>Ga0316628_100001533_pt1 | contig 16385 bp, 13 predicted proteins | sample OWC_Aug_M2_C1_D5_FD_207648 | JGI IMG/M metagenome (GOLD analysis project Ga0316628, IMG submission 207648) | Wetland soil microbial communities from Old Woman Creek delta, Ohio, United States - OWC_Aug_M2_C1_D5_C | ecosystem: Environmental > Terrestrial > Soil > Wetlands | place: USA: Ohio... | reverse complement strand
GCCGACGGCAAGACGATCAACATGGCCTCGGCTCCCAAGGCTTCACTAAGGGTGGGAGGCGATTCGCCGGGGTCGAGACGCCGGAACACATCGAATTCCGGGTCCACCGCCAGTCGCCAGGGCCGGGCCGGAACGGCCAGACGGATGGTCTGCCGCTTTTGCGACAGGTCTATGATAGTTTGCCAAGCCTGCTCTTGACCTTCGAGTTGCACCGCCAAGGGGATATGCAAGCGATAGACGGGGCCAGGTTGAGTTTGCCTGATCTCCGCGGTCAGTTCAAAGTGGTCGCCGCTGCGTTGCGCGCGCGCCGCCGCCAATTGCAAAGCGGGTGCGCCGCGGCGGTTGAGCCATTGGTCAAATTCGCTCTGCAACGAACTTCCCGCAACCGCTTCGAAGGCGCGGCGCAGGTCGTCCCAATCTGCGCGGCGAAAGCGCTGCTCTCGGTAAAAGTTGCGCAGCGCGGTGACGAAGCGCGCATCGCCGAGTTGCACGCGCAGCATATGAAACACCATCAGCGCCTTGTCGTAGCCCACCGCCTGGCTGGCCTCGTTGTGCCGGCCTTGAAAGTCCTCGAGGGCGAAGTCATTGCCCGCCGACACATAGTTGGTGTAGCGCAGCAGGGCGTTGCGCCGATAGGCGGCGCCTTCTCCGGCCTGTTCCCGCAACAAATGATCGGCGAGATAGGCGGTCAAACCTTCCGACCAATTGCCTTGATGGAAATCGACGTACACACCGTTGCCCCACCAGTTGTGCAGAATTTCATGGGGCAGGGAACTGCGCAATATGAAAGGAAAACGCATTACCTTGGGGCCGAGCAGGGTGAAGGAGGGCATGCCGTAACCCGACTCCCAGGTATTTTCCACCACGGCGAATTTGTCGTAGGGATAGGGACCCAGCAAACGACTGTACATCGTCACATACTCGGCTATGGCGGGGAGATATCGGTCCGCGAGGGCGTCGTCGGGATTGCGTAACAACACGGAGGCGGTAACGGTATCCAGCGACCGGCTGTATTGTCGGTAGGGCCCGGCGAGCAAATAGATTTCTTCTTGCGGCTGCGTCTCCACCCATTGCACATTATCTTGCCGAGCATCGGCCGCGGGATGGAACGCGCCTTGGCTGATGGCCCGCCACGAGGGCGGCAATGCGGCCTCCAGGGAAAACGTCACGAGTTCATCATCGAACTGCGGATACCAATGACTGTCGCCGTCCAGGTAAGCGCCGTTGCCGGAAAGATAGGCTTGGCTATTCTGTTGATCGCTCCCGGTACCGGCGGCCGGATCCAAATCTAACTTGCCCTGGTAATCCAGCGTAAGCTCGGAACGTCCTTGCGGCGGAACTACATCGTAAATTTTAACGGAAGGAGCTGGCGGCGTTTCGAGATCCGCGGTAAGCCGTGCCGCAGGGTCGGGGCTGGTAATGGTGAATCCGGCATTTAAACTGAAACGCAACGGTGCCTTGAGCGGCGACAAGGTAACGACGTCATGTACTTGAAGTTGGTCGGTCTCCGGATTGAGTTTCACGAGCAACTGATGGTGAACGACTGCCTCGGCCCAGGCCAGCCACGGCGTCATGGATAAGGCGGCTAATACCCCAAATTCTCGCGATTTTAATTTCAAACCTAATCCTTTTCCTGATGATACTTTATAATTGTATGCATATATTCCGCATAAGCAGGAGAGGATAATACAAGTCTTGTTTATGCCCAACCACGTCTTGCAACTTGCGAGTCCACCCGCTCCCCATTCAAACTATCCCCGTCCCTGCGTCGGGGGATCGCCCGCCGAAGGTGACGGACAATGGGGTCCCATTGAAAGGAGGACGTGATTCATGGCGGCGAAAGTCAGTCCGGTATTGGGCAATTGGTACAAACATCTTGATAAGGGATACGAGTTTCAAGTAGTAGCCTATGACGAAACCGACGGGGTGGTCGAAATCCAGCATTACGATGGCGATGTAGAGGCATTGGAACTGGATGATTGGTATGGGATGGAGTTGGAGCATATTGAACCGCCCGAAGACTGGGCAGGTGCGACGGACGATTTTGAAAGCGACGATACCGGATATTCGGAAACCGATATGTCCGATGAAGATTGGAACGAAGGTTTAAGTGAATGGAATGAAGAGCGCCCGGGGCGCGGGGAAGATTAAGGGCGTAAGCTACCCGAGCAAAACCGTATTTAGCCTAAGGAGTAAGTAGTGAAGGCAAATAAGCAGTGGTTGGTATTGATGGGAAGTGTCCTGCTGTTGAGTTATCCATGGATGGCGTCGGCCGAGACGAAGGTGCCGGCGAACACCCCGCAAGATCCTTTGGCTCAATTGGAACAACGGGCACAAAACGGAGATGTCGACGCGCAGGCCGAGTTAGGAACAGCCTATGCTTTAGGCAAGGGAGCGCCGCAAGATTATGAGATCGCCCGCAAGTGGTTGTTGCCGGCGGCGGCAAAAGGCCGGGCCGATGCCCAAACTGTGTTGGGTTATATCTATCGCGACGGCTTGGGGGTAAGCAAAGATTTCACGGAGGCCGCCAAATGGTTTCAGGCGGCGGCGGCGCAGGGACTCGCCAGCGCCCAAACCAATCTTGCAATGCTTTATAAAAACGGCCAAGGCGTCGCTCAGAGCGACCGCGAGGCCTTGAAGTGGTTTGTCAAGGCCGCGGAGCAAGGCGATGTGTATGCTCAAACTAATGTAGGTTTGATCTATGAGGCAGGGCAGGGAGTGGCGCAAGATTATAAGGCCGCCGCCGAGTGGTATCAAAAGGCCGCTGAGCGCCAACACGAAATCGCTCAGCGCAAGCTCGCTTATTTATACGAGACCGGGCAAGGCGTACCGCAAGATTACGTGAAGGCCTATACCTGGTACGCCATTGCGAGCGTTTGGAAGGATAGTGAAGGTGAAGAATTGTCCGCCGACGATCCCAGATTGCGCATCAGCGAGCATATGACGCCCGAGCAAATCGACGCGGCCAATCAGTCCGCCGCCGAGTGGTGGAATAAGCACTTTAGCGCGACGGACAATAACTGAGTGGACTAAGATGAAAAGGCGTTCCATCGCCTGATCGAGGTTCGGAATTGCGATTAAGGTAAATTGATCACGCTGCGAGCAAACCCTTACACACCTGAGGTTGACGGCAGACGCTTTCATAGACCTTATCGTACAAACGTTCCCTGTCCCGGCGGACGCACTCGGCATATACCAGATCCAGCAAGGTGTGGGATTCAGCGGTGGTGTGGTTGGCGTCGGCCAGCGACAAACATACGTACTTCTGTACGTAATGAATCAATTCGCTGTCCTTAAGTGTTTCGAGTTTTTCGCGAAATTCTTCAAGATTCATCTCTGGCCCTCCGGGGTGTTTTAATCACCCATCTTATTTACGGGTAGACGAATCCATGTCGGCGTTAATTGGCTTGATGTTGTTGCGTCGTCCTGCCATCCATTATTACGACTGGAAGAGAAATTTCTTTAACGCGGATACAACGTGAAGATGGGAAGGGCGACTCTAAAATCACCACGAAATACCTAGGCACGGCACTCCGTTAAATCAGATCAACCAATACATCCGCATAGAATAATAAATACTTTGACGGCACCTTCATTTCGCTTATGGCGACTGCTTTAAAGACCTGCGTAAAGACTTTTATATCTATCATCAATAAGCGGTTGATGTTCTTATTTTTCAATCATGGGCCGTTCTCTTTTAGCCGTGCGCCGAAGGCCTGCATTCCTACAATGGAATATCATGGTGTAATATGATTACGTAATAGTTTTGAAACCAGGCCTACGAGAGGCTTCGTTTATTTGGCAAAGTGGCGCCGCGAACAAGGAATCCAGTTGAATAGGGCGCACATTGGATGACATCACTCAACCTTTGGAGGAGTACGCCATGACATCGCAAACTAAAACCTCAGCCGGAAGTAAATCCACTCAAGAGATTCAACGCCGCAGCGCGGCAGCGATCAGCCCGTGGGATGAAATGGACAGGCTCTTCGACAATGTATTCCCGCGCAGCATGTCGCGTTTTGGCCGTTGGCCATGGCCGGAATGGGCCCCGCGCATCGAGGCGAAGATACCCGCCGTGGATATTATTGACCGACCGGATCATATCGTGATGCGCGCCGAGATTCCCGGAGTCAAGAAAGAAGACCTCAATGTGTCGGTCAGCGATAATTTGGTCACTATCAGCGCAACGACCAAATATGAGGAAGAAAAAGAGGAAGGTGAATATTACCGGCGCGAAATTGGCCGCGGTGAATATTCCCGTTCCGTCAGCCTGCCGGTGAACGTAGACAGCGCCGAGGCCAAGGCTGCCTTCAAGGATGGAATACTAGAATTGACCTTGCCGAAGATCGCGCCATCCAAACGCCGCGCTATCAAGGTAGAATGATTGAACTGAAAAGGAATGAAGAGGCGTCTTGAAAGACGCCTCTTTGCTTCCACAAGCATAGCGGTATCCTAAACGACGCCGCTTAAGAAAGACGCAGATTGGCGGCTGGTTTTTTTCGCGATTCGGATTTAGTCCAGTGTATGAGTGATCTACATCGACAACCGGTGAGACGCATGATGGGCAGCGGATAAGCCCGCGGTGGATTTTTCGTTTGTCATTTATCCCGCGCTGGGCCTCCTCAGCGGTTTTCTGGCTGGATTATTGGGTATTGGCGGAGGGCTGGTGATCGTACCCGCCTTGATGCTCATTTTCTCCTATCAGGGCCTACAGCCATCCGAGATAAGCCATGCCGCCGTCGCCACCTCCCTGGCCACCGTCATATTCACTTCGGTGATCGCCGCCTATAGTCACCATCGCCGCGGCGCAGTTGACTGGTCGATCTTAAGGAAGATGGCGCCGGGTTTATTGGGGGGCGCATTGCTCGGAGCGTTGCTTGCCTCGAGCTTGCCCGGGAAAACCCTGCGCATATTTTTCGGATTTTTCACATTTGCCGCCGCAATCCAGATGGGATTTCAATTGCAGCCCGCGCCCCGTGGACGTTTACCCGCCGCCTTCGGCCTGGCGGCGATCGGCGGGATCATTGGTATGATTTCCGCTATCGTCGGCATCGGCGGCGGCACCGTGACCGTGCCCTTTTTGCGCTGGGGGAACGTGGTGATACAACGCGCCATCGCGACCTCATCGGCATGCGGCTTCCCCATCGCCGTAGGCGGTTGCTTGGGATTCACCTTGACCGATCTAATCGCCGGGCAAACCCCCGCGTCGTCCAGCGCCATTTATTGGCCAGCCGCACTTTGGATCGCCGTTGCCAGCCTGGTCGCTGTTCCCTGGGGTGTTCGGCTGACACACCGCATCTCAATCTTATCGTTAACCAGATTATTCGCCTGCATTTTGGCGATCATCGGCCTGCGCCTGGTGTTGGCTTGAGCCCTTCTTCAGGGAAACCTTATGAGCGGCTCTGCCCGGAAAGGCCAGCTACGCAAAAATGCATGCTGCGGAGGAAGAGTTCTTGTTAGAATAGCGCAAACCATCTTGTCCCAAAAATGTGCGGTGGAGGTTGATACCCATGTTAGAACAACACCTTGTTACAGGTGATCGGCGGGTTCGTTCAACGAACGTCGTCAATAAGATCGTAGATGCTCGGACCGAAATGCTGACGTTATTAAGCCAATTGGTCAACAAGCGACCCTTCATCCTGGACTCCATAGATGCCACGGTGCCTAACTTGCTACAGCAATTTTGTCAGTCCCTGGTAGACTATACCGCGCATGCGCACTTTCAATTGTACCGGCATTTCGCTGAAAACCGGGAACGGCGGGTTTCAGTTTCCACAGTCGCCGATCAGATCTATCCGCAAATTTTGACTATCACCCAATCCATACTGGATTTCAACGAAAAATATGACTGCGAGGACCATTGCGAGAGTTTGTCCGCCTTGGATGAAGATTTATCGAGATTAGGCGAACAATTGGCGGATCGCATCGAATTGGAGGATAGGCTGATCGCAGTCTTCGCAGCCAAGCAGCAATGATGCCGCTATGCCGCATCTCGCAGTGTAATTCATTGGATGAAATAAGCGCCTTGGCCGTGGACGTCCTTGCGTAATTTCTTGACGAGGAAGACATGACCAAGGACCAAGCGCTCCACTCCGACCAACTTTACCGGCGCTGCGATCCGAAGCAATTACCGTTCGAAACCACGGAGGAACTTGCCGATTTAAAGGAGATCATCGGCCAGGAGCGGGCCCTGGAGGCGGTGCACTTCGGCATCAACATCCAGAATTCCGGCTACAATATTTACGCCCTCGGCCCGCCGGGGATCGGCAAACATACGCTGGTCACGCAGCTTTTGGCTGACTCCGCTCAGAGAAAAGCACCGCCCTCCGAATGGTGCTATGTCAATAATTTCGATGACCCTCGTCGCCCGCGAGCCTTGATCATGCCGCCGGGGAAGGGGCGGTTGCTGCGCGATGATATGCTGCACCTGGTCGAGGATCTCAAAACGGCTATTCCCGCCGCATTTGCAAGCGACGAATATCGGACACGCACCCAGGAAATCGAAGAGGAATTTAAGGAGAAACAGGAACAGGCCATCGCTGAGCTGCAGCAGCAGGCTAAAGAGGAAGAGATCGATCTCATCCGCACACCGGCGGGCTTTGCCTTTGCTCCCACCCGCAAGGGCGAGGTGGTTAGCCCGGAAGAATTTGAGAACTTGCCGGAAAAGGAGCGGGAGCGCATTTCCGCGACGGTGGCGAAATTGCAGGAAAAGCTGCGCGCCGTCATTCGCCAAGTACCGCAGTGGCGACAGGAACGCCGCGATAAATTGCGGGCGCTTAACCGCGAAGTGGCGATCTCCGCCGTCGAACATCCCATCCTGATCCTGCGAGAGAAATATACGGATTTACCTCAAGTCGTCGCTTATTTAGAGGCGGTACAAGAGGACATCATCACCAATATCGACGACTTCCGCCAGGAAGAAACCCCGCCGGCCCTGATGGCCCTCGCCAGCGAACACCTATCCTCGTTTCGCCGCTATGAGATCAATTTACTGGTTGAGCGCGGCAGCGTGCCCGGCGTCCCCATTTTATACGAGGATAATCCGACGTATCAGAATCTGGTCGGCCGCCTGGAACATGTGGCCTTGATGGGTGCGCTGATCACCGACTTTACCTTGATCAAGGCGGGGGCGATGCATCGCGCCAATGGCGGTTATCTCCTGATCGACGCGCACAAGGTCTTGACTCAGCCCTTTGCCTGGGAGGCGTTGAAACGCACGATACGGAGCCGGGAGTTGCGCGTCGAATCGGTAGAGCGCCTCTTGAGCCTGGCCAGTACGGTGTCTCTGGAACCGGAACCCATTCCCCTGGATATTAAGGTCATCATTTTGGGAGACCGCTTCCTCTATTACCTTTTATGCGAATACGATCCGGACTTCGCGGACCTCTTTAAGGTGGCGGCGGATTTTGAGGAGGCGATCGATCGCACATCGGAAAGCCAACAGCACTTCGCCCAACTTATCGCCACCATGGCCCGCAAAAATCAGCTGATCCCTTTCAATCGCCATGCCGTGGCGCGGATCATCGAACACAGCAGCCGCATGAGCGGTGACACGGCGAAATTGTCCACGCACTTGCGCAGCGTGGCTGATTTGCTCCACGAGTCCGATTATTTCGCCCGTGCGGCGCAGGCAAAAATCGTCGATGCCACCCATATCCAGGAGGCGATCGACGCGCAAGAGCGCCGCGCCGACCGTCTTAGGGAACGGCTGCAGGAGGCCATTCAGCGCGGCGCCGTCCTGATCGCCACCGAGGGTGCGGTGGCGGGTCAGGTCAACGGACTGTCGATAGTTGAATTGGGCGGTTATGTCTTCGGCATTCCCCATCGCATCACCGCCCGGGTGCGGCTGGGAGAAGGGGAGGTCATCGATATCGAACGGGAAGTGGAGTTGGGTGGCCCCTTGCATTCCAAAGGCGTGTTGATCCTCAGTGGTTTTCTGGGGGCGCGCTATGCCGCGGATTTCCCGCTATCGCTCTCGGCCAGCTTGGTATTCGAACAATCATACGGTCAAATTGAAGGCGATAGCGCCTCTTCGGCCGAACTGTATGCCTTGATGTCCGCACTGGCCGGGATACCGGTGAGGCAATCCCTCGCCGTGACCGGCTCGGTGAACCAACTCGGCGAGATTCAAGCCATCGGCGCGGTCAATGAAAAGATCGAAGGTTTTTTCGATACCTGCAAGATGCGCGGCCTCACCGGCGAGCACGGCGTACTTATCCCATCCGCCAACGTGCAAAACCTCATGCTGCGCAGCGAGGTCGTGGAGGCGGCTGACAAAGGTTTATTTCATATCTTTCCCGTCGCCACCGTCGATCAAGGCATGTCATTACTGACGGGATTGCCCGCGGGGGAGCCAGACCCGGCCGGCTTATATCCACTCGATTCGATTAACGGGCGGATTCAGGTGCGTTTACAAGGAATGGCGCAGTTGCGGCAGAGCTATGCCGAGCACGGCAAAGACTAAAGAAGATCCGTAAGCAAGCGAACAGCCGCTTTGCCATCCGGCGGACCTTGAGATACCGGTCGCCGGCCTGGACTGTTACCCGCTTTTTGTCCGCTAGATGCTGTGCCGCTAATAGCTGTAGAACTTTATAGCTGGCGAAATATCTTAATGTTGTATGGTAAGTATCACCGATAAAAAAACCGGCACCACCAGCAAAGAATCCTTGAATGTTGAGCAATGGTTGGCGGCATTGGCTACGGCCTATTCCGCCGCTGAGCTAGACGTTATCCGTCTTGCCTGCGAGTGGGCGCAGCGCGCCCATGCCGGACAGGATCGCGCCTCCGGCGAACCCTTTTTTCAGCATTCCTTGGCGGTGGCCAATATCCTCGTCGGTTTGCATTTGGACCATGAGACCGTCGCCGCCGCCTTGTTGCACGACGTCATCGAAGATACGCCCGTGACCTTCCAGGAGATCGAAGCCGCCTTCGGTTCGCGCATCGCCAAGTTAGTGGACGGCGTCACCAAGATGGAGGTCATTCAAAGCTTCCAAAGCCGGGCGGAAGGCGGCAAGGGAAAAAAAGAACAAACCCACACCGAGGCCTTGCGCAAGATGTTATTGGCGATGGCGGAAGATGTCCGGGTGGTGCTGATCAAACTCGCCGACCGTACCCACAACATGCGTACCCTCGATTCCCTGACCGAAGAAAAACGGCGGCGCATCGCTGAAGAGACCTTGCATATCTATGCCCCCTTGGCCAACCGCTTGGGCATCTGGCAAATCAAATGGGAATTGGAAGACTTGGCCCTGCGTATTTTGCACCCCGATGACTATAAGCAAATCGCCGGGATGGTGAACGAGCGGCGCATCGATCGGGAACGCTACATCGCCCACTTCATGAAGATCTTAGAGTCGGCTTTGACCTCCGCCGGTATTCGAGCTGAGATCAGCGGGCGGCCGAAGCACATCTATAGTATTTGGTCAAAGATGCGGAAGAAGAATACTGATTACCATAAAATCTATGACATCAGGGCCGTTCGCATCTTGGTGCCCGAGGTCCGTGATTGTTATGCCGCATTGGGTATCGTGCACGGATTATGGCAATACATTCCCGGCGAATTCGACGACTACATCGCGACCCCTAAAGAAAACAATTATCGGTCCATCCATACCGCTGTAATCGGTCCAGAAGGAAAAACGGTGGAGGTGCAGATCCGTACCTACGACATGCACCAGCACTCCGAATTGGGCGTGGCCGCCCATTGGCGTTACAAGGAGGGCGGCGGCTACGATGCCGGGCTGGATCGCAAGGTCGCTTTATTGCGCCAGCTATTGGAATGGAAAGAAGACATCTCCCAGGCCGGCGAGTCCGGCGAGGAATTGCAGGCCGATCTATTCCAGGATCGTGTCTACGTGTTTTCCCCCAAGGGGGACATCGTTGATTTGCCCGTCGGGGCCACCCCTTTGGATTTCGCCTACCATATTCATACCGAGCTGGGAAATCGCTGCCGCGGCGCCAAGGTGAACGGCAACATGGTACCGCTGACCTATACCCTGCAATCCGGTCAGCAAGTGGATATCCTGACCGTCAAAAAAGGCGGGCCCAGCCGCGATTGGCTCAATCCTCATTTGGGGTATCTCAAGACTTCGCGGGCCCGGCACAAGGCGCAACATTGGTTCAAACAACAGAATATGGAGGCCAATGTCGTCGCCGGACGCGCGATCTTCGAACGCGAAATTCACCGTTTGGGATTTGCCGGGATCAATTATGAAGAGGTGGCGCGACGCCTCAACTTCGCCAAGACGGATGAAATGTTGGCCGCCATCGGTCGCGGCGACGTAAAGACTTCACGGATCCTGCATGTCATACAAGACTTGCAAGAACCGGTTCCGGAAACCAAATCGGAACTTCCCATACTGCCCGCCACGGCCCAACGGTCCGCCGGCGGCGGAGATATCCAGATTCTTGGAGTAGGCAACCTGATGACCAATCTGGGACGCTGTTGCAAACCCGTTCCCGGAGACGACATCGTGGGCTTCATCACCCACGGCCGCGGCGTCACCATACATCGCCGTGATTGCAGCAACGCATTGCGTTACCAAAACGATCATTCTCAGCGGCTCATCGAAGTGGAGTGGGGGGGCGCTGCGCAGACCTATCCGGTGAACATCCATATCGTCGCGTTTGACCGGCAAGGGTTATTGCGCGACATCACATCGGTATTGGCCAACGAAAAAATCAATGTTACGGCGGTGCAGACCCGCTCGGACAAAATGGAGAACGTAGCCTATATGACCTTGACCTTGGAGATATCCAATATTGATGAGCTGAGTAAAATGTTACAAAAACTCAGTCAGCTGCCAAATATAATCGAAGTAAAAAGAGAGCGGCGCTAGACAAATATGACTGCAGACGTCGGCGCGGTTCGCCGGGCATTACTCATATTCATCATAAAGTGCGGGCCATTCACGATCGTTGCTGTCGAGATCAACGAGATCTTGGTATTTTCCCTCGTCGGCTCCTTCTTCTTCAAAATTCTCCGCCATGGCTTCGTGGGGAGGATCGATCGCTTTCGGATCCATGCCTGCCCAAGTATCTTCGTCCAGTTCCTCAAGCGAGCCGTCGAGGTACTGGATTTCGATGGCGTCGTCCCCGGGATCGACGGCAACGACTTCAAAGACATCGCCACCGGCCGTTTTGTACCAAACATCTACCGAGGGTTGCGGTGGTTGCTTTCTGGCCATTTCATTGTCCTCTTTAAAAATCGAGTAATGGTTACTTTAAGCCGGCATGTAAAGGCGTTGCACTTAATAAAACACCCGGTCCCATACCGAATTACTCGTTCTTATCGACTGGCATAATTGTTACTTGAGACGCGCCTTTCCGTGGCTTGCGAAAGAGACAACCCCTATCGAAGGATGCCGGGACAAATCACTCATCGATTCACTTTGTCGGAAAGTCATGCAAGCCTGATCGGCATTTTTAAAATACAATCCCTCCCATGAATATACTGAGCTTTGATCAAAACTGCCGCCGCTGTAAGCGGCTTGCAAGCTTTCTCGATACGGTCCGCGAGGAGTATCCCGATTATCACGCGTTACCGGTGCCGCCGGTGGGGGATAACAACCCTAAGCTGCTCATCGTCGGCTTGGCGCCCGGGTTGCACGGAGCCAATGCCACGGGACGTCCTTTCACCGGCGACTATGCCGGCATCTTGTTATATAAGACCCTATATGAATTCGGCTTCTGCAACCAGCCTACATCGACCCACCGCGGCGACGGTTTGATCCTCCAGGGCTGCCGCATTACCAATGCGGTGAAATGCCTCCCGCCACAAAACAAACCGCTCGGCGATGAAATAAGGTTATGTAACGGGTATTTGAAAATTGAACTTAATGAATTACAGGAAGGATCGCTTGTCTTAGCCTTGGGAACCGTCGCGCATACCGCGGTATTGCGCGCCCTGGGTTTGAGAGCGGCGGCTTATCCCTTTAGCCATGGCCGGGAACATGAGCTGCCGCGCAATCAATGGCTCATCGACTCTTATCATTGCAGCCGTTACAACACCCAGACGCGCCGTCTCACTGAGTCCATGTTTCGACAAATCTTCGCGCAAATTCGCCAACGACTCGCGGTGTGAGCAAAGGCAATACTATGCCTCATCAATCGAACTTTGATGCCAAGAGTTTTCTCAAGACTCTGACCAACCATCCAGGTGTGTATAGGATGGTGAGCGATCAGGGCAAAGTGCTCTACGTCGGCAAGGCGCGCAATCTAAAAAAACGTCTGGCCAGTTATTTCCGCCGCGACGGATTGCCGATCAAGACCCATGCCCTGATGGCGCAGGTGCAGCAGATCGAGGTGACGGTCACGCATAGCGAGAGCGAGGCCTTGATCCTCGAAAACAACCTGATCAAGGAATTCAAACCGCGCTACAACGTCTTGCTGCGGGATGATAAAAGTTATCCCTACATCTATCTTTCCGATCATGAGGATTTTCCGCGCTTCGGTTTTTACCGCGGCGGGAAACAGGAAAAGGGCCGATTTTTTGGCCCTTATCCTTCCGCCTCCGCCGTGCGCGAGAGCCTGCAGCTTTTGCAGAAATTGTTTCCGGTACGCCAATGCGAGGACAGCTTCTACCGTAATCGCTCCCGGCCTTGCTTACAGTATCAAATCAAACGCTGTACCGCGCCCTGTGTCGGCTTCGTGGACCGGGAAACCTACCAACAGGATGTGCGCCACGCCGTATTGTTTCTCGAAGGCAAGAACAGCCAGGTGATCGCGGAACTGGTGGGACGAATGGAAGCGGCCGCCGCCCGATTGCATTTCGAAGAAGCGGCCCGTTATCGCGATCAGATCGCCACCTTACGCCATGTCCAGGAACAACAGTATGTGACGGGGGAGCGGGGCGATTTGGATGTGATCGCCAGCGTCTCCCATCACGGTCTCGCCTGCGTGGAAGTATTTTATGTGCGTGCCGGCCGAGTGCTGGGCAATAAAACCTTCTATCCGCATCATACGCAAAATAGCGATGCCGCCGGCGTGCTGGCGGCGTTTCTGCCGCAGTATTATTTGGGTAGGGAGGCGCCGGGTGAAATTCTCATCAATCATGATTTGGAAGATATGGAGTTGCTTGAACAAACCTTGGAGACGCAGACGGGCCGCCGGGTAATAATTACCCATAAGGTGCGCGGCGAGCGGGCCCGCTGGTTGTCCTTGGCCGCCGCCAATGCCGAACATGCCGTCACCCGGCAACTGGCGAACAAGGCCAACACCCTGCAGCGTTTCGAATCCTTGCAAGAGGCGCTGGGTTTGGAGGACCGCCCGCAACGCATCGAGTGCTTCGATATCAGCCATACCATGGGGGAATCCGCTGTCGCTTCCTGCGTGGTGTTCGAAGCGGAGGGCGCGCTCAAGAGCGACTACCGTCGCTTCAACATCGAAGGCATTACCCCGGGGGATGATTACGCCGCATTACATCAAGCGCTACTGCGGCGCTACACTCGGCTTCAGCAGGGTGAGGGCAAGTTGCCCGATATCCTGCTTATCGACGGCGGCAAAGGGCAGCTTGCGGAGGCGACAAAAGTGCTTGAGGAATTGCAGATCGGTAATGTAGAGCTCATTGGGGTGGCGAAAGGACCCGAGCGCAGAGCCGGCGCGGAAACCTTATTCTTGTCCGGGAGGAAACAGCCGCTTATACTGCCAGCTGATTCGCCCGCGTTGCATCTTATTCAACAAATCCGCGATGAGGCTCACCGTTTCGCCATCACCGGACATCGCCAACGTCGCGGAAAGGCGCGTACCAGTTCGCCGCTCGAAAGTATTCCTGGTCTGGGTCCTAAGCGGAGGCGTTTACTGTTGAGCCACCTGGGAGGCTTGCAGGAGGTGGCTCGGGCCGGCGTGGAGGAACTGGCCAAGGTGCAGGGGATCAGTCGGGCAATGGCACAACGTATTTACGACGTACTCCACGGCGACGGCCGGTGATCCGCTTAATGAATATACCGACAATCCTGACTTTTTTACGCATCGGACTGATTCCCGTCTTCGTCCTGGCCTACTATTTGCCGGTTCCGTGGGCGAACACGGCCACCGCCGCCATATTTATTCTTGCCGGTGTGACGGATTGGTTTGACGGCTACCTGGCCAGACGCCTCAATCAAACATCGGCATTCGGCGCGTTCCTCGATCCGGTGGCGGATAAACTCATGGTCGCGGTGGCCCTGATTCTGCTCATGCAGACCCATCCCACTGCGTGGATGGCCATTCCCGCCGCGGTGATTATCGGCCGCGAAATCGCTGTTTCAGCCTTACGGGAGTGGATGGCGGAGTTGGGCCAGCGCGCTCATGTGGCGGTATCTTTTCTCGGCAAATACAAGACCGCGCTGCAAATGATCGCCTTGATACTGTTGCTGTACCATGAACCCTTACTGGGCCTGCCCACCCCCATGATTGGATTTGTTTTATTATATGCGGCCACCGCATTAACCTTGTGGTCCATGTTTGTGTATCTTGAAACCGCTTGGACGGCACTGCGCGCTAAAGATCGCCACTGGACAGGTTGACAGACACCGCGCCGTGGATACAATAGACCGCCTACTTGAAAGGGTCACAGCGGGAATAGCTCAGTTGGTAGAGCACAACCTTGCCAAGGTTGGGGTCGCGAGTTCGAGTCTCGTTTCCCGCTCCAATTCATTATTTCATTACCAAACGCATTCCACAGGGTTGCGAACAAGGTCTGAGGCCCCGCAGGCTGGGTGGCAGAGTGGTTATGCAGCGGCCTGCAAAGCCGTGGACGTCGGTTCGATTCCGGCCCCAGCCTCCAACATCCCTTAATTCGCTTTTCGTCGCTGTACCGTCACGTTACAATGCGATGCCTTTCAGCCCGGGTGGCGGAATTGGTAGACGCAGCGGACTTAAAATCCGCCAGCCCATAAAAAGGCTGTACCGGTTCGATTCCGGTCCCGGGCACCAATCATGCCGCTCCCGGCGACAAAATCGGCGCGAAAATAGCGCTTGGCGCGAAACGAACTGCGGGCATCGGAGCTTGCCCGCAAAAGTCGCGCGACTGACCCGGCAAAAGAAAAAATTCGTGGTTAAGCATTTTTTACTGGAAATGTGCCGCTTTTTCTACTAATTTAATGCACGGTGCATTTTCGCGCTCAATCTATACACAAAAGGGAACGAAGTATGGCGAAAAAGAAAGCTACCGCTAAAGCAGCAAAAGCAACTCCAGTAAAAGATGCGTTCACCAAATCCGAGCTTTTGACCAGCATCGCTGAAAACACCGGGCTGTCCCGCAAGGATGTCGGCAATGTAATCGATGAATTAACGAATGCAATTGCACGCCATGTGAAGCCGAAGGGTCCCGGTGAGTTCAAAATGCCCGGTCTTTTGAAGATCAAAACGATCCGGAAAAAGGCCACGAAAGCTCGCAAAGGGATCAATCCATTCACTGGGGAAGAGACCATGTTCAAGGCCAAACCGGCACGTACCGTGGTTAAGGTTGTGGCCCTGAAGAAGCTAAAGGAAATGGTCCAGTAAACAGAAAGCAGTCGGCACTCATAAAAAGGCCCGATTCACAATAGAGGATCGGGCTTTTTTTTATGGTTCTCCAAGCAGGAAGAGACTGCATGAGTCGCCGTCTTCCGGCGGTTCCGGTCGCCTAATGTACTTCATGGGCAAGTCGACAAGCAGGGAAGGCGTGAATCCATTAAGGTGGATATAATTGCGCTGAATTACCTGGGTCCCGGCGAAATTACGGAGGGGCGGTGGCTTCGCGGCCGCACTCCGCAATGCCGGGACAAGATTATAGCTTGAATGTGAAAGGCGCCATGTTTCGATCATACCTTCAGCGGTGTCCGCGTAATCGGTTGTTCCCGGCCATGACCGTGCTAGTACTGGCACTCGGCGCCTGTACGCGGCCCGCTTCCATCGACAGTCTGATGGCCGATGCCAAGCAATACCAAAAGAGGGGAGATGCAAAGGCGGCGATTATTCAGCTGAACAACGTGCTGCAACAGAATCCCAAATACGCGGAGGCGCGTTATCTTCTTGGATCCATCTATTTAAACATCGGAGACAACCTGAGGGCGGAAAGCCAACTGCGGGAAGCGCTGAATGAAAAATATGATCCCAAACCGGTTCTGCCGTTGCTGGCCCAGGCGTTATTCGCCCAGGGAAAATTTCAGCAAGTTCTGGATGAAACGCGCTCTAGCGATTACGGGGAGATCGCATTGCAGCCGCAAATCCTGAGCCTCCGCGGCCATTCTCAGATATCTCTGGGCAAATTCGACGATGCGGCGCAATCCTTCGAGGAAGCGTTGAAACGCAAGCCGGACCTCACCCAAGCAATGCTCGGAAAAGTCAGGCTGGCGGTTCAAAAACAAGATTTATCGGTCGCTCTTCAATTAATTGATAAAGCCCTGGCCGCCGACCCGAAAAAT
>Ga0316628_100001532_pt1 | contig 16387 bp, 29 predicted proteins | sample OWC_Aug_M2_C1_D5_FD_207648 | JGI IMG/M metagenome (GOLD analysis project Ga0316628, IMG submission 207648) | Wetland soil microbial communities from Old Woman Creek delta, Ohio, United States - OWC_Aug_M2_C1_D5_C | ecosystem: Environmental > Terrestrial > Soil > Wetlands | place: USA: Ohio... | reverse complement strand
TTTTTTAGAGGCTATTAGAAAAAAACATTGTTAGAAAAAAATCTATCAAAATTTATTGACAAAACAGTATATCTTTGTTAGCATATTATGTTAGTCCCTTGTCCGCTTGTAAAGTTCAATGATTCTCCATTCTTTTTCAACCAGGAGGGTTTATACAATCAAAGAGATTTTTAGGCTTGGAGAGGTTCCCGAGCGGCCAAAGGGGACAGACTGTAAATCTGTTGGCAATGCCTTCGGAGGTTCGAATCCTCCCCTCTCCACAACCCGTAAAAACACCCGGAATCGGGCGTTTTTACGGGTATTCAAGCGGGAGTAGCTCAGTTGGTTAGAGCGTCAGCCTTCCAAGCTGAAGGTCGCGGGTTCGAAGCCCGTTTCCCGCTCAGAATGCGTTAGGGGAAAAATTGGCAGATTTATCTTGCATTTTCACTTTTTTTTCCTTATTATTTAAAGCTTTTGTGGTTTCGTTTCGCGGCATTTCACAAAAAAGGGCTTAATCTTTTATTTCCAATCGTTTAGCGCCCACGTAGCTCAGTTGGTAGAGCGCATCCTTGGTAAGGATGAGGTCACCAGTTCGATCCTGGTCGTGGGCTCGGGACGTTTTTTTTTCATTTTTTATCCAAAGGACATCGGAGGATTCAAGCCATGGCAAAGGCAAAGTTTGAGCGGACCAAGCCTCACGTGAATATAGGGACGATCGGTCACGTGGATCACGGGAAGACGACGCTGACGGCAGCGATCACGCAGGTGCTGGCGAAGAAGGGTCTGGCGAAGGCGAGGTCGTACGACGAGATCGACAATGCGCCGGAGGAGAAGGCTCGTGGAGTGACGATCAACGTGCACCACGCGGAATACGAGACGGAGAAGCGGCATTACGCGCACGTGGACTGTCCGGGTCACGCGGATTACATCAAGAACATGATTACGGGCGCGGCCCAGATGGACGGAGCGATTTTGGTGGTGAGCGCGGCGGACGGGCCGATGCCGCAGACGCGGGAGCACATTCTTTTGGCGCGGCAGGTGAACGTGCCGTCGATCGTGGTATTTTTGAACAAGGTGGACATGGTGGACGATCCGGAGCTGGTGGAGCTGGTGGAGCTTGAGGTTCGGGATTTGCTGAAGGCGTACGAGTTTCCCGGGGACGAGATTCCGATCATCCGTGGGAGCGCGCTGAAGGCGCTGGAGTCGGTGGACCTGAACAGCGAGTGGTGCAAGAAGATACTGGAGTTGGTGGCGGCGGTTGACAGCTACATACCGCAGCCGGCGCGGGAGATCGACAAGCCGTTTTTGATGTCGGTGGAGGACGTGTTCAGCATCACGGGTCGCGGGACGGTGGGGACCGGGAGGATCGAGCGCGGGAAGGTGAAGGTAGGGGAGGAGGTGGAGGTGGTGGGGTTGGGCGTGAACCGGAAGACGGTGGTGACGGGAGTGGAGATGTTCCGGAAGCTGTTGGACGAGGGTCAGGCTGGGGACAATGTTGGGCTGTTGCTTCGGGGCGTGGAGAAGGACGAGCTGAAGCGCGGGATGGTGGTGTCGCGGCCCGGGAGCATCACGCCGCACATGAAGTTTACGGGGAACGTGTACGTGTTGAAGAAGGAGGAGGGAGGCCGCCACACGCCGTTTTTCACTGGATACCGGCCGCAGTTTTTCTTCCGGACGACGGACGTGACGGGATCGATCAAGCTTCCGGAGGGTGTGGAGATGGTGATCCCCGGTGACAACGTGGACATGGAAGTGGAGCTTTTGGAGCCGATCGCGATGGAGGAGGGTTTGCGGTTCGCCATCCGCGAGGGCGGACGGACCGTGGGCGCTGGCGTGGTCGGGAAAATCATCAAATAGCAACCCATCGACTTGAATAGGAGACGTTTCGTGGCGGGTCAAACCATTCGCATCAAGCTCAAGGGATACGATCACATCCTGATCGACAAGTCGACCGAAAGGATCGTGAGAACGGCAAAATCCACGGGCGCGGCCATATCCGGACCGATCCCGCTTCCCACGAAGCGGTCCGTCTACACGGTTCTCAGGTCCCCCAACGTGGACAAGAAATCGCGGGAGCAGTTCGAGACCCGGATCCACAAGAGGTTGATCGACATCTTGAATGCATCCCCGAAAACCGTGGATGCCCTGATGAAACTGGAGCTTCCCGCAGGAGTGGATGTGGAAATCAAGGTCTGAAGAGTCAGAAGGATTGGAGACGAGAACTGTCATGCACGGGCTTTTAGGAAAAAAAATCGGCATGTTGCGTTACTTCGACGAATCGGGTTCGCCGAAGGTGGCGACGGTCATCGAAGCGGGTCCCTGCACGGTTGTCCAGGTGAAGACCCAAAAAACGGACGGTTACGACGCCGTCCAGCTGGGATTCAAGGAGAAAAAGGAAAAGCGGGTGAACAGGCCGATGAAGGGCCATTTCAAGAAGGCCAACGCCACGCCGAGCCGGATTCTCAGGGAATTCCGCGACTTTCCGGGCGAAATCAAGGCGGGCGACCAGGTCAAGGTGGATATTTTCACCGTCGGCGAAAGGGTGAGCGTCACCGGCATGTCCAAGGGGCACGGTTTCACCGGGGTCGTGAAACGGCACAAGTTTTCCGGCGGCCCCAAGTCGCACGGACAGTCCGACCGGCTGCGGGCGCCGGGATCCATCGGCTCCTCCTCCTATCCCAAACGCGTGTTCAAGGGGCTGAGGATGGCCGGACGGGTGGGAAACGAGCAGAAGACCATCCGCAACATGCAGATCATCAAGATCGTCCCGGACCGCAACCTTCTGCTGGTGCGGGGCGGCGTGCCAGGCGCGCGCAACAGTTACGTGGAAATCCGAAAGTAAATGATGAAATGGGTGGCAGCGTGAAATTAGACGTCTACAAAATCGACGGCACCAAAACGGGAGAACAGCTGGATCTGGCTCCGGCCATATTTGAAGTCGAACCCAACGACCACGTCGTCTGGCTTGCCGTGACGGCCGAAAGGGCCAACGCCCGCCAGGGGACGGCCAAAAGCAAGACGAAGGGGGAGGTCAGGGGAGGCGGAAAGAAGCCCTGGCCGCAGAAGGGACGCGGCACCGCCCGCGCCGGCTCGAACCGGTCGCCGGTCTGGGTCGGAGGCGGACGCGTGTTCGGTCCGGTCCCCCACACCTACAAGAAACGCATCCCGCTGAAGGTGCGCCGGCTGGCGAGAAAATCCGCGCTTTCCAGCATGGCGAAGGAGAACAAAATCCGGCTGATCGAGGATTTTACGATCGAGAAGCCCAAGACCAAAACCCTCACGGCGATGCTGAAAGCGCTTGAACTGACCGGAAAGAAAACCCTCCTCCTGACGCCGAAAACCAGCCGAGTCGTCGTGCTTTCGGGACGCAACATCCCCTTCATGTCCGTCCGGGAGGCCGACGGTTTCTCGACCTATGACGTGGTCAACGCCGAGATGCTCCTGATACAGAAAAGTGCGCTTGGCAAAATCAACGAGGTCCTTGGAAAGTGAAAGCCAATCGAAACATCATCATCCGGCCGCTCATCACCGAAAAGATCTCCGATCTCACGGAAAAGGAACGCAAGGTGGCGTTCATCGTCAATCCGGACGCCAACCGGATCGAGATCAAGAGGGCGGTAGAAAAACGCTTCAACGTGAAGGTTGAAAAGGTGGCCACGGCCAATTTCATGGGCAAGGTCAAGAAAATGGGGCGCTATGAGGGCAGAAGGCCCGACACCAAGAAAGCCATCGTCACGCTCAAAGAGGGCTTTAAAATCGAATTTTTCGAGGGTAAATAACTCATGCCGATAAAGACTTTCAGACCGATCACTCCGACGCTGCGGTACAAAACGGTTTCGACCTTCGAGGAAGTGACCAAGGAGAAACCCGAAAAATCGCTTGTCGTGCGACTGAACAAATCGGGCGGCCGCAACAACCGCGGCCGGATCACCTCGCGGAGACGGGGCGGCGGACACATCCGCTTTTACCGCATCATCGATTTCAAGCGCGACAAGGACGGAATCCCAGCCAGGGTCGCGGCAGTCGAATACGACCCGAACCGCTCCGCCCGCATCGCCCTCCTCACCTACGCGGACGGCGAGAAGCGTTACATCCTGGCCCCGGACGGAGTCCAGGTCGGCGATCAGCTCCTGTCCGGGCCGGAAGCGGAAATTCGCCCGGGAAACGTCCTCCCGCTCGGCAAGATGCCGCTCGGGACTGAAGTCCACAACGTCGAGCTCAAGCCCGGGCGCGGCGGACAGCTGATCCGGAGCGCGGGCACCGCGGCGCAGCTGATGGCCCGCGAGGGCGAATACGCCCAGCTGAAAATGCCCTCCGGCGAAGTCCGCATGATCCGCGCCAACTGCAGGGCGACCATCGGCCATGTCGGCAATGCGGATCACTTCAACGTCACCATCGGCAAGGCCGGCCGCTCGCGCTGGATCGGCAGGCGCCCCAAGGTCCGCGGCGTCGTGATGAACCCGGTCGACCACCCCATGGGAGGCGGAGAGGGCAAATCGTCGGGAGGCCGGCACCCCACCACGCCCTGGGGAAAGCCCACCAAGGGATACAAGACGAGGAAGAAGCGCAAACAATCGAGCAAGTACATCGTGAAGCGTAGAAAATAGGGGACCGTTGAATGCCACGTTCAGTTAAAAAAGGGCCGTACCTCGACGCGAAGCTGGTTGCAAAAATCGAGGCATTGAACAAGTCGAACACCAAGAAGGTGATCAAGACCTGGGCCAGGCGATGCACCATCCCGCCGGAATTTGTCGGGCATACCATCGCCGTCCACAACGGCAACAAATTCATCCCGGTGTTCGTCACCGAAAACATGGTCGGACACAAGCTGGGTGAATTCGCCCCCACTCGGATCTTCAGGGGTCACAGCGGCAGGAAGACCGAACAGGCAGTCAAGGTCGCTTAGCAAGGAGCCGGAAAAGTTCATGGAAGCAAGAGCAGTCGCGAAATTCATCCGCATGTCGCCCCGGAAAATACGGAAGGTCGCGGACATGATCCGGGGAAAGTCGGTCAACGATGCCATCACGGCCCTGCATTTCATCCCGCAGCGCGCGTCGCTTCCGATGGAGAAAATCCTCCGGTCGGCGGCTGCCAACGCGGTCAACAAGGAGGAAGGGGCCAAGATCAATCCGGACGATCTTCTGGTCAAGGAAGTCCATGTGGACCAGGGGCCCACGATGAAGCGCTACAATCCGGGCCCCATGGGGAGGGCCTCGCAATTGCGGAAGAGGTCGAGTCACATCACGGTCGTCGTGACGGACCAGAAAACGCGGAAGAAGAAAAAATAAGGGCCGCGGGTCGATAACGGCAATTTTTGGAGGACGCTTTGGGACAGAAGACAAATCCAGTCGGGTTTCGGCTGGGGATCAACAAAACGTGGAAATCGCTGTGGTTCGACGAGAAGCAGTTCGCGAAGAAACTCAGCGAGGACTTGATGCTGCGGCAGTACGTTCAGAACCGTCTGAACAACGCCGGCATTTCCCAGGTTGAAATCAAGCGCACACCCAAACGGATCACGCTGACCATCCACACGGCCCGACCGGGGATCGTCATCGGAAAGAAAGGCACGGAGGTCGACAAGCTCAAGGAAGAGCTGCAGAGGCTGACGTCCCAGGAAGTGCAGCTGAACATCCACGAAATCAAGCGCCCCGAACTGGATGCCGCCCTTGTCGCGGACAACGTGGCGAGGCAGCTCGAATCCAAGGTCTCGTTCCGCAGGGCCATGAAACGCGCGATCACCTCCACCATGCGGATGGGGGCGGAAGGCGTCCGGATCCGCTGCGCCGGGCGTCTCGGCGGGGCCGAAATGGCCAGGACCGAGCAATACAAGGAGGGCCGCATCCCCCTGCACACTTTGCGGGCGGACATCGACTACGCGCGCGCGACGGCAATGACCACCTACGGCACGATCGGTGTGAAGGTGTGGATCTGCAAAGGGGAGCTGTTCGGAACCCCCTGAGGCGGAGACGGACGGGCGTTGCATTGATTCATAGCGGGAGTTTTTCAACATGTTGATGCCAAAGAAAACCAAATGGAGAAAACAGCAGAGGGGGCGGAGACGGGGCAAAGCCTACCGGGGCTCGTCCCTTGCGTTCGGAAGCTATGGATTGCGCGCGATGGAGCCCGCTTGGGTGTCCAGCCGCCAGATCGAAGCCGCCCGCGTGGCCATCACCCGGTACATCAAACGCGGCGGAAAACTCTGGATCCGCATATTTCCGGACAAGCCCGTCACGATCAAGCCGGCCGAGACCCGGATGGGAAAGGGCAAGGGGAATCCCGAATTCTGGGTCGCCGTGATCAAGCCCGGGAGGATCCTGTTCGAGCTGGAGGGAGTCACGGAGGACGTGGCAAAGGAAGCCATGAGGCTCGCCTCGCACAAGCTGCCCCTGAAGACGAGGTTTGTCGCCTCCTTGAAGGGAGAAACGGCCTGATATGAAAAAGAATGAATTGAAACAGATGCCTCTGGAGGAATTGAAGGTCCGTTTGAAGGACGCCGAAGAGGAGATGGGAAACCTGAAGTTCCAGCTGGCGCTGCATCAACTGGACAACCCGGTCAAGGTGCGCATGCTGAGAAGAGAAATCGCCCGGATCCGGACCTTCCTTCAGGAGCACGAGCTGGGTCTGGGTCCAATGAAAGTCCGGAAGTGAGGAGCGGCATGGCGGAAAGAGCGAGAAGGAAGACGGTCGTCGGCAAGGTGGTCGGCAACAAGATGGACAAGACGATTTCGGTGGCCGTGGAACGGCGTTACCGGCATCCCCTTTACGGGAAGACCATCAAGCGGACGTCCAAGTTCATGACCCACGACGAGAAGAACGAATGCAAGGTCGGCGACACCGTCAGGATCATGGAGACGAGGCCGCTGAGCCGCCTGAAGCGCTGGAGGCTCGTGGAGATCGTGGAGCGGGTCAAGTAACGTTCGATTGCAGATGAGGAAAACATGATTCAGCAGTATACGAGGCTCAACGTTGCAGATAATACCGGCGCCAAGAAGGTGATGTGCATCAAGGTGCTGGGCGGAACCCGGAGGCGGTATGGATCCGTCGGAGACATCATCGTGGTCTCCATCAAGACCGCCGTTCCGGGCGGCAGCGTGAAAAAAGGCGAGGTCAGCAAGGCGGTGGTCGTCCGGACCAAGAAGGAGGTCGGCAGGGTCGACGGCTCCTACGTCCGGTTCGACGACAATGCCGTGGTGCTGATCAATGAACAGAATGAACCCAAAGGCACGCGCATATTCGGCCCGGTCGCCAGGGAACTGCGCGAGAAGCAGTTCATGAAGATCGTATCGCTCGCGCCCGAGGTGCTCTAATTCCCGTGGAGAGACAGGTCATGAAAGTGGTTAAAAACGATACCGTTCTGGTGGTGACAGGCAATTTTAAAGGGAAAAAGGGGAAGGTCCTCAAGGTCTTTCCGAAAGAAGAGCGCGTGATCGTCGAGGGCGTCAATTTCATCAAGCGGCATACGCGAAAAAGCCAGAAGAATCCGCAGGGCGGCATCATCGAACGGGAGGCGCCGATTCACGCCTCCAACGTGAAAGTCGTGTGCGCCAAGTGCGGTAAGCCGACCCGCATCGGGCGGATCGTTCTCGAAAACAAGAAGCGCGTACGCGCATGCAAGAGCTGCGGAGAAATGCTCGCCGCGTCGACGTGAGAAGAATCCAGTGGAGTCCGAAGATCATGAGTGAAGGCAGGAAAGAAACAGAGAAAGAATCCCCGAAGGAAGCGCCCAAGGAAGCCGGGAAGGAATCCGCGAAAGGATCCAAGAAGGAAGCCTCGAAGGAGTCCGCCAAGGAATCCAAAAAGGAAGCCAAGAAGGAATCCAAGAAGGAGTCCCAGAAGGATTCTCCAAGGGAGGATTTGAAGGGCTACACCCCGAGGCTGCTCGCCCGGTATCAGAAGGAGATCGTCCCGGCCCTTCAGAAAAGGTTCGGGTATTCCAGCAACATGCAGGTTCCCAGGCTCGTGAAAATCGTCCTGAACATGGGCGTGGGGGATGCCGTCACGGATCCCAAATTCATGGAAGCGGCCGTGGCGGACCTGACGTCGATCACAGGGCAGAAAGTGGTCGTCACCAAGGCGAAGAAATCCATTTCCAATTTCAAGATCCGCGAGGGGATGTCCATCGGGTGCTCGGTGATCCTGCGGCGCTACCGCATGTACGAATTCCTCGACCGGTTCGCCAACATCGCCGTGCCGCGGATCCGGGATTTTCGCGGCCTCGAGGACAAGGGATTCGACGGCCGGGGGAATTACACGATCGGCGTCCGCGAACAGATCATTTTCCCGGAGATCAATTACGACAAGGTGCTGAAAATCCGCGGGCTCAACGTGACCTTCGTGACATCCGGAAAGACGGATGAGGAAGCCTATGAGCTGCTCAGGGAGTTCGGCCTGCCGTTCAAAAAGCGCGAGAAGGCGGAGGCCGCCTGAGGCATCGGGAAACCAAACCAGAGGAGTGGTTGAGTGGCACGCAAAGCATTGATCGTCAAATCCAAGAAGACTCCGAAGTTCAAAGTCCGGAAGCACAGCCGCTGCAGCCGTTGCGGCAGGGCGCGGGCTTACCTGAGAAAATATGACCTCTGCCGGCTCTGTTTCAGGGAACTGGCGTTGAACGGGGAGATCCCCGGAGTGAGAAAGGCGAGCTGGTAATTCATTTTCATATCAAGAGGAATCTGTATGTCCAAGACCGATCCGATTTCCGATTTTCTGACGAGAATACGCAATGCCTCGCTGGCCAAACACAGCAAGGTGGACATTCCCGCCTCGAACGTCCTGAAAGACATCACCAAGATCTTTCTCGAGGAGGGGTACATCCTCAACTATACGGTCATTGACGACAACAAACAGGGCATCATCCGTATTTACCTGAAGTACGGCAATGACAAAAAAAGCGTCATCAAGGGGATGCGGCGGATCAGCTCCCCCGGCCTGCGGAGGTATGTCCGGGTGGACGACATCCCGAGGGTGCTCAACGGACTCGGGATCGCCATCCTGACGACCCCCAGGGGCATTCTGACGGACAGGAAGGCGCGTCAGGAAAAGGTCGGGGGCGAGGTCGTCTGCCACGTCTGGTAGAGAATGGATTCAACCGTAAAGGAGCACCCAGTGTCACGCATAGGCAAACTGCCCGTCACGATCCCCGAGGGCATTCACGTTGAATTGAAGGGCGCGGATGTGCTGGTCAGGGGCCCGAAAGGAGAGTTGAAACACACGCTCCATCCGGACATCAAGGTGGCCGTCGCCCCGGGAACGGTGACGGTCGAGAGGCCCACCAACAACCGTTACCACAAGGCCCTGCACGGACTGACCCGGAGCCTCATTCAAAACATGATCGTCGGCCTGAAAACCGGGTACATCCGGAAACTTGAGATCGTCGGGGTGGGATTCCGCGCTGAAATGAAATCCAGGACACTGGTCCTGCAGATCGGATTCTCGCATCCGATTTACTTCATCCCGCCGGACGGGATCACGATCGAGACGCCGTCGCCGGCCAACATCACGGTCAGGGGTGCCGACAAACAACTGGTCGGCCAGGTGGCCACGAAAATCCGCTCGTTCCGGCCGCCGGAATCCTACAAGGGCAAGGGCATCCGGTTCGAAGGCGAGTATGTGAGAAAGAAGGCCGGGAAGACCACGGCGTAGTTCCGAAAACACCCCCGATCGGTGCCATAAAACGTGAAAACAGTCAGCATTTTCATAGAAGGAATCATCGGATATGAGCAAGTGGACATCACCCAGACAGGTCAGACGCCAGCGGATCAAGATGCGCATCCGCAAGCGCATCCTCGGGACTTCCGAACGGCCGCGGCTGGTCGTGTACCGCAGTTTGAAGCAGATCTACGCCCAGGTGGTGGATGATTCGCAGAGCCGCACCCTGTTCACGGTGTCGAGCCTTGCCAAGGACATTCAGGCCCAGGCCGGAAAGGCCAAGGGCAAGACCGACGTCGCCAAGGCGGTCGGCAAGGCGGCCGGCGAAGAAGCCAAGAAGCGCAACATCACGAGCGTGGTGTTCGACCGGAACGGTTATCTGTACCATGGCCGCGTGAAAGCCGTGGCCGACGGAGCCAGGGAAGCGGGACTCAAATTTTAACCGGCGATCAACGGATCCAAAACTAAAAGCGGAGCGGATGTTGGAAAAGATCAATCCCAGTGAACTGGAGCTCAAGGAGCGCGTGGTCAACATCAACCGGGTGGCCAAGGTCGTCAAGGGCGGCAGGCATTTCAGCTTTGACGCCGTCGTGGTGGTCGGGGACGGAAAGGGGCATGTGGGCGTCGGGCTCGGCAAATCCCATGAACTCACCGATGCCATCGCCAAGGGCGCGGAGAACGCCAAGAAGAACGTCGTCCACGTGAAGATCGTCAACGGCACCATCCCCCATGCGGTGGAGGCCAAATTCGGCGCCGGCCGCGTGCTCCTGAAGCCGGCGGCGCCCGGAACGGGCGTGATCGCCGGAGGCGCGGTCCGCGCCGTGGTCGAATCGGTCGGGATCCAGAATATCCTGACCAAATCGCTGGGATCCCCCAATCCCTTCAATGTGGTCAAGGCCACGCTGCGGGGTCTCATGTCGATGCGGGACGGTCTGGTCATCGCGGCGGAAAGGGGCAAACAATTCAAGGAACTGTTTCAATAAAGGCGGTTGTCCATGGCGAAGAAGCTGAAAATCACCCAGATACGAAGCACGATCAAAAGGAAGGAAGACCAGAAACGGACCATCGAGGCGCTGGGGATTCACAGGCTGAACCACACGGTGATCCTGCCCGACAATCCGCAGATCCGCGGCATGATCCATAAGGTCAAGCACCTGTTGCAGGTCGAGGAAATCACATCGTCATCATCCGGTTGAGGGAATCATGGATCTAGGTCATTTACGGCACGCGGAAGGCGCCAGAAGGAAACCCAAAAGGGTCGGCCGCGGCATGGGTTCGGGACACGGCAAGACGTCCACCCGGGGTCACAAGGGGCAATACGCCCGCAGCGGGGCGAAGCACCGCGCCTGGTTCGAGGGCGGGCAGATGCCGCTGCAGAGAAGGATTCCCAAGCGGGGATTTTACAACCTGGCGCGCAGGGAGTACCAGGTCGTCAACGTCGGCGATCTGAAACGGATTGAGGGCGGGAAGGCGACGCTGGAAACACTCTTCGAATCCAACCTGATTCGAAGCCGCGTCGAACCCCTGAAAATCCTGGGCAACGGCGAGATCTCCAGGGCCCTTGAAGTCAGCGCCCACGCGTTCAGCAAAAGCGCCATCCAGAAAATAGAGGCTGCCGGCGGAAAGGTCATTCGGCTATGTTAAAAGGATTCCAGAGTGTCTTCAAAATTCCCGACCTGAAGAACCGCATTCTCTTCACGCTGGGAGTTCTGCTTCTGTACCGGATCGGCTGCCACATTCCCACGCCCGGCATCAACGCCGAAGCGTTGAAGGAATGGTTCGACCAGAGCCGGAACACGCTTTTCGGTCTCTACGACATCTTCGCCGGAGGGGCCTTCAGCAAGGCGGCCATCTTCGGCCTCGGCATCATGCCCTATATCTCCTCCTCCATCATCCTCCAGTTGATGGGAGCCGTGGTTCCCTATTTCCAGAGGCTGCAGAAGGAGGGAGAGGAGGGCCGCAAGAAGATCACGCAGCTCACCCGCTACGGCACGGTGTTTATCGCCTCCATGCAGGCCCTCGGCGCCAGCCTTTTTCTGGAAAGTCTGCCCCCGACGCGGCTGGGAGTCCCTGCAGTCCCCTACCCGGGGATCGGATTCAAGCTCCTGGTCATGATCACCATGTGCGCGGGCACCATTCTGATCATGTGGATGGGAGAGCAGATCACCGAGAGGGGGATCGGAAACGGCATTTCCCTGATCATCTTCATCGGCATTGTAGACCGGTTACCCAGGGCGGTCCTGGATGAAATCAGGCAGGTGATCAGCGGCACCCAGAACGCCGTGAAGGAGCTGCTCATGTTCGCCGTCCTGCTGCTGCTGATCGCGGTGGTCGTGCTGGTCACGGAAGGCACGAGGAAAATTCCCGTTCAGTACGCAAAACGGGTGATCGGAAGGAAGGTTTACGGCGGTCAGTCCACCTACATTCCGATCCGGGTTTCGGGGTTCGGCGTCATGGCCATCATCTTCGCCCAGTCGCTGATGTTCGTCCCCCAGACCATCGGCCAGTTTTTCCCGAAAAACGAGGCGCTCCAGAACATCCTGAGCTATTTCGACCTGGGGCATCCTATTTACTGGTTCTTTTACGGACTGCTGATCCTGTTCTTCACCTACTTTTACGCGGCCATCGCGTTCAATCCGGTGGATGTCGCGGACAACATGCAGAAATACGGCGGCTTCATACCGGGCGTCCGGCCGGGCAAGAAGACGGCCGAATACATCGACTATGTGATCTCGCGCATCATGTTCCCGGCCGCGATGTTCTTCGCATTCGTGGCCATCATGCCGTATTTCGTATCCAAATACTTCAATGTGACGCCCGGATTCTCGGGATTCTTCGGGGGCACCAGCCTTCTCATCATGGTGGGAGTGGCGCTGGACACTCTCCAGCAGCTCGAATCCCATCTGTTGATGCGGCATTACGAGGGATTCATGAAAAGCGGCCGCATCCGCGGACGCCGGTATTATTGAAATCCCGGATACAGGATTTTCGTCAATGGCAGAATCAAAACGCGTAATCATGCTCGGAGCACCCGGAGTGGGCAAGGGCACCCAGGCGGAAAATCTGCAGGCCCGTTTCGGCTGGGCCCACATTTCCACGGGCGACATGCTGCGGGAAGCCGTGCGCGAGGGAACCGAACTCGGCAAAAAGGCCAGACAGACCATGGAGAAAGGGGAGCTCGTTCCGGACGACGTGATCGTCCAGATGGTGGGCGAGCGGCTGGGCAGGGGCGATTGCGGTCTCGGGTTCATCCTGGACGGTTTTCCGCGCACCGTCGTGCAAGCCGAGAAACTCAATGAACTTCTCTCGAAACGGCGGCTTTCCGTCGACGCCGTCGTCTCGATCGACGTGCCGAAAGAGGAAATCGTACGGCGCCTGTCGCAGCGTCTGGTCTGCGAGGCCCAAAATCACGTGCTGAACGGGGATCCCTCAAAAAAGCCCGGGGACCCTTGCCCGACCTGTATGAGTCCACTCATCCGCAGGAAGGACGACGAACCCGAAACCATACGGCGGCGTCTCGAGGTGTACGAAGACCAGACCCGTTCCCTGATCAAATATTACGAGGGCCGGAAACTTCTGAAGTCGGTGGACGGCAAAGGCTCATTCGACCAGATATTTGAAAGGATACTCACCGCGCTGGGCATCGCCTCGGTGAAGGCATGATCCCGATCAAGACCGAGGAAGAGATACAAGCCCTGAGGCGGAGCGCGGTCCTGCTGACAAGGACGTTCCGGGCGATTGAAACGATGCTCAAGCCGGGCGTTACCACCGGGCAGCTGGACGACATCGCCTACGAGACGATCACCGAGGGGAAGGGCATTCCAGCGTTCAAGGGATACAACGGATATCCTTCGACGGTATGCGTGTCCATCGATGAGCAGGTGGTTCACGGGATTCCCGGACCGGAGAAGATGAGGGAGGGGAGCCTGGTCAGCGTGGACATCGGCGTGAACCTGGAAGGGCTTTTCACGGACGCGGCCAAGACGTACGCGATCGGCAGCGTCGCACCGGAAAAACGCCGGCTGATGGAAACCACCTACCAGTCGCTCCACCGTGGGATCCGTCATTGCCGGAAGGGCGCCCATCTGACCGACGTCTCGCACGCCATCCAGCAGTACGTGGAATCACGGGGCTATTCGGTGGTCAGGGACCTGGTCGGCCACGGCATCGGCAGGGCCATGCATGAGGAACCCCAGGTTCCCAATTTCGGGCCGGCCCACCGGGGGCCGAAGCTGAAGGAAGGCATGACCCTCGCCATCGAGCCCATGGTCAACCTGGGCGGCGAGGGCATCAAGATCCTGGATGACGGCTGGACGGTGGTCAGCGCCGACGGATCGCCATCGGCCCATTTCGAACACACGGTGCTCGTCACCGGTGAGGGGCCGGAAATCCTGACCTTCGGCATAGACGACAACCTTTCGGGGGGCGACAATGGCTAAGGAACAGCCCATTCGAGTGGATGGAACCATCCTGGAGACGCTGCCGAACGCGACCTTTCAGGTGCAACTGGAGAACGGGCACAAGGTTCTCGCCCACGTTTCGGGCAAGATGCGCATGCATTTCATCAAGATTCTTCCCGGAGACAAGGTGACCATCGAGATTTCGCCCTATGACCTGACACGGGGCAGAATCGTCTACCGGTATAAATAAAACGGGTCAATCAAACGAGGCGGTTCATCCATGAAAGTCCGAGCATCCATTAAAAAAATATGCGACCAGTGCAAGATCGTCAAAAGGCGCGGCGTCGTCCGCGTCATCTGCAAGAATCCCAGGCACAAGCAGCGTCAGGGGTAGGTTTTTTACAGCGTTGAAATGGAGGTAACGTGGCCCGTATCGCAGGTGTGGACCTTCCAAAGGAAAAGAGAGTCGAGGCTGCACTGACCTATATCTTCGGTATCGGATTTTCGACATCCAGGAGGATTCTGGCCGAGGCAGGCGTCAGCCCGGATACGCGGGTCAAGGCGCTCACGGACGCGGACGTCGCCAAAATCCGGTCCGTCATAGACGCCAACGTGAAGGTCGAGGGCGCATTGCGCGCGGAGACGACCATGAGCATCAAGCGGCTCATCGACATCGGCTGTTACCGGGGGATGCGGCACAGGCGAGGCCTGCCCGTCCGCGGACAGAGAACCCGGACCAACGCGCGAACCCGGAAGGGACGCAGGAGAACCGTCGCCGGAAAACGCAAGAAATAAACCAACCGGGAATTTGAAAACAACAGGAGGCTGTTTTGACCACCGCACCCAAGAAAGCGACTCGGAAGAAGAAGAAGGACAAGGTCGAAGCGGAAGGCCAGGCGCACATCATGGCGACTTTCAACAACACCATCATCACCCTGACCGACAATTACGGGAACGTCATCTCATGGGCCACGGCCGGACGTCTGGGATTCAAGGGCGCGCGCAAAAACACGCCCTTCGCCGCCCAGATCGCAGCCCAAAGCGCCGCGAAGGAGGCCATGGACCTGGGGTTGAAGAAGGTGAACGTGCTGGTGAAGGGGCCCGGCGCAGGCCGGGAGGCCGCCGTGCGGGCGCTGCAGGCAGCGGGGCTGGAAGTCGTCTACATCAAGGACGTCACGCCGATTCCGCACAACGGGTGCAGGCCCCCCAAACGTCGACGGGTATAAACACTCTAATTCGAGGATCAAAGATGGCAAGGTATACGGGTTCTGTCTGCAAGATCTGCCGCAGAGAGGGGGAGAAACTCATGCTGAAGGGGGCGCGCTGCCTGTCCGCAAAATGCGCAGTGGAGCGGAAGGCCTATGCGCCGGGGCAGCATGGGAAGACGCGCAGACAAAAGCTGTCGGAATACGGGATGCAGCTGCGCGAAAAGCAGAAAATCAAGCGGTATTACGGGCTCCTGGAGTCCCAGTTTCACGAAACCTTTGAGAAGGCGGGCCGGAGGAAGGGAATCACCAGCGAGGTCCTACTCAAAATGCTCGAGAGCCGCCTCGACAACGTGGCCTACCGGATGGGATTCGCCGCCTCCCGCATCGCGGCCAGGCAGCTGGTGCGGCACCGCCATTTCCTGGTCAACGGAAACACCATCGACATCCCCTCCTATCAGCTGAAACCGGGCGATGTGATCCAGGTCAAGGAAAAAAGCAGAAAAATGACTTCGATTCACGATTCCATGCAAAAGATCAAGGAAGGCAAGCAGATGCCGTGGCTTCAACTGGACAAGGCAGCCATGCGCGGCACTTTTTTGGAAGTTCCCAACCGGGCGGATATGCCGGTGACCTTCAATGAGCATTTGGTGGTCGAACTGTATTCGAAGTAACCCAACGATTTTAACCCGAGGGACTCCATGAATCGACTCAATTTGCAGATGCCGCAGGGTGTGGACCGGGATGAAACCACCTATTCCAACACCCATGGACGGTTCGTCATACAGCCGCTGGAACGCGGATTCGGCGTTACGATCGGTAATTCCCTGAGGCGGGTTCTGCTGTCCTCGCTGCAGGGGGCGGCGATCACCCACATCAAGATCGAGGGGGTGCAGCACGAGTTTTCCGCGATTCCGGGCGTGGTGGAGGATGTGTCCGAAGTCGTGCTCAACCTGAAGCAGGTCAGGCTCAAGCTTCTGAACAAGCGGCCGGACCGGGTCCTGGTCCAGATGAAGGGCCCGGCGGTGTTCAAGGCGGGGGACATTCAGAAGTTTTCCGCGGATATCGAGGTGCTGAATCCGGAACAGGTGATCGCGACGCTCAATAAAAGCGCCGAACTGAAGATGGAACTCCGGATCGGACGCGGGCGGGGGTATA
>Ga0316628_100001531_pt1 | contig 16388 bp, 14 predicted proteins | sample OWC_Aug_M2_C1_D5_FD_207648 | JGI IMG/M metagenome (GOLD analysis project Ga0316628, IMG submission 207648) | Wetland soil microbial communities from Old Woman Creek delta, Ohio, United States - OWC_Aug_M2_C1_D5_C | ecosystem: Environmental > Terrestrial > Soil > Wetlands | place: USA: Ohio... | reverse complement strand
TTCCAAAACCATTGATGGTATGATCCCCCCTCTCGATTCAATCCGCATTTCCAGGCGGATATTGCCGTGGACAATCAGACTCGATGACGCCTTGAAGGGGGCGCTCCCGGGGACTGTGAGTCCCGAAATTCGGGCGTGAAGAGAAACACAGAGGTCCATTAGAAAGCTTTTCTGAATTTACCCGAAATGCAAAGCCCGTCGGGAAAGGGGTGCAAAACGTGGGATGTCGTGCAGGTTACTCTGGCACAAATCGCTCGGCAACGTCTTAAAATAGGAAGCACTCCATGAACATCAAGGAAGTGAAGGATCTGATTCACGAAATCCTGGCCAGTGACATCAGTGAGTTTGAACTGGAACATACCGGCACAAAGGTCAAGCTGCGCAGGGGTTTCCATGGCGACTCGACCCATGAGGTTTCAGCGCCCGCCCCGGTTTATTCAAGACCGGCCCCGTCCTTTACGGTACCCGTCGAATCCCGGCGGCAAGTCGGCGAAGAAGAGGAGGCCGGCGAAGACAATGATCTGCACATAATCACATCTCCAATTGTCGGCACGTTTTATCGCGCATCTTCCCCTGGCGCTGAGCCGTTCGTGAAGATCGGAGACACTGTTGAAGAGGGGAAGACTCTCTGCATCGTGGAAGCGATGAAACTGATGAACGAGATTCCATCCGACGTCGCCGGAGAGATCGTGAAGATATACGTTGAAAACAGCCATCCTGTCGAATTCGGCCAGAAGCTGTTTGGGGTACGCACCCGCCACTAGAATCGGTCAGCCGACATGTTTCGAAAAATCCTGATTGCCAACCGCGGCGAAATTGCCCTGCGCATCATCTGCGCCTGCAAGGAGCTCGGCATCCCGACCGTCGCCGTCTACTCGCAGGCAGACCAGAACTCGCTCCATGTCAGGTTCGCCGATGAATCCGTGTGCATCGGTCCGCCCTCGAGCAAGGAGAGCTACCTGAACATACCCGCGGTAATCAGCGCGGCTGAAATCACGAACGCCGAAGCCATTCACCCGGGATATGGTTTCTTGGCTGAAAGTTCTTATTTCGCTGAAGTTTGCGAAGCATGTGGAATCACGTTCATCGGTCCCTCCCCTGAAACGATCAAGCTGATGGGCGACAAGGACCGGGCGCGAAACGCGATGAGGGATGCAGGCCTCCCCATCGTGCCCGGCACCGGCATCATCACCAGTGCGGCGCCGCAAGTACTCCCGATGGCGGACGAGATCGGCTACCCTCTCATCATCAAAGCAGCCGCCGGGGGTGGCGGCAAAGGGATGCGGATCGTTAACTCTGCCGAGGAACTCCAGCCAAGCCTCGAGATCGCTCAGAACGAAGCGACCTCCGCTTTCGGCTGTCCTGACGTCTACCTCGAGAAATACCTTCCGAGCGCGCGCCACATCGAGTTCCAGATCCTCTCGGATCACTACGGTAACGTGGTTCATTTCGGCGAACGGGAGTGCTCAATTCAGAGGCGGTATCAGAAACTCATCGAGGAATCGCCGTCGACCTATGTGACCCCGGAGATGAGGAGGACCATCGGAGACCTGGCGGTCAGAGCCGCACGCACGGTCAACTATGCGAACGCCGGGACGATGGAGTTCATCTTTGACGACAGGGGCCACTACTATTTTATGGAGATGAACACGCGCATCCAGGTAGAGCACCCCGTGACCGAAATGACAACGGGCGTAGACCTGGTCAAAGAACAGATACGAATCGCCGCGCGCGAGAAGCTCGGGTATTCGCAGGAAGACATCGAGTTCCGCGGCCACGCCCTGGAATGCCGAATCAATGCGGAGTGCCCCGACACCTTCCTGCCGTTCCCGGGTAAGATCATGGTCTTTTATCAGCCCAGCGGATTCGGGATTCGTGTGGACACTGCCGCATACAGCGAATGCGTGGTCACTCCTCACTATGATTCGCTCATAGCCAAGGTCATCGGGTACGGAAGGAACCGAAACGAGGCGATCAGCCGCATGCAGCGCGCCCTCGACATGATGGTGGTCGAGGGAGTAAAGACGACTATCCCGCTGCATCAGAAGGTGCTGGCCGAGAAGGACTTCCTGGAGGGCCGCATCACGACCCGCTTCCTCGAACGCTGGAACAACCGCAAACATTAACAGCCACTGCCGGGACACAGGGCGCTGGATCGCAATCGTTCCGATCGCCATTGCTCTTGGCGTTCTGGCGACCTGGCGTTTATATACACATGAACATCCGCGGGTTCGGGCTCAGGCTCCCAAGGGTTTATCCAATCACCGACAAAGTGCTCGCGGGCAAATCCAGTCACCTGGCCATAGTCAGGGAACTGGTTCGAGGCGGGGCGCGCCTGGTGCAGGTGCGCGACAAGCAGACGCCCGTAAGAGAGCTGCTGCTCGACGTTGAACGCTGCGCGGAGTTCTGCGACGAAAAGGGCGTGCTGCTGATCGTCAACGACCGCTGCGATCTGGCTTTGAGCGTCGGGGCAGCGGGTGTTCACCTTGGACAGGAGGACCTCCCGCCGCAGGATGTCAGACGTCTGGCGGGCCCGGCCTTTATCATCGGCCATTCGACCCACGATCATTCTCAAATCCGCCGCGCTTCAAAACTGCCGATTCAATATGTCGGCTTCGGACCGGTCTATCCAACCTCGACCAAATCCCCACCTTCGCCGGTCGTAGGAGTCCCCGGACTGGCTCGAGCCTGTCGACTGTCTGCGCATCCGGTTGTCGCGATAGGGGGAATCGGTGCGCGGCAGATCCCGGATGTGCTGCGCGCCGGGGCAGCAAGTGCCGCGGTTATTTCTTCCGTGATGTGTCAGGGCGATATCGCGAAGGCGATGGAGCGTCTTCTCCGGGTCGCCACGGAGACAGAATAGACCGCGAGTAGGACGGGTACGTTTCCAGAATCATGTCGGTTCCTGCAGGGAAATGCCGCAGAATCCGGTATCGCGGCGCTCTCTGCACGGTTCCGTACCCTTCCCCGCCCACCGACGGAACGGATCTGCCGCCGCCAAGCACCAGAGGCGCGATGTCGAAGTAAAACTTATCCACCAGCCTGGCCGAGACAAACGACCAGTGGACGCGGCTTCCTCCCTCCACCAGGAGTCCGAGGACCTGTCTGCGGCCAAGGATCCTCAATGTGCGTTTGAGATCAAGGCGCCCGCGGGTGCAGGGAACCGCAATGATCTCGGCTCCGGCTCGCTCCAGTCTCTGCCGGCGTGCCCGGGGCGCCCCGGGAGAGCAAAAGATCATCACCGGGCCGGGAGAATCCGGGCGAAAGAGTCTCGCGTCGGGAGGTGTTCGCAGCATGCTGTCGAGGATGACTCTGAGTAGTGGCCGGGCCTTCGGTTCGCGGCCGCGGTATGTCAACTGCGGGTCGTCGTACAGGATCGTGCCAATCCCGACCATGATCGCATCCAGCTCGTGACGCAATGACTGGCCGAAGCTCCGCGCTTCCGGAGAACTGATCCAGTGGTTCCTGTCATCGAGCGCTGCGATGCGCCCGTCCAGCGACATTCCCACCTTGGCCACGACAAGAGGACGACCCGTGCGGATATGGCAGGCAAATGGTTCGATCATCCTCTCCGACACTTCGTGCATGAGGCCGATCTCGACCCGGATCCCCGAAGCATGCATCCTCTCGATCCCGCGGCCGCATACCTGCGGGTTGGGATCGATCGCCGAGAGTACCACACGCCGGACGCCCGACTCGATCAGCAGATCGGCGCAGGGCGGAGTCCGGCCATGGTGCGAGCAGGGCTCCAGCGTGACGTAAACAGTCGCTCCCCGCACCTGCTTTCCGGCCTGTCGTATCGCGCGGACTTCGGCGTGGTCCCGTTCGGCATACGTGTGAAAGGCCTCTCCGATTATGCCGCCGCGTTTCACGACCACGCACCCGACGGAGGGATTCGGGCTGGCGCTTCCCAGCCCAAGGCGAGCCAGCGCCAGGGCACGCAGCATGAAACTTCGGTCCAGATCGGTCAACACCCCGGCACCCTCCGGCCGGCAAAGCTCGTTCCGCGCGAACCCCGATCGCCCAGAACGGCGCCGGCATCAGTGACGTAGGTGCGCCGGAGAAGGCGCGCCTGTGTTTGCGCCATCTCGCCGGAGTCGGTTTCGTGATCGAATCCCAGCAGGTGCAGGACGCCGTGCACGAGCAATCGCTGAACCTCCCTGTGCGCCGGGATTTTCAGTCTCCTTGCATTGGCACAGGCAACGTCGACCGCGATCACGATATCGCCCAGGTAAGGTACGCCTTCATCCGACTCGTTTTCGTAGCCGAAACTCAATACGTCGGTAGCGTAGTCTCGCTTCCGATACCTGCGGTTCATCCTCTTCATAGTTCGGCTGCAGACAAACGCGATGGTCAAGGCGCACGGCTCCCTGTCCAGCGCCCGCAGAGTACCTGCGCATATGGACACGATTGGGATCCGGAACAGCCTAAACCGCTTTTGTCGATTTAGCACCTGGATCCGAAACATAGTTTTTTTCGGATTCTCGGTCGCCTTCGTGGAAGTCATAACCCGGATAGTCGATGCGCCGGTGATAGAGGCCCGACAGGATCTTGAGGAAGCTTTCCTTCACCAGGCGGATCTCCCTCATGGTGATGTCACACTCGTCAAGCTGGTTGTCCGCGACAATCGCATCGACGAGCCGGTCGATCATGCCCTGTATCTGCGCCGCAGTCGGGCTGGACAGAGTCCTCGAGGCGGCCTCTACGGAGTCTGCCATCATCATGATGGCCGCCTCTTTGCTTTGAGGCTTGGGACCGGGATAGCGGAAATTCACTTCTGCCACGTCTTGATTCTTGCCTTCCAGGGAACCCTTCGCTTTCTGGTAGAAATAGCTCATCACCCGGGTGCCGTGGTGCTGGGGGATCATGTCTCGTATGCTTTCGGCCAGGCCGATCTCCTTCGCCATTTCGATGCCGTCCCTGATGTGGCTGGTCAGAATGAGGCAACTCATGCTGGGCGAAAGGTTCTCGTGTTTGTTGCTTCCAAATGCCTGGTTTTCCACGTAGTAATCGGGCTTCACCAGCTTGCCCAGGTCGTGATAATAGGACGCCACGCGCACCAGGAACGGATTTGCGCCGATGGCCTCTGCGGCCGCCTCGGAAAGGGTTCCGACCATCAGGCTGTGGTGGTAGGTGCCCGGAGCCTCAACCGAAAGACGGCGAAGAATAGGCGCGTTCAGGTTGGACAACTCCAGAAGGCGGATGTCGGTCGTGATTTTGAAGACGGCTTCCAGGGGCGGAAGCAGCATCGAGGCGAAAGCCGCGGTCAGGAGTCCGCTGACCAGGGCAAAGCCGAAATCGCTGAGCAAGCCGGTGGTAGTGACGGGAACCTGGCGCAGAAAATCGAGGGCAAGCATCACGAGCGCGTTTACGCACCCTATCGTCAGTCCTGCCTTTTGAATCGCTGCGCGATCCTTGTACTGCCGGACGCTGAATATCCCCGCAAGGCTGGCGACAAAAACGTACGCCATCAGATAGACGTCGCCGTAAAAAAGTCCGACCAGCGTTGCGACGATCACGGAGGTGAGGATGCCCAGGTTCGTGTCCACCAGGAGGGTGACCAGGATGCTTCCGGCCGCGAAGGGTATCGCGTAGTCCAGCAGGAACGGGTTACCCAGAACATCGATCGAGAGGCGCTCGCCCAGCAGGTCCGCCAGGGCCGTGATCATGCGCATGATTACAAGCACAGCCGCAATCACCGAGAGGATGAGCAGGGTGTGGTTGCGGATTTTGCGATGTCGGCTCTGATAGTGAACGAAATAGCGCCAGAGCGTGTAAACGAAGGCGACGGCGAAAATGAAGAACCCAAGAAACTGGCCGGCCAGGGAGCGAGGCCGCTGGAGGTTTCGCAGCGCCTGCAGCTGGGCAACGATGTTCCTGGTGATTTCTTCTCCGCTGCGGACGATCGTCTGCCCCTGCTTTATGTGCGCCTCTACCGGGAGCACTTGCGCCGCCGCGGCATCCCTTCGAAGGTTGGTCTCCTTCTCGTTGTAACCCAGGGTGGGAAAAAGCGACGCTGCCAGGAATCGAAGCACCACGAGGCGTTCGGTCGGCGGTAGGCTCGCAAAATCGAGCTGGTACTGCGGTACGATCTCCTTCGCCGAATTCAGGTTCCGGATCACCAGGCTCTCCGCAGGCACGTAGCCCCCCTGGGTGGAGTTGTCCCTTATGCGGATTCCCGCCTGCTGGTCCCTCAAGAACCTCTGCCAATCAGAATCCCGAACCACGCCCGAACGCAGTATCCTGGACAAGTCTTTGATTATCTGATCTTCCACCGGCTCATCAAACCGGTGTCGTACGAGCACCGAGAGCATTTCACGATTGAACCGTCCCTCCAAACCCGCCGCCAGCTCCGTGATGAGATCGGAGTTTCGTTCATTGCGAGGCTCCCCTTTTGAGCCCGATTCCAGGCGCAGATAGAGACCGCGCGCCTCGGCAAAGGACTTGCTGATCTCCGCCTCCCGCGCATTGATCAGCTGGGTGTCCAGGTCGTAGATGGCGGGCACAGCTGCGCGTGCGGCAGAGCGACGCTGCCCGGTTGCCTCGACATCTTCATAGGTCAGATTCTGCATCGCCCGCACGTCCCTCGTGGCGATGCTGCCAATAGGGACATCCGGGATCGTCTGGTAGCGGAATCCGACCAGAAGCAGAGCGATGATGGACGCCGCAGAGAGTCCCACCAGAAGATCGAGCCATTTGAGTTCGCTGCGGATATTGTCGAGGAGCCTCAGAATCCAGAGCTTCGCTGGGTGCTCTCGTCTGCTGTATTTTACTGAATTGGGCATGATGCTCCCGCCGTTCGGCAGAGCGTAAAGTATACCATATGACGTAGTTGTGGGAGTTGTAGAGCAGAGTAACTCAAACCTTTGCTGCGGATCTCAAGAGTCTTCCCGATTGGCGGAATTTGTGGCTGCTCCCTTGTCGACTGAATGACGAATCGCAATCACGACCTAGGCAGCCTGAGCCGGCGCGACGGGAAGGCGGATGGCGAATGCCGCACCCTTGGAGGAACTGGCCACTTCGATCTTGCCCCCGGCGCGAGTTACGATTCCATGAACGATCGACAGGCCGAGCCCGGTCCCCTGCCCCACCTTTTTCGTGGTGAAGAAGGGCTCGAAAATAAGGGGTAGAATTTCGTCGGGAATGCCTTTCCCGGTGTCGCTTATTCGCAGCAGCACTTCCTGGGCGGCAGGCTCGACGCGGGTCTCGACGGTGAGCGTGCCGCTTTCCTCCATCGCATCGACCGCGTTGATCGCAATGTTGACGACGACCTGCTGGAGCTGACCGGGATCGATGAGCACCTGAGGCAGACCCGACCCGAGCTTGAGCACGATCTTGACGTTCTGAAAAATCGACTGATTCTCGAGCAGCGAGATGGTCTTCTCGATGACCGAATTGATCTCGGTCGGGACTTCCGCCGCGCTCGACTGGCGCGCAAAATCGAGCAGACCCTTGACTGTTTCGCGGCAGCGCATAGTCTGTTTTACGACAATTTCGAGGTTCTGGCGCAGCGGGTGGCCCTCCTCGCATTCCTCCAGCGCGAGGGAACTGAAGGCGAGGATCCCTCCCAGGGGATTGTTGATCTCATGCGCCACGCCGGCCGCGAGGCGGCCGATGGAGGCGAGCTTTTCCGATTGAGCCATCTGATTTTGGACGGTCACGAGCTCCTCGGTACGTCTCTTGACCTTCTCTTCGAGGGTCCTCCCCCACTCCTCCAGTTCGAGCTTCATGGTCTTGAGGCTTGCAACCATTTTGTTGAACGAGCTCGCCAGGAGGCCGATCTCGTCCCGCGCCGAAACATTCAGTGTGTGATCCAGGTCGCCCGCCGCGATGCGGTTGCTGGCAACGACGATCTCTTCCAGCGGATGAATCATGCTGCGGGTGATGAGAAACGTAAGTCCCAACACCACGAGCACGCCCAGGGCCGCCACGACAAGGAATGTGAGCATCATGTCGGTGCGTACGGCGAGAAAAGGCTTTTCCTGCGTGCCCACATGAAGAATCCCGAGAATCTTTCCCGCACGATCGCGGATGGGTTCGTAGGCTGCGAGGTGCCATTCATCGGAGACGTAATCGCGCCCGTACCAGTTCTGACCCTGCTGGAGTACCGCCTGCGCCACGTCGGAGGGAAGCAGTGCGCCTTCGGAGCGCGTTCCGGAACCGTTTGTAACGGTGGTGGCGACCCGGACATCGCCCATGAATATGGAAACGGAGCCGATCTCGCGTTCGCCGGCCTGCTCGCCCCCGAATACAAGCCGGTTCATCTGATCGACCATATCCCGATCGCGGTTGAGCAGAACGCCTCCGTAAACGACGCCGAGGGGCCCTGCGGCGCCTGCGACGGGCGCCGCCGCGAGAAGTACCAGGCCCGAGCTCACTTCTCTGGGGGAATCGTCGCCGTCGGGGCGCGCCGATTCTATCTTGAGGTGGGCGCGGTCTGCCGCCGATTTGCCTTCTCTCATAAGGGCGGCTCGATCAAGCACCCTCGTATCGGCCGACACACCGCCGGCAAGCGCGCTCGAAATCAGATCGCGAAACGGAAGCGTCCGGTCGTCCGAGCGCCCGTCCGCATCCGCGCTGCCGCAAACCTGCCTGCCTGCCGAGTCGGCGATGCTGAGGAAATCGAGGCCGTTCCGGCGTCGCAGTTCGGCAAGGGCCGCGGGCAGCACGGCATCGCTGCCGGGGCGTCCCAGGAGCGGCTTTACCGTGCCCGCGGCGTTCTCCACGGTCCTCCGCACGCCGTCCAACCGACCCTGGTAGACCTCGCGCGCGGCTTCCAGGCCGTGGCGCACCTGCTTCTGCGCCTCATTCAGCATGGCGCGCGTGATGATGCGTGAGCCGATGAGAGTGGATATGGCGGTGCCGGACAGTACGATCAGCACAAAACTGACCGTTATCCTCGTGCGTAATGAGACGCCCCGCAGGTAGTGGTACATCGGAGATCCCGGAAAACACTCCACTACGCCTGGATGACGCGGCTATGGCCCGCCCCGCACACCGGGGCGTGTCGTTGTGACCTTCGCGGCCGGGGTCGGTGTCGGAATCGGCGTCGAGGGCGTGCCGGTCGAAAAAAGTGAGTGAGCCGCTTTCCTTTGCCGCTGCTGCCGACTCCGCTCCCGATTGCGACCACAATACCGATTCCGAGCCCGCCAACTTCCCTGACTATCGATTGAACCCGCACTAGCTCCGGATCACGTGGACGGAGCAGCTGATGCAGGGGTCGTATGCGCGCGCCACGATCTCCAGCCTGTGCCGAAGTACATCATCCGACGCGCCCGCCCGCGCCCCCTGCCGGACGGCGGCTTTCATCTGATCCTCGGCGTGAGTCAGGTTTTGAGCCGTCGGTGTGATCACATCCGCCGCCGCGACGCGTCCCCGGGCATCCAGCTCATAGGAATAGAACAGAATGCCGCGGGGGACCTCGGTGGCCGCCGCACCCTGACAGGCACGGACGCTGTACGGCAAGGGCGCCTCCGGAACAAGCCCGGTGTCCAGCAATTCGTCGACCAGTTCCATAGCCCGTTCGACGGAGAAGGTCATTTCCACAACCTGGGCAATGTTGTTCATGACGATGTTCGTCGAGGGAAGATCCAGGTGGAGCCTTTCCCATGCCTGGCGAGCCAATCCGAGAATCGTGCCGCCGTTGATCGTGAGCCTGGCCAGCGCCCCGACCAGATAGGATCGGCCCTCGTAGACACTTCGCTTGGCGTGGGAGTGCGGCACGCAGTACTCGTTGGTGAGGCTGCGGTACTGCCTCACGGGAAGCCGCTTGTACCAGTCTCCGTCCGATACCTGGACCGTGTCGCCGAAGAAGAACGCCTTGTCCTTGGGTATCAACGCGGCGCATCGGATGGGCTCGCTCACAAAGGACGGGACTTCGATCCCGGAGAGAATCTCGAGGGCGGCGCCGCAATCATCCAATCCGCCGGAGAGCAGCTTCTTCAAACCGACCAGTTCATCCGCTGCGGGCACCTTGCCGAAACCGCCGATCACATAGTTGACCGGATGCACGGCGCGGCCACCGATCACCTCCTGAATGGTGTTTCCGAGCTTTTTCAGTCTCAGGGCAAGCTTCACCGCGTCGGGGTTGGTCCCCGCGAGGCTGACCACTCCCGGGTGCCCGAGAAAGTCCGGCAGGGCGAGCACAAAAAAATGCAGCGCGTGGCTTTCGATGTTCGCCCCCTGGAACGCGAGGTCGCGTAGTTTCCTGGTCTGGGGTGTGACTTCCACTCCGAGGGCGTTCTCCAGGGCATGGAGTGAGGTGATGCTGTGGCCGTGAGAACAGATCGCGCATATTCGGGATACGATCCCGGTCGCATCCTCGGCGCTCCTTCCACGAACCAGACCCTCCAGAAGGCGGATACCTTCGAATATCTCAAAATCCACCGTGCGGACCTCCTCCCCTTCAAGGAGGACTTGGATGCCGCCGTGGCCTTCGACTCGTGCCAGGTGATCGATGGTGATGGTGCGTGTCATGCCTTTTCTCCCTGCAGATTGCGGTCGATCGCCGGGGCGGCGAAGGTGCGTAGTTTGCGCCGGACATCCAGCTCTGAGACGCCTTTCTGAGTCAGAATTCGAGCGATTGAAGCGACGTTGGACTCATCCACCGGCCCGCGACAGCCGATGCAGGCGACGTTGTACCCGGGACAGCGGGCGCCGCACCCCGCGGTTGTGACCGGACCCGCGCAGGGCAGGCCTCGGGAGATCAGCAGGCAGTCGTTCTCGCTCATCTTGCACTCGAGGCAGACCGGAAAGGCGGGTAGCTGCGGCAGGTCGCCGTTGAGGAGGCTCGCTGCGGCGCGCACGAACTCGGACTTCTCGATAGGGCAGCCCGGAAGGGCGAAATTCACCTTGACGAAGTCCGACAGGGGACGATGGGTCCCGATGTCCCAGCCCGCTTTGGGTCCATTCTCTCCATAGACCATCCGGATGACCTCGTCCCGTGGGTGGTCGGCATCCATGGCGGCAACCCCCCCAAAGCAGGCGCAGCTGCCGCACGCGACCAGCAACCCGGCGCGCTCGCGGATCCGGCGGAGCGTCTTCTCCTCCCGCCCGTTCGCCACCGATCCTTCGACGAACGCGATATCGAGCGGTCCTTCCTCGTCGTTAACCGAAGAGCCGCCGAGGAAATCCACGATGTCGAGGGCGCCGACGAGGTCCAGCAGCTGGTCCTCGCAGTTGAGAATCACGATTTGCTCTCCCCAGCAGCCGCTCAATCCGAAAATTCCAATCCTGGGCTTCATAAACGATCCTCACACGATTTCAGGCAGGTTGATGGCGTCCCAATACGTGAATACCGGCCCGTGAATACAGGTGTACTTATAGCCGACGCCGCAGTGCCCGCACTTCCCTACGCCGCACTTCATCCGGCGCTCCAGGCTCATCAGGATGCGATCCTTGTGAAAGCTGAGCTTCAACAACTCGGCAAGCACGAACTTGTAGACCACCGGCGGTCCGACGACGGCCGCATACGTCCGCTCGGGATCGATGCGGACCTTCTCGAACAGGCTCGTCAGCAGCCCCATGTGGTGTTTCCAGGTGCCCGCGGGATCGCGCTCGACCGCCAGAAGCGTGTTGATGCCTTCCACGTCCGCGAGCGACAGCAGCTCCTCGCGAAAGAGCATATCCGCCGGCGTGCGCGCACCGTAGATGAGCGTGATGTCCTCGAATTTCTCGCGGTTGTCGAGCGCGTACCAGAGCAGGGAGCGCAAAGGGGCCATGCCCAGACCGCCGGCGATGATGAGGAGGTCCTGGCCTTCCATTTCTTCCACCGGAAAGCCGTTGCCGTATGGCCCACGGATCCCCACGAGAGCGTTCGTGGGCAGCCGGTAGAGCGCGTTCGTGACCCGTCCGGCGCGGCGCACACAGAATTCGAGAATCCCCCGGCGCGTGGGCGGGGAGGATATCGAGATGGGCGCTTCGCCGCTACCGATGACCGAGAGCTCGACGAATTGTCCCGGCCTGTGGCTCCAGGCCTCGGACACCGACTGCTCCAGGAAGCGGAGCTGGAACAGGTGGTTGTCCGGTACCATCCGGTGGATTCTGACAATCCGCGCCAGGTGTGGCTGGTAGGGATTGTCCAGATGCTTAGGCGGTCGCGCCAGTACTGCCGTTTCTGAGCTCATTGCCTTCACCTCGGATCGTCTCCAGAACTTTGATGATATCGATGCCGGCCGGACAGCATTCCGCGCAGCGGCCGCAACCGATGCAGCTCGGACGGCCGTACTCCGCGACAAAGCCGCGCTGCTTGTGGTAAAAGCGGTACTTGATGCGCGAGGCGCGCGAGTGTCTGAAATTTTCGCCCCCGGCAACCAGCGCGTGATTCTTGAACAAGCAGGAATCCCAGGAGCGGATTCTGCTTCCCGGGACGCCTCCCAGCTCCAACTCGTCGCCGATGTCGAAGCAGTAACATGTCGGGCAAACCGCGCTGCAGGAACCGCAGGACAGGCAGAGTTCGCCCAGTTCGTCCCAGACTTTGCTGTGATATTCCATCTCCATGATCTCGGGCAACTCGCCGAGTTCGACGCGCGACTTGTAGGCCGCCCGGTGCCGGCTCGAGCGGCGCTTGTATTCCGCGAAGTCGTCCTCGGTCGGCTCCTCCATGAGGCAGCCGCTCATGACGACAATGTCATCGCCGCGGCTCGTGCCGACGAGCACGAGGTAGTGATCCCCGATGTCGCTCAGGAACAAATCGAAGCCGCTGTCCACGAACTCCGCATTCATGGAGTAGGCGAAGTGTTTTTCGTCGGGCTCGAAGTCCACGCCGATGATGGTGGTGTTCTGCCTCCGTGCGATGTAGTACGGATCCTTGAATTTGCCCTGGGCAAAGACACGGTCGAGGATGTTCAGTCCGAAAATGTCGTAGGGATGCACCCCGAAAAGCACGACGGGCTTGGCCGCCTCGTCCAGCGTGGAGCGGAAACCATCCTTAGCGTCGAAGCGGAACGTGACCTCCCGGGGAGGGAGCAGGAATTTTTTGGGAGGAAGAATCGTGCGCGGATAGCTGATCTGCACTTCGGACCAGCGGGACGGGCGGTCGAACGCGAATCCCTTGCCGCGCCTGACGGGGGCATAAAGCTCTCCGAATGCCGGCAGGACCGATACAAAAAGATCCAGGTTCGATTTCGGTATTTTGCGGATTTTCATTGATCCCTCCTTCCCCCGGTGGCTGCCGGCGCGGTTTCCATCAGTCGTCGAGCCTCCTCCAGCAGTCGGCCCGGGTCGACCGGCTTGGGCAGAAAAAGATTCGCGGGCAGCCAGCCGGCCTCAGGACTGACGCGGAAGATCGGCTGCTCGGCATAGATGGAAGAGATGACGATCACGGGGGTGTTTGTCAGGCCGGGAGTGCGCCGGAGTTCCTGCAGAGTGAAGAATCCCTCGGTCCGCTCGGTCATCATCACATCGAGCAAAATCAAATCCGGCTGCTGCGTTTTCGCCAGGTGGAGCCCTTCTTTCCCGTTGACCGCCGCGCTTACCTCGTAACCGGAGGATTGGAGCAGGGCCTCCACCGCATTCACGAAATCAGGATCATCGTCAATAATCAGAACCTTCTTCGGATCACTCATTTCCTTTCACCTGGTGTGGACTCATGTAATTGCCTGGCTTCCGAAACCGTTTTCTTTTCCGCGATCGGCAGGCGGACCTCGAAGGTCGTGCCCTCCCCCGCCTTGCTCTGAACCTCGATCGAACCGCCCAGTTCTGTGATGACTCTCTTGCAGATGACGAGGCCGAGTCCGGTCCCCGGAATGTCCTGGGTTTCCTGGCTACGCACCCGATAAAACTCCTCGAAGAGGCGCGGCAGACTGTCCTCGGGGATGCCGATGCCGGTATCCCTGACTTTGAGGACCACACAGCCCGCGGCAGAGCTCAGCTCGACCCAGACCTTCCCGCCTGGGCGGTTGTACTTGATCGCGTTGCTGACAAGATTGCTCACGACAAGACCGATGCTGACGGAATCCCCGAATACGCAGGGCAGATTCGGTTCCACCCGGGCCTCTATCGTGACGTCTTTGGATCCGGGAGGCGGCTGTTGATCGTGAAGGATCTCGGTGACGAGGCTCGCGATTTCCGTGGTGACGCTGCTATCGCAAAGCGCTCCGCGATCGATCCTCGCCAGGGCAAGCCAGTCCTGGATGATGGTGAGCATTTCTCCCAGCCGCACCTGCGACCTGGCCACCCACTCCGCGCCTTTTTCCGGAAGCTGGTCGCGGAATGAGTACAAAAGCACGTCGAGATACTGTTTGACTGCAACCAGCGGAGCCTTGAGCTGATGCGTGACGAGGGTAACGAACTTGTGCTCCACTTCTTCTTTCTCGCGCCTCAGGCGCTGGGCCTCTTTCGTGAGCCGCCAGCGCTCATACCCACGGTCGATGATCAGTCTCAATTCACTGGGAGTAAAAGGCTTAGGAAGGAAGTCGTATGCGCCCGCCTTCATGGCGTCGACCGCGGTCTCGATTGTCGCGTATCCGGTGATGACCACAATCACCAGGTCGGGGTCGATCTGGCGGACAAGGTTGATAACTTCGAAGCCGTCCAACTCCGGCATCTTGATGTCGACCACGAGCAGGGGAGGTCGCGCCTCGCGTATACGCTTGATGCCGTCGTGGCCGTTGCCGAAGGTTTCAACCTTGTAGCCTGACTTGATCAGGATCTGCTCGCAGGACAGGCGCATGATTTCATCGTCGTCGATGACGATGACCAGATTGTCCTTTCGAGGGACCGTGCCGTGCATAGTCGGGGAAGCCACGGGCATTTCACCTCAGGCTGACACCTTCCGGGGCCGACGCACCCGTGGGAGCAGGGGTGCAGCCGGCCGGCAGGTCGTCCGGGGCAGGGGTGCTAAGCCCTGCCGGGCTGGTCTTCTCCGAGGATTCTCCCGGCGACAGGCCGCCGGGACCACGAAGTTCACCCCTGGGCGGGAACCGGCTTATGGTGCTGCTTAAGCAGTTCCCGTACTCGTTCGAGGAATACCGGGATGTTCAACGGCTTCGTCAAATAAGCGTCCGGAGTGATCATTGGTACTTCAGAAGCCCGACTGTAGAGGGTGGCGGGGTCGGTTTGGATCGAGGAAACCATCAGAATCGGAATATCCCGTTCTGCCAGGTATTCATCGCGGAACTTGATCGCCTGATTGACTTCGTACCCGGCAGAATCGTACTCCATAATGACGTCTAAAATTATCAGATCCGGCGGGTGCGCCGCGATTTTCTCGAGTCCTTCGTGGGCACTGGCAGCCGCATCGACCCGGTAACCGGACGATTGAAGCACCGAAGTTACCGAGGCTCTGAAGTCCGCATCATCGTCGATGAGGAGGATCGTCTGCCCTGTCGTGCCCATCATTCCCTCCATGCAGCGTCTCAACGCTGCAATGTCGAGCTAAATTCAAGACAGGATTACACCATATGGCGTTGGAGTGTCAAGCGATTCGCTTGGCCGCTTCTTCAAACGAAAAACCGCAACCAGACCAGGGCACAAAGTCCCATTGTATCCTTGTGTCTTGGCGGTTTTTGGAAGTGAAATTGGTTTCAAAATCACGATTTGAGCTTCTTGACTTCTCTGCTCAGGGCGGGGACCACGGTGAACAGGTCTCCGACAATGCCGTAATCCGCAAGCTTGAAAATAGGAGCCTCCGGATCCTTGTTTATGGCCACGATGTACTTCGACGTGGACATCCCGGCCAGGTGCTGGATCGCCCCGCTGATGCCGCAGGCGACATACAGCGTCGGCGAGACAGTCTTGCCCGTTTGTCCGACCTGAAAGGCATGGTCGATCCACCCGGCGTCGACCGCTGCACGGGATGCGCCCATGGCGCCTCCGAGGGCATCGGCAAGTTCCTGAATCATCGGGAAGTTCTCCGGCCCCTTTAATCCTCTTCCGCCGGAGACGACGATGCTCGCCTCGGTCAGGACCACCTTCTGTCCGGCGCTCGCCTTGATTCCCACGACTCGGGAATGTATCTGCCCGGGGGACAGGGCCGGGGCAAAAGTCTCTGAAGCCGCACTGCGGCCAGGGCTTGCCGCTTCCAGGGAGAAGACGTTCGGCCTGAGAGTCGCAAACGCCGGGATCATGGCCAATCGGACAGTGGCATAGGCCTTGCCTGCATAGATCGGGCGGACGCACTCCAGCTGCCCGTCCTCCACGATCTTTGCCTCGGTGCAGTCCTGGGCGAGGCCGACGTGCAGTCGGGCGGCCGCTCGCGGAAGGAAGTCGCGTCCCATGGCCGTGGCTGACGCCAGCACGATTCGGGGAGATATCTTCTGAGCGTACTCCGCCAGGGCGCAGGCAAAGCCTTCGGCCGAGTACGCTTCCAGAAGCGGATGCTGCGCACGCACGACCTTGTCGGCGCCGTGAGATGCCAGCAGCCCGGTCAGATCTTCCGAGCCGATGGT
>Ga0316628_100001530_pt1 | contig 16392 bp, 9 predicted proteins | sample OWC_Aug_M2_C1_D5_FD_207648 | JGI IMG/M metagenome (GOLD analysis project Ga0316628, IMG submission 207648) | Wetland soil microbial communities from Old Woman Creek delta, Ohio, United States - OWC_Aug_M2_C1_D5_C | ecosystem: Environmental > Terrestrial > Soil > Wetlands | place: USA: Ohio... | reverse complement strand
GAAGAGCGACGATTCCCGCTACACCACCAATGGCGTCAACATGGCCCCCTACAACCTTTTCGAGCTCCATGTCGGGACCGAGACGCTGGCCTCCTTCGGTGTCAGCTGGGAAGGCATCGGCTTCAGCAATCCGCAGATAGGGTTCGGCCAGAACGGTGCAAGCCTCTACCTCTGGAACAACGCCACGGGCCTGTGGGACTTCCAGCAGAAGAACGGATTCGGGGAGGTGCCCCAGGAGGTCAACCTCGCCTCGACGGCAAGCTGCGCCACGTCCTACGTGGATTCGAACGGATTCATAAACGCGATGGTCTGCCCGGCCAACATGGCGCAGAACAGAATCGAGACCGACTATGTCAAACTGGATTACAACGGATACAGGACGGTATGGCCCGCCGACGCGGGCCTCGACGTCGCCTCCGACGGCTCGCTGGAGTGGTCCCGCGGCGGGCAGTTCCAGGGCAAATCGACGTTCTCCGGCCCCTCATTCGCGGATGCCCTGCAGAAGGCGCTCAATGCATCTTCAGAGGAGAATGTCACGATACCGTTCAAGTTCAATGTCAGCGCGGGTGGGATGCTTTTCGTTTCCAACCTGAGCATCGCATTCATCGGCCGCGACCTGCCGCCCGTGGCAAAGAAGAACATCCCGTCGCCTCTGTTCGTTCCCGAGGACATGCGGACACTGGCCGTGCCCGACCTGCGCGACTACTTCGACGACGACAGGGGCGCCTCCAACCTCGCATTCAACGTTTCATGGATGTCCGACTGGGGCAAGGTCCGCCTGGACATCGTCGATGCCGGCCTGGAGCTCGGTGCCATTTTGCAGGACTGGAACGGCAATGTCAAGGCCCGCGTTCGCGCCGTAGACGGCGCGGGACAGTCCGTCGAGTCCTCCAACTTCACCATAACGGTGACCCCGGTCAATGACCCTCCGAGGTTCGAGAAGGTGGGCCCGCTCAACGCCACCCAGGGAGAGATGTTCGAAAAGACGTTCAATGTCACGGACCCGGACGACATCGCGCTGACATTTGCCACCAACGCCACCTTCCTCTTTCTCGACGAGGCCATCGGATCCATAAGCTTCCTCCCCGAGAACAAGGATGTTGGAAGGCACCTTTTCTGGGTCAACGTGACCGACGACGAGGGCGCCTCCGACAGGCTCAACCTGACCCTGACGGTCATCAATGTCAACGACCCCCCAGAGCTCCAGCTGCTTGCCGACATCACGATAACGGAAAGGGTGCCTTTCACCCTGAAGATCAACGCCTCGGACCCCGATGCTGACATTGGACTGGACAAGCTACGCTTCAGCTCGGAGTCCGACATTTTCAACATCACCCCTTCCGGCGTGGTGTCCCTCACCCCGCAGGAGAAGGATGTCGGCGAGCATCCCGTGACGATAACGGTCACGGACAATGGCGGCCTGCGCGACAGCGCCTCGTTCACCGTCACCGTAATGGACGTCAACGACCCGCCGGCCATCGAGCGGCCCGCCGACATCACCGTCGCCGAGAGGCAGCCGGTCAGCTTCAGAATAAACGCCTCGGACCCGGACAAGGGGGATGTGCTGACATTCAAAAGCTCCAGCCCGCTTTTCACGATCGCACCGGATGGATGGGTCAATTTCACCCCGCAGGCCAAAAACATAGGCACCAGCACCGCCAGAATCACCGTCACCGACCAAGGTGGCCTCAACGCCTCGGTGGAGTTCAAAATCACCGTGACCGATGTCAACGACCCGCCGAGGAACGTGAGGATTCTCACCCCCGTGAATGGCACGACGTTCAAGGAAGGTCAGACGATGGAGCTGGCGGCCTCGGCGGTGGACGACGACGGGGACGAACCGGAGTTCTCTTGGTTCGCCGATGGAAATCCGATAGGGACCGGGAAGAATCTGTCGGCGAAGGGGCTCAGGCCGGGGCGGCACAATCTGACGGTGGAGGCCTCGGACGGCATCGCCACGAACTCGTCGGCCCCGGCCGAGATATTGGTCATTAAAAAGCCGCAGGCGAAGGGGGGCATTCCCGGATTCGAGCTGACATATGCCATTGCGGCCGTCTGCCTGCTTCTTCTGCAGATTCCTTGCAGAAAACGGGGAGGGGCGCGACAGTGGTGGTCCTGAAAGCAAGAGGAATCACTGCGGCCATCATAGGAGTGCTCCTCCTGCTGATTCCCTGCATGAACGCGTCTGGAACGAGTTGCTGGATGGAGGACGGCGACGATTTCCGCAACGGGGAGAATGCGGGGACGGTAGTGAAGGGGAGCTCGCTGGAGCTGGGAATCGACGAAGGCCGGGCTAACAACTGGACCCTGCAAAGCGACGGGGAGCCCTCCAGGCGATTTGCGGCCGCCATGGGCTACGACAGGCAAAACGGCCTCTTCGTGCTCTTCGGGGGCTGCGGGTGGAGAGGCGGCAGTCCGGACTATCTGAGCGACACCTGGACATACGATCCACAAACGAACAACTGGACGCAGAGATTTCCGAAAATATCGCCGCCCCTTCGCGCCCATGCGGCAATGGCCTACGACGAAAGTAACGGGCTTGTGGTGCTGTTCGGGGGTTCCACGGGATGGTCCGAGTACAATGACATATGGACATATGATATATTGAACAATACATGGTTGACGCAACCAGCTTGTTCCACGGCCCCTTCGAAACGGGACTACACCGCGATGGTCTACGACAAGAAAGATGGGGTGATGATACTCTTTGGCGGAGACTATTATGACGCGAAAAAAGACACATGGACATATGACCTGAGCTCCAACACCTGGACGGAGATGAGGCCGTCCGTTTCGCCCTCCGGTCGCATGGGCCACGCGATGGCATTCGACGAAATGGCCGGCCAGGCGATCCTGTTCGGCGGCACCGCATATGCGACCGGAAGCGATGACACCTGGGCATACAACCTGAGCGCCAATACATGGGTGCAGAAAAAACCTTCGAGTTCGCCCCCAGGAAGGGCCCACCATGCGATGTCGTACGACTCATTCGACCAAAAGGTCGTCCTGTTCGGCGGCGCCAACGGCACCGACAGCTCGGCGGACAAGAACGATATCTGGACATACGATTCCATGAATGATATCTGGACCGAACAACTGCCAAGCCCCACCCCGCGCGGCCGGCGGATGCACTGCATGGCATATGACGATGCCGGAGGGAGACTCACCGTCTTCGGCGGCAGGGACGACCACGACGATTTCGGGGACACCTGGGGATTCATTTTGTCCAAGAATATTTGGGCCGACATGACTCCAAGGATGGCCCCGCCGTGCAGGGAGAGCGCGGCGATGGTGTACGACAGCGCCAATGATGTCTTGGTCCTCTTTGGGGGATATGACGGCAAGACACTGCTGGACGACACATGGACATATGATCTCGGCACTGGCCTTTGGACGGAGAGAAAACCTCCGTCCAGCCCCAAGGGGCGGACCCATCACCGGATGGTCTACGACGATGTGAACGGTGTCTGCATCCTCTTCGGGGGCCTTTCAGGTTTCGGGGGTTCTTCAGGCAACTTCATGAACGACACATGGTGTTACGACACGGGCACCGACGAGTGGAAAAGAATCGGTTCTCGCTCATCCCCGCCCTCCCGATGCGGGCATGGAATGGCCTTCGATAGCACAAACGGGGTGGTCGTGCTTTTCGGAGGCTGGACCAGCGGGGATAGGACCCTCAATGATACATGGTCGTTCGATTATCGCACCTCATCCTGGACGGAAAAAAAGCCCGCTGCTTCCCCATCCGCGCGCGAAGATTCCCAGATGACGTGGGACGGCGGCCGCGGCAGGGTTGTGATGTACGGTGGAACGGTTTCTGGCTACAGATACTGCAACGAGACGTGGGAATACAATGTCACCCAAAACACCTGGAAAGAACTGAGGCCTCCGGTCAGGCCGCCCGAGGTCGCATACACCGAGATGGAATACGACAGCGCCAGGAGCGTTATCATCCTGATTGGCGGATTGGACGGCCATCATGTCTACAACGAGACATGGATATTCGAACCGTTCACGGACAGCTGGCGCAGAATCAACACCACATCGGCCCCCAGCAAGAGGACGGACCTCGCAATGGCATTCGACGCCGGGCATAGTGCGATGATTCTTTTCGGCGGCAGCGACGGCTCCAGCCAATTCCTGAGCGACACATGGGCATTCGGGCTCGGAAGGTACCTGCCTTCCGGAGAGCACACCTCGGCGCCCCTCGATACCGGCGGGAGCAGCTATATTGGCAGTATCAGATGGAACGCCTCCCTTCCTGCTGGCACGTCAGTGGGATTCCAGCTCAGGACCGCCAACACATCGGCCGGGCTGTATTCCGGGTCGTTCGTCGGCCCCGACGGAACAGCGAAAACATTCTACACGAGGACCGGGGAGAGAAGCAGCCGCATTCACAACGCAAGCCGCTGGATTCAGTACAGGGCCTATTTCACGACCTCCGACACATCCATAACCCCTGCTTTGGAGAACGTGGAGATCGACTACAATATCATCCACACATTGTCGATTGCATCTCCGGTCGGGGGAGAGAACTGGACCGGATTGCAGGACATCGCCTGGAGCGCCGGGGACGGGGATGGGGATATTCTTGTTTTTGACATCTACCTGGAGGGTGAAAACGGAACCACCAAACTCGCCACGAACCTCCCGGATTGGACAGGCAGATGGTTGTGGGACACCGCTGGAATTCCCAACGGGACCTACCGCATCAGGATGGCGGCAAGGGACGACAACCCAAACATCCCGCTCAATGTCGAGGCGACTTCGGATAATTTCACCATATTCCATCCGCCGCCGCCCCCGCCAAACCGGCCTCCCTCGGTGACCCTTCTTTCCCCGGCCAACGATTCATGCCTGAACGCCACGACCGTCCAGCTGTCCTGGAACGGCACCGACCCCGACGGGGATGGACTGGCCTACTCCGTGATTCTTTCGAGCCAGCCCTTCGGCGTCTCCGCCTCTCCGCGACCCCTGGCCAGGACGGATGGGACATCGTATACGGTCTCAAATCTGACTTACGGGACAATCTATTACTGGACGGTCGTTGCTTACGACGGGAAGGTGAACGGCCCGGCCGCGGATGTCTGGCGATTCAGCTTGCCGCCAAAAAACCGGGCACCGCGGATAATCAGCGTTCCTCCCTCATCAGTAGAGGCGGGGAAGGATTACAGATACGCGCCCGTGGCCGTGGACGAGGACGGCGATGCCCTCAATTTCAGCCTGGGGTCGAATGTGGACGGCATTTCGTTGGATGCCGCCACGGGCAAGCTGATCTGGACGCCGAGCGCTTCCCAGAAGGGGAACCACACGGTTATCATCCGGGTAACCGATGGAAAGGGCGGCTGGGACGAGCAGGCCTTCGTCATCTTGGTACTCGAGAGGCCGGATTCTCCAAAGCCGCCTCCGGTGGCCCCGGGATGCTCCATCATATCTCCAGCCAACATGACGCGGGTGAAGGGGAAGATATCGATCAGGGGGATCGCGGTCAGGGGCTCGGCCAATATCGTCAATGTCTCCTTGAGAATCGACGGCGGAGATTGGAGCGTGGCCTCGGGAACGGAGAACTGGAGCTTCGGGCTGGACACGGCCTCGCTGCCCAACGGCCGCCATGTCGTGGAGGCCAGGGCGTTCGACGGAGGGCTCTTTTCGGAGCCTCGCTCGATCGATATAACCGTCGGGAACCCGAAAAGCGGCGTCACGACGGATGATCTCCCCTTCTGCCTCCCCGTGATCGTTGTCTTCGGCGGGCTGGCGGTGGCCATCCTATCCTGGAGATTGTCGGTCGAACGGGCCTCTCCACCCGGCCCCGGACGCAACGTCCCATGACCCCGCCGTCCATGCTGGATTCGCCGCCCCGGCGCCGGACGGCCCCTTCTCCCGCATACATTTAATACGGCCCCTCCGGTTATGAGGCCCGATGTCCCTTTCGTTCATGTTCCTGGGAGGCGCCGGCGAGGTGGGCAACGTGGCCCTCGAGCTGGACCTCGACGGCTCCCGCTTCCTTTGCGATTTCGGCTACAAGCCCACAAGGCCCCCGACATTCCCGCAGACACTGTCGCGAGAGCCGGACATGGTCCTTCTGAGCCACGCGCACATCGACCACTCGGGGATGGTGCCCTACCTGGCCGAAAGGTCGGATTCCAAGGTGCTGGCGACTCCCGTCACGCAGGCCCTCTCGGAGCTTCTGGCGCACGACAGCATAAAAGTGGCCCGCAGCGAGTGCTACGAGCTTCCCTACGGCTCAAGCGATGTCCGCTCGTCCCAGGAGCTGTTCGACATCGCCGGATTCGGGGCCGCCCGCGATGTCGGGGGCGTGCAGGTCAGGCTGAGGACCGCGGGCCACATCCCGGGCGCCGCCATGTTCGAGCTGGAGGGCAGCCGCGATCTGCTGTTCACCGGGGATATAAACACCATCGACACGATGCTGGTGAAGGGCACCAAGCCGCGAAAGTGCGATGTGCTATTCGTCGAGAGCACCTATGCCGGCCGGGAGCATCCGGACAGGGTGGAGACCGAAAAGAGGTTCCTGGAGAGAGTGGAGGAGGTCGTGGAAAGGGGCGGGAAAGCCGTCGTCCCCGTCTTCGCCGTCGGCCGGACGCAGGAGGTGCTGATGGTCCTGCACCGCTCGGGCCTCGAAACATGGGTCGACGGCATGGGCCAGAAGGTCAATCGAATCCTGCTGGACGAGCCCGGCTTCCTGAAGGACCCCGCGCTCCTGCGCAAAGCTGACGGCAGGGCAAGATATGTCAAAGGCGATTTCATGAGGAAGGCCGCCGCCCGCTCGGAGGTCATCGTCACTACGGGCGGGATGCTCGACGGGGGCCCGGTCCTCGAATACCTGCGGATATTGCAAAACGACCCGCGGAGCGCCGTCTTCCTTACTGGCTACCAGGTGGAGGGCGCCAACGGAAGGCTCCTTATGGAGAAGGGCCTCATAGACCTGGGCGAGGGGCCGCAAAGAATCGCACCGAAGGTGGAATTTTTCGATTTCTCGGCCCACAGCGGCCACACCGAGCTGGTGGAGTTCGTCAAGGGCTGCGGGCCGGAAACGGTGGTTCTCTTCCACGGGGACGAGCGCGGAAAGCTCGCCGCGGACCTGAAGGACGAATTCGATGTCCTGATGCCGGAAAACATGCAGAAGGTGGGCATTTCGCGGTCCTGAAACGGCGCCCACCAATATGTTGATTAGATATATATTCCAATAATAATATAAAGCGGTTCGAGAGAATTCAAGGTTCACCATGGCCCAAAAGGAATCCTTTCGGCGAACGGGCGCGATGCGGCCCCGGGCGGCGCCGGCCGCGGCCGCGGTCCTGCTCCTGCTGGCGGCATGGCCCCAGGCCATCTGCTCCGCGGAGCCCTCCACAGGCAAGGTGGATGTGCTGTTCTACTTCACGCCCGAGGACTATGCATGGGGCACATCCGATGTCAACGGCACCATCGACGCCGTGGCCGCCTCCACGAATGCGGCATCCTCCCTGAACAAGGGATTCGTTTACACGCCGGGCGCCGGCGGGCCGTACATCGAGATAGGCGGTCTGGCTCCGCCGCCGGGCGCCTGGAACTGGACGCTGCTGAAATGGGAGGCCGACGGGGGTTGGCAGGAATGGAGCGGCCCCGCCAGGGGCCTTTCAATCGGGCCGGGAGAGGCGATTGCCTGGTGCCCGGGAAACGAACTTTTCCCTGCGCCCGACCCGCTGACAAGATACCCCTGGACGATGTTCAAGGCAAACGCCGCCAGGACCGCGGGGTCCCTCTCGCCCGTACCGGCCTCAAACCTGACATTCTGGACCGCACAGCTGGGCTCGCCCGTCCTGTCGTCGCCCTGCGTGGCCACCGGCAAGCTGTTCGTGGTGGCGGGAGGCTCTGGGGGCGGCCAGGCCGTCCTGACCGCGCTGGACGTCTCCGATGGATCGGCGGCGTGGCACCGCGATCTCGGGGCCTCGGGTCCCGTTGCATGCAGCCCGGCATATTATAACGGATTGGTATTCGTCGTGCTCGGCGATGGCAGTCTGGCCGCGTTCCACGCGCGGACCGGCGAGCCCGCATGGGAGTTCAACGGCTCGGCCGGCGGGGGTCCCGTCAGCTCCTCGCCGGCCATCGTGAATGGCGATGTGATATTCTCCGCGGGGAACGGGGGGGTCTTTCGCGTCCATGGCGACGGCACCGCGGTCTGGCAGGCGCAGACAAAAGCCACTGCGGGAACCCAGTCCTCTCCGGCCGTGTGGCAAGACCGCGCCGGCAAGGGCCCGTCGGACAGGCTGGTGGTGGCCACGGCGGGCGGCGGGCTTGCCTGCCTCAACCTCTCCGACGGGGCGGAGTTATGGTCCATCGGGCTGGGGCTCGACCCGGCGACGGGGCTTGTCGAAGGCACCCCCGCGATATCGCAGTTCGGCCACGCATTCGTCCCGGTGATAAACCGAGACATCTCGGGCGCCTGGAAATCCATGAACCTGTACGGAATCAACCTGGAGGATTCCATCATCCAGTGGAATGCCTCGTATCCCCCCTCGCCATCATCCCCTTCCTACCAGGAGGACGGGCTGTTTCTGGGGACCGGCACGGAGCTGACAGGGCATCACCCGACCCGAGGGACGAGGTTTTGGGGGATTCCCCTGGCGCCCGTGGACGGCTCGCCCGCCGCATGCCGCGGATACGTCTACTTCGCCCTAAACGCCTCAAATGGCACCGTGGGTTGCGCGCGCGTCGGCGGCTTTCTGGAGTGGAGCCGGGACCTGGGCACGGCGTTTCGGTCGTCGCCCGTCATCGCCGACGGCCGGCTGTTCGCCTGCGGTATGGACGGAAGGGTGTTCTGCCTCGGCCGTGTGCCCCAGGCGCGCCTGTCAGCGGCCCTGCGCGGTCCGGCCAAATCGCCGTCGGCCGGCTCCACGATCGAATTGAAGGCCGTCCTCAACAACACGGGGGAGTTGCCGGCCACCTTCGTCGCATATCTCACCGTGGACGGCAACCGGACGGCCGTCAGGACGGGGACCATCGAGGTCCCCGCGGGAACCGCGAAGACGGCGGTCCTCAAATGGAAGGCAGAGAAGGGCGCCCACAAGCTGAACCTGACGATCGATGGCGCCGATGCGGCGGTCAACGGCACGACAATCAATGTGACGGCCTCGGCCGGCGCCTGCGCCTCCGTGGCGGCCGCCGTCTCGGTTGTCGGATTCGCCGCGGCGGCGCCTATGATTCTGGCGTTTTCGAGAAGAAGGGGGGGAGCCGCGCGATGAGGGGTTGGATGGCCGTCCTCGGCCTTTTCATGTTCATCACCCCTGCGGCCGCAACCGTCCAGGCGGCGCCGGTCCCGGTGGCCCTCTCGATGACCGACGACTGGACCGCGGCGGCGCACTACCTCCGCGATCCGTCCATCGTCGAATACAGGGGAAAGCTCTACCTGTTCTGGGAGGGCGACGACCCGAGCGGGGCCTGGCCCGGCTACCACGGCAACCTCTATTACAGGACATACGAGGATTCCGGGGGCGTATATTCCCTCGGTGAGGTCTCCAACGCCCTAACGCCCACGGTGTCGCCCTTCGGCGGCGAGCACCGCAACGAGAAGACATTCCCGATAGTCTTCGACGACCGTCTATTTGTGATCTGGAACAGCGCCGACAAGGCCACCGTGCCGGACGGCAATGTCGGCTGGAACGAGATAATCGTGCGTGATTTCGACGGGCAATCGTGGAGCCGGCCGTTCCAGCTCAACGCGCCCATCGAGCCCTACAACATGTCGCGGCGGGGCTGCAACCAGTTCGCCACAGCCGCCGTGTTCGGCGGCTGCTTGTATGTAACATGGGAACGCAACCTTCAATATTCCGAGAACGGGACGGCCCTTCTCTACTCGGAGATCTGGATGCGGGCCTACGACGGCGAAAGCTGGTCGATGCCCGTCAGGGTCTCCGAGCCGTCCCAAAGCGACTACAACGAGGGCCCGGCGATCGGGGTATTCAACGGAGGATTGTACATCGCCTGGGAGCAGGTGGATTTTCGGAACCCGGCGGCCTGGAGCTGGAAGCTCATGGTCCGGGCATTCGACGGGGATTCGCTGGGCGCAACCGCCGTTGTCGCGAGCTCGACCGATTCCGGGTACAAGGATTCGGCCCCGAGGATGCTGGATTTCGACAATCCTCATTCCGGGCGCTCCGAGATGTACATATTCTGGCGGGTCATGGGCGTTCCCCGGGGCGAGACCACATTGAGGGCGGCCATCGGCTACAGCGTGTTCGACGGTTCATCCTGGAGCGAAGAGAGGGCGGCGGCGCCCATAACATCGTCGGCCCAGACCGCCACCGGCCTTGGAAGGATGAGCGCCTGCGTCTTCGAAGACAGGATATACATCGCCTGGGCCACCTCGAACGAGCAGATAAAATCGGGCGAGGACTACGACATCGCCCTGCGCTCCTTCGACGGCGCCGGCTGGGGCCCCATAACGGAGGCGACGGCGGCGGGCGACGAGAACCTTCCCCAGCCGTCCCAGGGCGCCAACCAGTCGGGCCTTGTGGAGATAACGCCCGAGGGCCTTCCCCTGGGCTTTTCGCCGCTGAACGATTTCAGGCCCGAAAGGATATGGTTCGACAACGACCCCAGGCTGGTCGAGTACAAGCACCGCCTCTACGTCACCTGGCGGACCCAGCCCGACTTCCGTTATTATGGATGGATGACGATAACCCTCAAGGTGGTGGAGGATTTCGACTCCGACGGGGACGGCGTCGTCGACACCATCGACGCGTTCCCGGACGACCCTGCCGATTCAACCGACACTGACAGCGACGGCGTGGGGGACAACGCCGACCCGGCGCCCTACGACCCGGACATATGGCTTGCGGGGCAAAGGGCGGGCGCTGGGGCGCCCGCCAATCCGGTCGCGCCGCTGGCACTGTTGCTTGCGGGCTGCGCCGCGGCCGCATATTTGCTGAGGCCATCGGGAAGGGGCTCCAGGGAAGCGGATGGTGAAGGCAATTGATCGAGTTTCGGGGCGTCTCCAAGGACTACGACGGCTGCCATGCCCTGAGCCATGTCGGCTTCAAGGTGCCCGACGGAAAGGTGGTTGTCCTCGTCGGTCCCAACGGCGCCGGCAAGTCCACCCTTCTCAAGATAGCGGCGGGTCTTCTGGAGCCGTCCTCGGGAACGGTGGAAATGGACGGCGGCCGCTGTCCGCTCGAGGCCCGGAGCATCGTGGGATACCTGCCGGAGAACGCGGCCCTCTATGATGAGCTCACCGCGGCCGAGAACATGGCATACTTCTGCGCCCTGCGGGGGCTTGAAGGCAAAAAGGCGGCCTCCAGGACGAGGGAGCTGCTTGAAAAGGTCAAGCTGGCGGGCGAAATGAAGCTTCTGAGGAATTTCTCCAAGGGGATGAGGCAGAGGCTGGGAATTGCCGTCTCGCTGGTGGGCCGGCCGCGGGTGCTGCTGTGGGACGAGCCATCGTCGGGCCTGGACCCTTCGGGCAGGCTCCTGCTACGGGACATCATAACCGAATTGAAGGAAAAGGGCGCCTCGGTGCTCATATCGTCGCACGACCTGAGGGAATCGGCCCTTCTGGCGGACGAGGTCTGCCTCATTTTCAAAGGAGAGGTGAAGTTCCTGGGCCGGGCCGACGGGCCCGAACTCGAGAAGATATACAAGGAGGTGGTCTCCTGAGGGCATCCGTGGCCCTTTGGGCGTCCGCCAGAAAGGAGCTGCTGGTGGCCCTGCGGAGCTGGCGGGTGCTGGCCTACGCATTCTTCCTTGCGGCCGTCATCCTGCTTGGCTCCTATGTCTCCCGCGATGATTTCCCCTACGAGACGGCCCTGGCGCAGGGCCCGCTGCTGACGCTCTTGGCGCTGGGATGCGCGTTCATATTCGCCGCCGACGCGGTCTCCAGGGAGCACGAGAGGGGCACGGCGCCCATGCTCTTCGGCACGCCGGCCAAGCGCTGGACATTGCTGGGCGCCAAGGCGATTGTGCCCGTCGTGGCGTGGGCATTCACGGTGGCGGCCCTGGCCGCAGCGTTTCTCTCTCTGGGCCTGGGCAGCCAGTTCGCCGTCCTTTTCCTGGTCGAGCTCGGGTGCGCCACACTGCTTTTGGGAGCCGCGGTGGGCATTCTGCTTTTCATCTCCGCCGCGGTAAAGGGCAGGGGCGCGCCATTCGCCGGAGTGGTGGTCGTCCTTTTCATGTTCATGAGCTCGGGATACATCCCCCTCGATTTGGCCGGGGGCGCGCGGATGTTGAGCCCCTCGTACCACGAGTACCTTCTCTTCGACGACCTTGTGGACGGGGCGCTCGATTCCGCCCTGCCGGTGATTCTGCTTCTTCTGGAAATCGTGATGTTCTTCTGGCTTGCCATGTGGGCCTTCCGCAGAAGCGAGGTGAGCCGGTGAGCGCCCGCCCGCTTGCCGCGGCCGCCGTCGCCCTGGCGCTTCTGGCGGTGTGCCTGCCTTTTCAGGCGAGGGAGGCGGCCGGCCAGGGATTCCAGGTGGAGCTTGCGGCATCTGCATTCTATGCCCTTTCCGGCGGGCAGGCCGATGTGGACTTCAACCTGTACAACCTCGATTTCTCCGCGGAGAGTTTCACTGCGGCCATTTCGGGCGACGGGCTGTCCGCCTCCCCTGCGGTTCTGAACTTCACCATCACGGGCGGCGGCCGGGTGAACGGCACTTTCAGGGTGTCGGCTCCCTCGCCGGGAGAGTATCCCTTCGCTGTGGTGATGCGCCGGGGGGAGCTCTCCGCCCGCGCCGAGGCGTCGGCAGTGTTTTTGCCCCTCCTGTCCTGCAAGTTCGTCTCCCCGGCCACCAACGGGCGCACCGGAGTGGTGGGCGTGGGCCAACCATACACCGGGACCGTGAACATCACCAACTGGGGCCCCTCGGCCCTGAGGCCCACATTCACCCTTCCGGCGCGGGATTTGGAGGGCAAGGGCAATCTGGCCCAGCCGGTGACCCTCGAGGTGGGAGAGGTCGGGGCGTTCTCCAGCAAGCTATTCACCTACACGGGCGAATCATTGCCAAACGTCGGGACCCGGGACATCCTGCCGTCGGTGAAGATCGGTGACATGGAGGCGGCATTTGGCTACGAGAACGGCACGGCCGGCGTCTACAATGTGACCGCCCTCGGCTTCACGCTTGCGGCCCGCGAGCTTCTGGGGGTGGAGCTTTCCCGGGACAGGTTCGCCCTCGGCGAGCGCGGCCTGGCGACCATTTATCTGGAGTGCCGGAAGGCCGGCGGGGTGACGGGCGGGTCGGTCAAGGTCTCGCTGCGGACGGACATACAGGCGCGCAGGGAGCTTTCGGACTTTGCGGCCCAGGAGCGGTTCGAGGAGTTCGAAAAACTCGTGGAGGCCGGCGTGGACTACGACAGGGGCTTCGGCCTTCCGCCGATGGAAACGGGCGCCGTGGTCCTCCAGCCGTTCGCGTTCCACCCGAAGATATGCCGCGCCTCCGACGCGGGCGGGAGCTTCTTTTTGGATTTCAGGGCGGACATTGGGGGAACGCAGAGCCTTGTCTCGGTGCCCGTCTCGGTCATCCCGCAGCTGACCATCGCCATGGACGCCCACGAGAAGGTCTCCTACACGCAGACCGGCGGGAGGGTGCTTCGGACCATAACGATAAAGAACATCTCCAATTCCACCATTTCGGGCGCCTCGGCGTCGTTCTATCTGGATTTCAAGCAAAGGGGATTCGTGGGGAAGGCCGACATTGCCGACACTCCATCCGTCCCGGTACCTTCCCTCGGCCCCGGAGAGCAGACCGTCGTTTCCATCTCGGTGACGGCGCGCTCGCCCGGGGACTGGGCCCTCTTCCCGGTGGTCAGCTGGGGCGACGGGCTCATGGTCTACGGGAGCCACATCGTGGTGGCGGCCTCGGCGCCGGAACCGGTGCCTGTCGGCCCCTATGTCACAGCGTTGGTGGTCATAGCCGTCCCGGCGGCGCTGATGAGAAGGTACACGCCGAAGGAATGACGACGGGGGGATAGGATTTAGGGAATAGGGATTAGGGTATAGGGTTTAGGGTGTAGGGTTTAGGGTATTGGAGGCCACTTCTCTGGGACTTGGGATAGATCGCGGTCCCTCGCGTGGGAACGTGGTCCCCAAAACCCTATACCCTAAACCCTATACACTATACCCCTGGACAAACTTCATTAATTCGCAATTCCGTATATTCTTCGTGGAAAACAAGGCCGGGGCAGGTATATTTTCGGTCCTGGGCATCGCCATCATGGTCGTGCTGCAGGTTCCCTGCGCCGCCGGGCCGGGCGGAAGAAGCGACGGGGCGGGCGCGCCCCGCTGCGCGATAACATCGCCGGCCGGCGGCACGATAGTGCGAGGAGATTTCGAACTGAGCGGGACCGCCGTCAACGGTTCATTGCCCCTCGAGTCGGTGGAGGTCAGGGTCGATGGAGGGCCCTGGAGGTATGCCGAGGGCCTGGATGACTGGACCATCAGAATCGACATATCCCTGATGAGGGACGGCAACCATACCGTATACGCCCGGGCAAGGGACGCCAACAACCAGTCAGCGGAGGCCTCGATCAACATATCCGTCCGCAATCCCGGCCCGGCGGTGGAATCGGGTACGGACCCCGTCTGCCTGATATTTGCGGTGGTAATCGCCGGCGTGGTGGCATCCGTCGTTCTCGGGGCATCGGCAAGAAGAATGATGGGAGCGAACCGGCAGTCGCCTACTCGAGTTCGAACCTATCCCCGGGACGGGGCACGGTGACGTTTGCATCGAACCTGGTCCTTATGGCCGAGGCAAGCGACTCCAAGGCCTGCGGCTCGCCATGGACCAGGAACACACTGCGCGGGAACCTTTGGAATCCATCGAGCCAGTCGAGGAGCTCCGAGCGGTCGGCGTGGGCCGAGTAGGCGTCCATGACCTCTATTTTGGCCCTGACATCGAAGGGTTTGCCGAACATCCTGACGGTCCTTGCGCCGTCGCGCAGCTGGCGGCCCAGCGTCCCCTCGGCCTGGTAGCCGACGAACAGGATGGTCGATTCCTCCCTGCCGAGGTTCTGGGCAAGATGATGCCTTACCCGTCCGCCCGTGCACATGCCGTTGCCCGCTATCACGATGTGGGGCTCCCTCAGCGAGTTAATCTTTTTGGACTCCTCTTTGGTCCGCGCCAGCTTCAGCCCCGGGAAGTCCAGGGGGTCGTCCCCGCGGAAAAGCAGGGCCTTGGTCTCCTGGTCGAAGCACTCCGGGTGGCGCCGGTATATCTCTCCGGCGGAGATCGCCATGGGGCTGTCCACGAACGTCGATATGCGGGGGAGCCGGCCCGACTCCGCGTACGGATTCAGTTCGAAAAGGATGTCCTGCGTTCTCCCCACAGTAAAGGCGGGGATGACCACGTTGCCTCCGCGCCCCACGGTCTCCTTGATTATCGAAAATAGCCTGGGGCCGCGGCCGGCCTTGTCGGAGTGCTCCCTGTCGCCGTAGGTGGACTCGATGACCAGCCAGTCAGCCTCCGGGATGCGCTCGGGGTCACGCACCAGCGGCGAGCCCGGCCTGCCCACGTCCCCGCTGAAAACAAGCGTCCCTCCCGGCAAATCGATCTCGAGCATGGCCGAGCCGAGGATGTGGCCGGCGTCCCGGAACCTGGCATTCACGCCATCCGCGGGTGCAAACGGGCTGCCGTAATCTTGCGGCCGGAAGAGGCCCAGGGCGGCTCCGACATCCCGCTCGGTGAAAAGTGGTTCTGCCCGGAATGACTGGCCGCGTCCCGGGGGCCCCGTATTCTCGCGCTGCTCGGGATGACGGGAATCGTGGAGCGCCTCCTCACCCATCAGCCGGGCGCTGTCGTACAGCATGAGGCCGGCAAGCTCCCTCGACGCCGAGGTGGAATATATCGGCCCCCGGAAACCGTCGGCGGCAAGCACCGGCAGCCTGCCGCAGTGGTCGATGTGCGCGTGCGTCAGGAGAAGGGCGCAAAGCCGCGAGACATCGTGGCCGAATCCGCGCCAGTTGAGCAGCTCGAGGTCGCGGGACCCCTGGTAGAGGCCGGCATCGATTCCAACCCGCGCATGCCCGGTATCGAGGACATGGTGCGAGCCCGTGACGCCGCCCGCCGCCCCGTGGAACTCGACTCTTGCAAGCGTGGAACCTCACCCGGTTCACGAAAAACTTTAACGGATATAATCCTATTCACGCGTGTGGAAGAACGGTCCCGAAGGATTCTCAAGGCGGCCGCGGTCGGGCTGGCCTTCGCCAGCCCGTCGGTGGCGGTGGTCTGGGGGGCATCCCGGTACGATGCCGTGGTGCTGGCCCTGGCGATGGCCGCCGCTGGCGTTCTTCTGGGCGTGCTGCTGTTCAGGCGGGCGGACTTCCTCAAAGCGGCCGGGGTCGGCGGCACCTTCGGCGGCATCGGGGCGGTGCTGGCGTTCGCCGTCTCGCCTGCGATGGCGGCCCCC
>Ga0316628_100001529_pt1 | contig 16395 bp, 17 predicted proteins | sample OWC_Aug_M2_C1_D5_FD_207648 | JGI IMG/M metagenome (GOLD analysis project Ga0316628, IMG submission 207648) | Wetland soil microbial communities from Old Woman Creek delta, Ohio, United States - OWC_Aug_M2_C1_D5_C | ecosystem: Environmental > Terrestrial > Soil > Wetlands | place: USA: Ohio... | reverse complement strand
GATGTCGTACTGCTCGATCTGGGCGCTCCTGATCTTGCGACCGGTGTGTTTTTGAAATTGTGAATGCCGCCGCAGGTTTTACACTTTACCTTAACGACGGCGTCGCCTACCATGGCCACTACGATGTGTTCGAGAATAAGTTTGCATCTTGTGCAGTAAGAGTCTACATCTCCGCCTGTTGAAATCTTGCTTGTCATGATATATATCCTATCGGTCCGCCGCAGAAGCTTTACCGGTATGGTCCTTTCCGGAGGACTACGACTTTCCACGGCTGAACTTTATTAAGCTTATTATTACACTTTCTCAGTGCTAAAGGGCAAAATATGAAGACGTAGTCAAAATACGAAATGGCTCCGAACTCTCAGGCCGTCCGAAGTTGTCAGTTCGAGGTGTGCCGGGAAAAGGCACCACGAGGGGTGTCCCCGCGTCGAGACGGTTTCCGAACAGCACCGACGTTCTTAATATCAGCAGGTTTTCCCTGTTTATGCTCTTTTGCCGTCATGACTTTCACGCCGCTTTTCCCCGGGGTCTTCGGGCCGGGTTTACGCCTCTGCGGTTCGCGCGGCGGACGGGCAAACTCGGCATCGCGCGCAGGCGCCGACTTTTTGTAATCAAAGCCCCCCAGCGTGCGTCGCTCCACCTTTTCGCGGAGGATGCGCTCGATACTGTGCACCATATCCTCGTCTTCATGCGTGATAAATGTGAAGGCATCACCGGTCTTTGCCGCACGTCCGGTCCGGCCGATGCGGTGTGTGTAAGCGTCAGCCGTATCGGGCATGTCGTAGTTGATGACGTGGGATATGCTGGATACGTCGATACCGCGGGCGGCTATATCGGTGGCCACGAGGATCTGGTAAGAGCCGCTGCGAAAACCGTCGAGTGCCTCCTGCCGCCTGTTCTGAGAGAGGTTTCCCTGCAGCGATGCAGCACGGTAGCCTGCCTTTGCCAGCTGTTGCCCCAGGCGCTTGGCGCGGTGTTTGGTCCGTGTAAAGATCAGGACCGATTCGGTGTCCGTATGACGCAGCAGTTCGAGGAGCAGCCCGGTCTTGAGGTGCTGATCGACGGGGTATAGCGCATGGCTGACCGTATTCGCAGGAGCGGTATGCCCGACCTGCACAGTGACCGGTGTCCGCAGGATTTCGTGTGCAAGTCGCCTTATATCTTCAGGCATGGTTGCCGAAAACAGAAGTGTCTGACGCTTTGCCGGAACGTGCTTAATTATCTTACGGACATCCGGCAGAAAGCCCATGTCGAACATGCGGTCCGCTTCGTCAAGGACAAGCACCTCCAGGTGCGACAGGTCGACCGTCCGTTGGCCGATATGGTCGAGCAGCCGGCCTGGACAGGCAACGACGATCTCGACCCCGGCACGCAACTTTTGTATCTGAGGATTTATGCTTACGCCGCCGTAGACCGTTATGCTCCTAAGGCGCGTCTGCTGTCCCAAGAGGCCGATCGCCTCGTTGATTTGCTCTGCCAATTCGCGCGTCGGCGCGATGACGAGGGCACGGACACGGCCGCGCGGTCCATTCAAAAGACGCTCCAGAATCGGCAGCACGAAAGCGGCAGTCTTCCCCGTGCCGGTCTGGGCAAGGCCCATAACGTCGTGCCCTTCTAGGACCTTAGGGATGGCCTGGTGCTGGATAGGGGTTGGTGTGTGATAGCCGAGCGTCTTGACGCCGGCAACAATCTGAGGATGAAGATTAAAAGAACTAAAACTCATTGACCCTTCTTTCTGTTAGGGCCGTCAGGACTTATTTCCTGAAAGCCTGTAATTTTTGTTTTAATATTGAGGATGTCTAAAAACTGATAGCAAAGTCGGAGCGTAACCGAAGACCTGCGGGGCAAAAGGAGCTGTTGCGCTGATTTCTTGGTAGGCCTCTATCTTGGCTTTCTGTGCATCACCTTGTCTTATATAGAATAATTGTATTCCCTCTGTTTTGTCAATTAAAATGCTCCCCGGCGGGCTTTCTCTATATCCTGTCCCACATCGCCTTTGAAGTTTTAATGAAGCAAATGCCCTCCGGCATCCCGCAATTGCCGGCCTTTTTTTGTCCCAACGAGTTTTCGGGTATAGGCATTACGGCTATCCGTCTGCACGCCTCCTCAAATATGCCCCTTATTTCCCCTGAAAGGGAAGCGAATTCAATAGAATGCTCTTTTTCCAGGCCGACAAGGCCATCTCCAAGGGCCTTAACGGTGTTAACATACGCTTTGCACCGGCAGCATAAGGGGTCTGTCTGCATGATTCTCCAGCACACCGCAGATATAGTGATAGTACCTTATTGGTTTATTAGCAAAGACATCAAGCCTCCTTTGAATGTCTCTAAGACAAACAGGTCATTTATTATGTATGCTCTGCCGCTGCACGGGTCAGGAACCGCGGACGCCGATCCAGATGGTATGATGTCCGCCCCCATGTGCGCCTCTGGCCCTTACGCTAATCTCATCGACGTCGAAGCCTGCACTGCGAAGACGACGGGCAAAAGCTCTGTCGGTGCCGGCTGACCAGACCGCCAGCACACCTGAAGGCCGCAGCGCCGCGAAGGACGCATCAAGGCCTGCCCCGGAGTAAAGCCAGCCATTGCCTTCTTGAGCCAGGCCATCCGGACCATTGTCAACGTCAAGTAAAACTGCGTCGTAAGCCCGCTTCTCGGCTTTCAGGACCAGGGCGACATCAACTTCCCGAACAGTGACGCGCTTGTCCTGAATGGGGCGGCCGGCCAGGTCCGCGAGGTGGCCGCGGTTCCATTTCACTACCTCCGGTACAAGTTCTGCCACTACTACCTCGCCTCCGGCGCCTAGACGCCGCAGCGCCGCGGCCAAAGTGTATCCCATGCCGAGACCCCCTATCAGGATCCGGGGCCGCAGAAGTGCGTTGATCCTTGAACAGGCAAGGTCGGCCAGGGCATCCTCTGATCCGTGGACGGAGCTGTTCATGAGCTCACTGCCATTTATCCTGAGTGAGAACTCTCCGCCACGCCTATAAAGGCGAAGCTCTCCGCCGTGTCCCGGTACCTGTGCACTGTCCAGCAACTCCCAGGGAATCATGAGGGCCTCAAGGGGCTGCCGGGCAAAGGCCTATCCCGCACGGCTTGTTAATTCGCGGTAATTTTTTCATATATCTCCATTCATCATTATCTTACCGTTTCAGGAAAAAGTTTGCCAAATTCCGCTGCATAGCATCCCCAAAAATAAAGATATTTGATAGACTCCCCTCTGCTTCCCATATATAATTTGGATAAGATAAGTTGACGCAACTTAAACCGGAGGAAAAAAATGCATATTGGTCCTAAAACAAAGTTGGATGAGCTTTTGTGCGCCTATCCCTTTCTTAAGGATTTTCTAATTCGGCTGGATCCCCATTTCAAGACGCTGGACAACCCGCTGTTGAGAAAGACCCTCGGTCGGGTGGCTACCCTCGGTAGGGTTGCCATGGTGGGGGGGATTGAATTGAACAAACTCATGGATGACATAGCGGCAGAGATCACAAGACGAACAGGGGAGGGGGTTACAGTTGAAAGAGAGGAGCAGACCGGGATCATCACCGGGTCCGAACAGAGGATAGAGGCACTCAAAGAGATCATAAAAGACCTGCACAAAGGAGTTGATGTAAAGACAGTGAAGCAGCGTTTTCTTGAGCTCATCAGAGATGTTGCGCCGACGGAAATCGCAAATATGGAACAGCGTCTTATCAGCGAGGGCATGCCGGAAGAGGAGGTAAAGAGGCTCTGTGATGTGCACGTCGAGGTATTTAAAGAGAGCCTTGAGGACAAGGTCGTTCCCGGGCTGCCGGCGGGCCATCCTGTACACACTTTCATGCTCGAAAACCGCACAGCTGAGGGGATAGTAACGCAGATCCAGTCCCTACACGATATAGGAAAAGGAAAGGAGCTGCTTGCGTCACTTCTTGAGAAGCTGTCCTATATTAACCTTCATTATGTGAGAAAGGAGAACCAGCTCTTTCCGATACTCGAAGCGCACGGCATCTCCGGGCCGTCGAAAGTCATGTGGGCTCTCCACGACGACATACGAATGATGATGAAGGACGTCATAGAGAAGGCGGGGAAAGGCAGGGTTACTCCGCTGGAAGTGAAGACACTCCTCCAAATGGTCAATGACATGATTTATAAAGAGGAGCATATACTCTTTCCCATGGCTCTTGAGACGCTGGGTGACAACGACTGGGAGAAGGTTAAGACAGGGGAGGAAGAAGTCGGATTTGCCTGGATCAAGCCGATAAAAGAATGGAGGCCTTCGGAAGAGCCTTATCAGGAGAAGCTGCCGCCTGAAAAAGTTGGAAGCCTGACTCTAGACACGGGACTATTGACTGCAGAACAGATCAATCTCCTTCTTAAACATCTGCCAGTCGATATATCTTTTGTCGATGAGCAGGACAAAGTGGCCTATTATTCGCAGACAGAAGACAGGATATTTCCGCGGAGCCCAGGAATTATCGGCCGGACGGTCCAGAATTGTCATCCCCCCAAGAGCGTCCATATAGTGAACAAGATATTGGAAGAGTTCAAGTCCGGAAGAAAGGACAGTTCCGAGTTCTGGATACAGATGAGGGGGAGATTCATCCACATTCGCTATTTTGCAATGAGGGACGGCAGAGGCAATTACAGAGGTACGCTCGAGGTCAGCCAGGACGTCACATCCATCAGGGGACTCGAAGGGCAAAAAAGACTTCTGGAATGGGACTGATTCATTAATGCCTTGCTGTATTATCTGCTGACACGAGAGATATCATTTGATATAATAACGCGTGGTGTTTAAATGGACTTGACGAATATTATTAATGAGTTGACCGGCATTGTGTCCGATTTTGCGCGGACAAACCCTCTTATTTTTTTTGGCGCGCTGGCAATTATCGCTTTTCTCATTTACAGGAAACCGATGTTTTTTCTCGCTCTATTCGGCCTAGGCCTGCTCCTCGCTACTGTCATATATATAATTATGGATATGGCCTCGTCGGGGATGTCGAAAAAGCAGAAGATGATTCATAAGGAAATACCGGTTGAAAATGTCTTCAGGCCGCCGGGATTAAAGTTATGATCTTAACAAGTAAAAAAAAGGTCAGCCCTAGATGGGCTGACCTTTTTTGCTGTCTGGCTTCATGCGGTTATCTGCCTTATCCACCTATATCGCTCTGAGATACATTATCCCACATCCTTGAGGTCTGTTCAGGCCAGATTACGTCATGCCCTTGTCCCTTCTGGGGTTGCCAGCTTGTCATGCACGCCCGGGTTAGCCCTTCTATCCTGTCATTTAACTCATCAGAAATGATATGAAGTTCATTGACTTCTGCTACCACCCTTTCTTTATCCCCTGTCGACGCATGATCCAGTTTTCTTACAACACCGTCTACCTTATCCTTCCAGCCTGCCAGCTCGGCAGTTACGTTTGTACAATAATCTTTGATCTCCATGGCATTCTCCTTTCATCGTAAGTTTGCTTTCTTTTCAAAACCCTTAATTAAGTTCTCTTTCTCTTATATCAACTATATTCCGTTTCTAAAGTAATTACAAAGCCGCGATATGCTGTTTTTTTGAGGTATTACGACGAAATTTAGTCAAATAAGACAAATATGATCCGCTATACAAGAGATGTTCTGTCGGGCAGTCAATTAGTGCAGATTACAGGGTCGCAACTATTAAAACAGTTAAGGTATGAAGTTATATAGAGGCAGTACTGCGGAGCGAAGGAATTATGACCGGGCCTTTCTATAGATATACGGGAAAGTCAGGAAGTAATGTGAGTCTCTCACAACCGGATTCAGTGACCGCGTAAGTATTTTCGATGCCGACTACACCTTTTTTCGGAAAAACGAATTTTGGCTCTAGCGCTACGGTCTGTCCTGACACGAGATGAGACTTGAATTTCTGGGCGAGGACAGGGAGTTCATCGAGTTCGAGACCGACGCCATGGCCTACGAATCTGGCCTGCTCCCCAGGATACCCCATGAACTTGTCCGCCAGGCCGGCAGAATCAGCGATGGCTGCGGCGCCGGCATAAAGTTCCTCGCATAAGCTTCCCTGCTTGAGGTTTTCCACGAGCCACGCCTGGATCTCAAGGGACAGATCAAAGGCCCTCTCCAGTGCCGGATCGAGTTCTCCAAAGACAAAGATCCTTGTCATGTCGACGATGTAGCCATTGAAGATTAGACCGTAGTCGACAACGATAGGCACACCCAGAGGGATCAGATCCATGGAAGGCCCATAGGGAGCTGCGGTCGATAGCCCTTTGCCGGTGACCGCCCCGTCGAAGCATCCCGGCATAGCGGCGTTCTCGCCTGCCACGGCGAGACCCACAATCTCCTGATGGAATGCCCTTATGCGTAAATAGCCGTCACTACCTGACTTCCTTAGGATGTATTCGAATTCGGCAGCCAGGTCCAGCTCCCGCATGCCCCGTTCCAAGATATCAGGCACCTTGGCAAAAGCCCCGCAGAGGATATTTGCGCTCGTCCGCATCTGTTCGATCTCCCATTCGGATTTCACCGAGCGCAACTCGCGGTTGACTGCTGAAATATCCACGAATTTTTTTCCTGGTAGCAGGTCCGAGTAAAACTGGTATTGATGGACAGGCAGCACGTCGAATGTTAGGCCGATCCGCACGGCCCCCTTGCCGAAAAAGGCAGAAAGTTCCTTGCTTGAAGGAAAGGGACGCACGTCCTCGATAAGGCATTCTTTCAGGGCGCGATCAATACTCTTCCTTACAAGGAGTGTGGGTCTGCCTTCTGTAGGGACCCAAAGTGCCGCGTTTTGCCTCGATCCCGTAAAGTAATATACGTCAATTGGATACACAAGGAGCGCCCCGTCTATCCCCCCTTTTTCGAGACGACCCTGGAGGTTATGCAATCTATGCTCTATTTCTGTCTTGGGTACAATCTTGTTCATTGGCGACCAGCTAAAGATTTTGGAAGTTATTATACGAAATAAGGGCTTCAGATATCATCATCTCCTATTATCTCCTTGACTAACTGCAAGGGACGTGTTATTCTAAATCTAGAATTTTAGAAGTTTTTGCGTTTACAGCGGCTACAAAGACTTTTGACTTTGTGGCCGCTTTTTCTTGGGGCCTTCTGAGATTTGAGTTTACAAAAAGGAGGTAAAAGAAATGGCACAAGGAACAGTGAAATGGTTTAACGACAGCAAAGGTTTTGGCTTTATTACTAATGAAGACGGAAGTGAAGCTTTTGTTCACCACACATCCATCCAGGGCAATGGCTTTAAGAGCCTTGCCGAGGGTGACAGGGTCAGCTTTGATACTGAAAAGGGCCCGAAAGGTCCCAAGGCGATCAACGTGGTTAAACTGTAATTAACCGGGAAAGGCCCACTCCTCCGGGAGTGGGCCTTTTTCATTTAGGAGGGACATGAATTATAGGAGAAATCCGATAAGGATGGAAAGGGCGCAGCAGAGACTCGATGCTGGAACGGTGTCTGCTCAGTTTCCGGATGTAGCCGGCATCATCATCAGTATGATTTATAACCAAAAGGGGATAAAAAAGTCATTGCAGCGGACATTGAAATACTCTCCCGGCAGCTATGCCTTTTTCAAGGTGGACTGTCTCAATAAGGGATGCGGAGACGGCGGCTTCGATCTGACCCAGGTCGTCACCGCGATGGTCGGAAACCATAGAGAGGCCGCCAAGGGAGAACTCAGTTGTACGAGCAATAGTCCGTCCGCCGACCACTCAGACATTATTTACGAAGTTTCCATCCAATACACATAGGAAATCCTGCAGCAGCAACGCATAGGCCCCATCTGGAGCGATTTATACTTATAATAGATGCGGTCACTCTTGCCTGATCGCAAGAAGGGGCGCTGCGGCAGACTTCGCTTTAAAGCAGCAATTCATCTCATGATGTGAAATCAGCAGCTTCTCTTTTTTCTTAGTTTTCATTACAATGAAGGTAGTCAAAAAAAGGGAAGGGTTTATGATGCAAGACAAAATTGAGAGCCCGCCTGCAGATCCGAAGTCGACATCTGCCTGCCAAGGCAAGAAAGACATATCTGCTTTTTTTCCGAAGGGCCTTTTGAACGGCAGTGAGCCTGCGTTGATTCACTCCAGTCCGACGCCCCTGTTCAGGCTGGAGAGAAGTCCTGAGAAATACTCTCATCTCCTCAAGAAGAAAGATTTAATAAACATAGGTCCGATTGTCAACTATCTCATAAACAACTCAGGTCATGCGGCCTTTCTGGCGGGGGATGTGGTCAAAAATCTTTACGTCCAAGGCAAAAGAAAATACAGAACAATCAATATACTCGCCGTATTGACGGGCTTTGATATTGAAAAATACTTGGGAATCATGAATAACATCATTTCTTCGAATGACGGCGCCTTTTCGATGGGGTTTAAATACTGGGTCAGAAAAAACAGGGGGGAAGGCTGTTTCAAGGATATCGCGCAAGGAAGGTATATCATAGAACCGAGACTAGAAGGCGCTGAAAAACTGCTGTTTCCGCTGAGGCCGGCTTCCATAGAACTGGATCTCACATCACAGAGAAGATTTTCAGAAGTCTTCGGGGTTGAAGCGGGCTAGTCTTTTCAATTGCCCTGACGAAGGTCCACTATTTCTAGAGGAAATATTCTTAACGTAAAGTGTGAGTGGATCGGCCCGCAGTAAACTGGTGAAATAACCAACTACCGGTGAAATTCTTAATACGCATTCAAGCGTTTAAAATGTCCTGAAGATCCCGGCCCAGCTTGCTTCGTATCCTACGGCCTCTGTCTGATCTCCTTCTCCCTCGACCAAAAAGGGGTAATCCTCGGCCATTTTCACGAGCAGGGATCGTCTTTCTTTCAGAGGAAGAGTCAGATAAAGTGAGGAATCCATCAAGATAGAAAGCAATTCTTTTACCTTGAACATACTCATAATTAAGTGGTAATTCTCCTTTCTATAATTTAACTGCAAATTAGGTGCCAGTGTTTGGCTCAGGTTGATGGGACAGGCTCGATGAAAGACAATCGGGAAGGAAGCATAGTTAACGCTCTACGCACGATAGTTTTTGTGGGTTCAGGGGAATATCTGTTTACGGGCCGGGGAAGGCAAGAAAGGGATACCGGCCAAAGCCGGGCGCTTCAGAGACACTGGTCCAAGGGCGTTCTCGTAATCTGTTTTTCCTGGCACGGCTTAAAATCGTCCTTGAATATTGTAAGAATAAGGAATGGAATGACCTCAGCAAGATATGCAACCACGGTCGCCCAAAAAGCCATAATACAGAGGACATACCAATCATCTATGGTGCTCTCCACGATATAGGATATCAGCATATAAAAAAGTGTAAAAAAAGCGCCCCAGACAATCGGCACGACTGAAGCCAGGGGAATCAACAGACGGTAAGGCTTTCCGCTCGCAAGCTTCCATATCGCGGCTGCAAATAAGAGATAAGGAACAAAGACACGGCATGCATTATATAAATTATTCAGTATAAAGGCCGCCCCTTCTTTGTAAACCAAAGAGAAAACGAGCAGACAGGAGCACCACAGTACAAAAGGGAACAGAAGAGACAGTTGAAAGAACCTGGACTGCGTCATCTTCCCGCCATACGTAAATTGGTCAAAAAAATTCTTGAGCGCCGCATGTTTATTTTTTCGTTAGAGACCCTTGTTTGGCTCTTCTCTCCAGCTGAATTAAGATAAGTTAAAAAGACCGTGCCCTCTATGTCAACGTGAAATTGCAATTATGATTTTCCCTGTTATTTTGACCTTACAAGTGATGCGCATCATATTGGTGGTCTGGTTTTGGGATACCGCGGAAACGGACGTCTATCCATAAGACATAGCATTGAGCATACCCTCTGGCACGGCGAAGAATACCTGATATACTTTAACTAAACCCGAACAAATAGGAGGCTTTTTATGCTTAAAAAAATAATCGGGACTCAGGACGACACGGCACTGTTTGTCCTTAGGCTTCTTTTGGGAATTGTATTTTTCCCGCACGGCATGCAAAAGGTTTTCGGATCGTTCGGAGGCCCGGGATTTAGCGTTGCGATGGAGGGCTTTACTGTGAAGATGGGAATACCGACATTTTTTGCCATTCTGGCCATTCTGGCCGAATCTGCCGGATCGCTTGGACTGATAACCGGATTTCTTACGAGGATAGCCGCCTTCGGTATCACGTGTAATATGGTCGTTGCGGTGGCGATGATTCATTACAAGAACGGCTTTTTCATGAACTGGTTCGGCAAACAGTCCGGCGAGGGCTTCGAATATCACATACTCGTTATTGCCATAACTATTGCTCTCATGATTAAGGGCGGAGGGAGGTGGTCGGTGGACGGCCTTCTGGAAAAGAATATGAAATAAAAACAGCCGGATGTTACAGACGGCATTTCAAGATATTTTTGCTTCCTGCGAATTATCAACGTCGTACTTTCTGTGCTGCGTGAGAAAGACGTGATGGCACCGGCTATTCGGCCGGCAGATTATTGACTAGTCGTCATTGCGGTACTAAGATGTAATTAGATTCAACAAGGTGCCGCATCACAGGAGGACGTTATGGACATTAAAGTCTTGTTTACGGAGGATGTTGTCGACATTGACGGCGTTAAATACCATCATCATCCTAACGGTGGAGGTATGGTTGCCGAGACTGCCTATGTGGCTGAAACGGCCTACATAGGGCCTTTTGTAAAAATCTGCGGCAGGGCGCGAGTCACTGATGAGGCAATGGTTTTTGGCAATGCCTGGGTCTTTGACAAGGCTGAAGTGTGCGATAACGCCCAGGTTTTTGGAAACGCGAAAGTTTTCGGCAACGCACGAATATGCGACGACGCAAAAGTCTATGGCTTTGCCTCGGTTTTTGGAGACGCAACAGTGTCGGGTTTTGCCCAGGTTTTTGAGTCTGCAGAAGTATCGGGCGATTCTAATATTTCCCTGCAGTCCAGGGTGTCCGGCAGAACGAAAATAAATGGCGAGACTATATCTGTAGGTTAGGAATATTGTCGGAGTAATAGTTATGCGGCAGGAATAATTAAACGCTGACTCTGAGTTCGCCCGGCAAAAGTTTTTTGCATCTCTCTGCGGTCAGCCGAGGGGCGCAAACCCTCTTCGTATCGTATTTTCACTTATGCTTCTGGGGTCCATGAACTGAAGGAGATAATCCGGACCGCCGCTTTTCAAGCCGACTCCGGACATGCCGAAGCCTCCGAAGGGCTGTCTTCCGACGAGGGCGCCGGTGATTTTCCTGTTGATATAAAGATTGCCCGCTCTGAATCTCTCACGCACTTTTCTGATATGGAGCGGGCTCCTCGAAAAGATGCCGCCGGTCAAGGCATAGGCGGTGTTGTTTGCGATATCGATCGCCTCATCGATGCTTCTTGCCTTGATGACGGAGAGCACAGGCCCGAATATTTCTTCCTGTGCCAGGGTAGATAAGGGATCGACGCCGGTGAATATCGCCGGTCCGATAAAAAACCCTTTTCCGGACCTTTCCCTGAAGAAGAATAGTCTTGCCTCTTTTTTCCCAATATCAAGATATTTATTTATCTTACGCACAGCCCCTTCATCTATTACGGGTCCCAGGAATGTGCCGGGGTCTTCGGGGAGACCTATGCGGATGCTCTCCATCGCGTCCTTCAGCCTCGCCAGGAATTCATCATAAATCCCCTCAATCACGATGACCCGCGAACATGCTGAGCATTTTTGCCCCTGATATCCGAGGGCGGATTCCAGGACACCTTTTACCGTTTCATCCAGTTCAGCGGTGTCATCCACAATGATCGCGTTCTTGCCGCCCATCTCGGCAATCACCCTTTTAACGCTCTGTTGTCCCGGTTTCACTTCGGAGGCAAGTCTGATAATTCTCAGCCCCACCTCCTTGGAACCTGTGAAGGCGATGAAATCGACCCCATGGTGGGCTACGAGATATTCACCGACTTCAACACCGGACCCGGGCAGAAACTGAAGGACGCCCGGCGGCAGCCCCGTGCCTAGGAACGCCTCTACAAGCCGCCGTCCGACGAGGGGAGCAAGACTGGAGGGCTTGAAAATGACGCAATTGCCGGTGACAAGTGCGGCAGAGACCATGCCGGCCGAGATAGCCAGAGGAAAATTCCAGGGAGTTATTACAAGACCTATGCCCTTGGGTGCATAGAAGTAGTCGTTTACCTCGCCCGGATAATCTCCCAGATGTGCCGGCCTGGCGAACCGGCCCATCTCGCGGCCGTAATATTCGAGATAGTCGATCGCCTCGATGACATCTCCGTCTGCTTCTTTCCAGGTCTTTCCCGCTTCGCAGACCTCGAGCGCCGCAAGCTCAAACCTCCTTTTTCTCATCTCAGTTGCGGTCTTAAAAAGAACACCTGCTCTATCTGAAGGTGTAACATTCCCCCATGAAAGAAGTGCATCGCGGGCTGCTGCCACAGCCCGTTCGGCATCATCTCGGTCTGCGGATGAAACCCTGCCTACCACTGCTTCGGGGTCTGCAGGGTTAAGCGAAAGGATTTCTTTCTCGCCGAACCTGTCTTCTCCGGCGATATGAAGAGGGTATCTGCTTCCAAAATGTGCCTTTACCGACCTCAATGCCTGCTGCATCTTATCCCTGTTTTCGGCCTTCGAAAAATCAGCGGAGGGCTCGTTTCTGAATTCTAAAGGATTTTTTTCCCTGATAACAGCGCGTTTCGGATCCGGATGTCTGATTATTTCCTCAAAAGATCTTCTCTCGGCGAAGAAACCCCTGAGAAATGAGGTATTCGAGGTATTTTCGAGCAGCCTTCTAACGAGGTAGGCCATACCGGGGATGAGCTCTCCAACGGGTGTATAGACCCTCACCCTGTATCCCATCTTTCTGAGTTTCCTGCGCAAGGGTTCTCCCATGCCGTAAAGCATCTGGAACTCAAAGTCGCTCCTAGGGAGATTCAGCGCCTCTGCTACGGCGATCGCATGACTGATGCTTCTTATATTATGAGTTGCGAGAGCTGGTCGTATGGATTCAGGGTTTTCGAGAAGTATCCTTGTAAGCTCCTCGAAATTGTCGTCCGTCTCATCTTTGTGTTCGAATACCGGAACAGGCCATCCTCTCTGCCTGTTTGAGACAACCTCATAATCCCAGTAAGCCCCTTTCACGAGGCGCACGGAGATCTGTCTTTTCCTGGCTTTCGCCCACTCAATCAGGCCGAGAAGATCTCTTCTTGATTCCTTCAAGTAAGCCTGAAGGGCTATGCCTGCAAATAAATGGTCTCCGAATTCATCAAGTGTCTGTTTGAAGATCTCTATAATCAGATCTTTGGTGTAGTACTGCTCCATATCTATACAGAGAGAAGCCCCTGCGTCACGCGCGGCGGCGATGATCGGTCTCAGGTTTTCCTTTGCCCTGTCAACAGAGCCCTCCCAGTCGAGGGGGTCGAGCTGAGAATAGAGTGAGGTGACTTTACATGAAATATCGAACCTTGGTATGGGCCCTCCAGAGTTGTTCTCCAGACCAGAATCCCGCCTCCATCTGCCCGACTCGGAAGCGAGTGATTCGAGCAAACGAAGATATTTTTGAATATATTCCTCCGCTTCCCTGTCGCTGAGCACTTCTTCTCCTAGAAGATCGACGCTGCTTGCAAAACCGTTTTCCCATAGAGATCCGAGCGTCTCCAGAGCATCCCGGCTTCCTTCTCCCGCGATGAACTGCCTCGCAAGAGATTTCACGCCTGCCTTTATGACCCGGGCGGCGACGAAAGGCGCGATCCCACCTGAAATGCGCTTGATGCCCTTCCGTATTATGAAGGGCGCCGCCTTTACGCCGGAAAAATATTCCTCAAGCAGATTCGCTATCTGCGCATCGGTTTTTAAAGAGGGCAGTACGTCGATGTATCTGAAGAGGTTCAGCTTGAACCCCTCGTCTTTCATCGCATGGTCCATGAGCCTCCCCATCCATCTGCCCTTATCGAAGATCGTGGGGACTTCATTTACTGACTGGTAGAGTTCAAGCCCAATCTCCCTAATTCTTTGCTTCGGATCGCCGTATGTATTCATTCCTTTTTGCAGGCAGAGCCCTCATGATCCGCGATAGGACTTCACCATCTCTTTTGCTCCGTCGTCAAGCGAAAATTCGGGATGCCAGTTCAGGAGATTTTTTGCCTTTGCATTGTCGAAAAAAAGGTCTTTTGAAAGATAGTTTATGTAATGGACCGGGTCGATTTTGATTCCGATCATACCCGACAGAATGTCGAGAGGGAAGGCCGGGATCTTCAGAAGGAGAGGCGGGATTGACATTATCCTCAACCTTCTGCCGAGGAGTAAGGCTATCGAGGTCAGGAAGTCCAGCCAGCTGTGGCGGATTCCGTCAGTCAGGTTGAATATCTGCCCTGATGCGGACGGGAGGATCCCGGAAAGATATATCGCCTGCGCAAGGTCTTGTACGTAAATGAGGGGGGCCAGGTTTTTTGCGTCCCCGATAAAGGGGAACCCGATCGGGCCGAATTTATCGACTGCACGTATAAAATTGACGAGATATCTGGAGCCTGGACCAAAGACCGCAGAGGGTCTGATAATGACGTATCTGCCGGGTATTGCATTAATAATGAGCTTCTCGCTTTTTCTCTTGTACGACGTGTAATGGTCCTCCAGGATCACTTCGGGCTCCGTGTCTTCGTTAGCAGGTATGACTGACGGCATGCCGGCGACGGTGAGGGAGCTTACGAATATAAAGCGCTTGAGCTCATTATCTTTCATGGCGGCGAGTATTCGTTCGATAAGCTTTAAGTTGTTAAGAGAGGCCGCCTCGGTGATATTCGCGATCTCTCCGATGTGGAAGAAAAGGTCTACCCCGTCCATGGCGCGTATCACCGAAGCAAAGTCCTTGAGGTCGCCGTTAAAAACCTCTATGTCCTTCCCTTTCAACCCTTCGGCAAGTTCGCGTCTTCTTGAAAAAAGGCGTACTGAATGTCCTTCGCGCAGAAGAATATTCACCAAGCTGCTCCCTATGAATCCTGTGCCCCCGGTAACGAGCGACTTCATCATCTCACCTTCGGCCTCAGTAGAAATGGCTCGGGAGGTCTTTCTTCTATCTCCGGCTTAAGGCCAACTGACGCGACCACTTTGCCGCCCTTGATGACATAGTGCACATCGAGAAGATCGCTGTACGCGAAGGCCAGGGACGAATATATCGGCCTCAACTCATAGCCGATCACATTGCCCTCCGGGTCAAGTATCTTGTTCCATTGCGAGCGTTGAAAGGAATAATGAAATTTGACGAACTGTTCGGCCTCTTCTATTGCGGCACCCGCAGAGAGCCCTTTCCTGACGGCATAATCGAATTCGGGTGCATATAGCCTGAAGGCATATTTTCCTCCAGCGGGTATGAGGAAGGCGACGTTCTTAAAATCATCAGCGTATCTGTGCCCGTAAAGAAACAGATCACACGTTCCGGATATCTCCTGGGGAACCGCGTTGACACTCTTGAGATACTGCGGTCCGGCGCAGGAGCTAATCAATATAGTAATCAGCGCTAAAATAACTCTGTAACGCACTATCCCATTTCCCTCTTTATAGATTATAGCCCTTTTTTGACTAAATGCATCTTTGGAAATATATTTTCATCGGGCGCTTCCCGGTGGGCAGGAGGGACTGTTGCGGTGTTTAGACCTGGATATAACCAAAGAATTCGTGAACATTCACTGTGGTCTTTCTTGATTGCAAACCCTCGGCTTTACCTGAGGGGAGGAGAGGAATTTCACGTCAGGATCATTAAGAAAAGTTAATTTGACTCTTGGGGGATTTAGCGGTTAACGTAAAAGAGGAGCAACAGCGAAAAGAAATCGCGTGATTAGAATCAGAGAGATCGAGATTAGTCAGTGATGTCGTTAAGCTGTAATGGAAAGTCACGTAACACGGAGGTCATGTATTATGAGAAAAAAACATCTCATATCAATAATAGCGTTCTTCTTCCTTTCTCATTCACTCTTTCTTATTTTAAATTTTTCACTTGCTGAAGGAGCGTCGAAGCCGACAGTTACTATAACAGCCAATGATCCAACGGCTACCGAGGCAGGGCCCACGACGGGCCAGTTCACGGTCGCGCGGTCATCGAGTTCAACGAGTGCCTTGACAGTGTATTTTACCGTATCGGGGACAGCGACCTCGGGCAGCGATTACAACAGCATAGGCACAAGCGTGACGATACCTGCTGGATCGACATCGTCTAAGATAACGGTAACACCGATCAACGATACGGCTGTAGAAAATGACGAAACGGTAGTGGTCACCTTAAGTTCCTCCAATCGTGATTACACAGTTGGTTCGCCCAGCAGCGCAACAGTAACGATTACAAGCGATGACGTAGCCACCTCCTTACCGACGGTGACGATCACCGCAAATGATCCAACGGCCACCGAGGCAGGGCCCACGACAGGCCAGTTCACGGTAACGAGGTCGGGGAGCACAACGAATGCCTT
>Ga0316628_100001528_pt1 | contig 16405 bp, 10 predicted proteins | sample OWC_Aug_M2_C1_D5_FD_207648 | JGI IMG/M metagenome (GOLD analysis project Ga0316628, IMG submission 207648) | Wetland soil microbial communities from Old Woman Creek delta, Ohio, United States - OWC_Aug_M2_C1_D5_C | ecosystem: Environmental > Terrestrial > Soil > Wetlands | place: USA: Ohio... | reverse complement strand
CGTGCAGCTTACCAGCAAGGCCGCAATTTTTGAAACATTCCGCAAACTGCATCCCATCCTGAAGGAGGAATGCTTCCTGAACCCGAAGGAAGACGAAGAGGATCCTTACGAATCGAGCCAGATCACAGCGTTGATCGCCAATTCCAGGGGCATCTTTGCCATCTATTCCATGCGAGAGGTGTTCGAATATACGCAATTCTGGGCGATCGGCTCTGGCAATGAATTCGCGCTTGGCGCGATGCATCAGGCTTACGCGCAACATGACAACGCCAATGACATTGCTCGTGCTGGAGTAAATGCTGGGATCGCATTTGACAAGAACAGCGACGGCCCGATTACGCTCTACACCGTGAAGCTAGACTGAAGGCTCGCCCGCAGTTTTCGACCGAAACTCTGAAGAGGCTGGATCGCTTTCTTAACGGGGCACGAACCCGACCCAACAATTAGATTCTTGTCTGCCACCTATTTAGGCCGCAACGCGGCCTACGCAAATCTTGGCAGGAAATTGGATGCATGCAATCAGTAGCGGTGCGATCTCTGCAGCGCACGGTACTAGATACAAAACGGAAGCAACTTCTTTTAGGGGGCAATATCCCCGCACTTCTATTCCAAGCGCAAAACAATCGAGCATGTCGGGCTCGCTATCCGACAACCGTGAATCAGCCCCTTACTGCTTGATAGGGGCTGATTTCACAGCCTCCCACCACATTAGTTTGGCTTGCTGATTCCAGGTGTGGGAAAAGGCCAAGTTGCAGCTGGACGAACAGGCGCCGGTGCGGAGGGAGCCAACGTCGCAGCGGGGGCCGCTGCAGGTTTAGCCACAACTGCCGCTGGCTTCTTGGCTGCTGCCTTCTTAACTGCCGGCTTCTTGGCTGCTACCTTTTTAGCTGCCGGCTTCTTGGCTGCTGCTTTTTTAGCTGCAGGCTTCTTGGCTACGGCCTTCTTCGCTGCTGGCTTCTTGGCTACGGCCTTCTTCGCTGCTGGCTTCTTGGCCGCTACTTTCTTAGCTGCTGCCTTTTTAGCTGCTGGCTTCTTGGCGACGGCCTTCTTAGCTGCCGGCTTCTTGGCTGCTGCCTTTTTAACTGCTGGCTTCTTGGCCGCTACCTTCTTAGCTGCCGGCTTCTTTGCAGCCGCCTTCTTCGCTGCTGGTTTAGCTTTCTTTGCTGCTACCATTTCAACCTCCTTTAGTGGTGAAAGTTAACAAGAAACAACTCTACAACTAGACAACTACTACACCTCCAATATGCCGCAAGCGGCATATTTGAAGCCCTTGCAACAAAGGCCGCCGAAGCAGCCTCTGTAAATGATCGTCATCCCAAGGAAAAACCAAGGCCGCGCGGACCGTCGAAGGTCGACCCTCGAAGCAACTACTTTGTTCGATCAGGCCCGCCTGTGCCGAAGACGACTGGGAAATTTGGAGGGAGGGGAACCCCCGAGGAAGTATCTCGCTTCTGATTTGCGCCATCGGCGCTGTATACGTTAGGTCCTTAGCTTCAATTCCGCGCAAGCGAGATCCCCTTTTTTGTGCCTTTTTTAAATACTATAGCTAGTACTTAACGAAGATTTTTTTTACTACATCTTGCGGTTGCAACTTTATCTTAAATATGTTTGCTGTCAATATGAAAATTGAACTTTTTGCATTTTTTTGTTATGTCGCTGCTGATCATTCAAATTCAGCATACGCATACGTCGTCGGCCTCATCTTTGTTCCAACGCTCACAGAATATTCGCCGCCGCTCGAAGGACGCGATTGCCCAGTTCATCGGCGGGCTCCATTTTGCAGTCCACAAAAGATGCGCCCACCTGAGGGGTGGCGCACCCGGTATCCGATGCGCTGCGAGAAATTCGTGCGCTGATTGGGGAGCTGCCATTGGGGCTGGAGACGTAACGGCTGCCCCCGAAGATTGAGAAAGACAGGAAGCCCGCCTGGACGAAAAGACGATGCGTTGCGGCGGACAGGAGATGCGCCGGCTAGCCGTCCTTTGCACGACTGCAGAAAGTCGTTCCAACGCATGATCGCGAAATTAGTGCGCAGGCTGGCCGGCGCCCGAGAAGATGGGGCAACAAAAGTACCCCAGTCAAAAGAAAAGCGCTCCCGCAGGGGGAGCGTTAAGGGTGTGTCCTATTTCAAAGCAGCGACTCTTGAAAACGATCCGTTCCGAAAAGGAGGAGGAGAGGGGAAAAAAAAGGAGCACATCAATCCCAAGACAGTGCCCCGCCGGTCTGATATTCGGTCACGCGAGTCTCGAAGAAGTTCTTTTCCTTCTTGAGGTCGATCATCTCGGACATCCACGGGAACGGGTTGGTCGCGCCCGGGAAAATCGGGTCGAGGCCGATCTGCTGGCAGCGGCGGTTCGCAATGAAACGCATGTATTCCTTGAACATGCCCGCGTTCAAGCCCAGAATGCCGCGCGGCATGGTGTCGTCGGCATAAGCCGACTCCAGTTCGGCGGCCTTCCGGAACAGACCGGAAAGATCCGCCTTGAACTCCGGTGTCCAGAGATGCGGATTCTCCAGCTTGATCTGGTTTGCCATGTCGACGCCGAAGTTCAGATGCAACGATTCGTCGCGCAGGATGTACTGGAACTGTTCGGCAGCGCCGGTCATCTTGTTCTGGCGTCCCATGGCCAGGACTTGCACGAAACCAACGTAGAAGAACATGCCTTCCATGATGCAGGCGAACACGATCAGACTCTTCAGCAGTTTCTGGTCGTTCTCCGGGGTGCCGGTCTTGAAGGCCGGGTTGGTCAGCGTATCGATGAACGGTAGCAAGAACTCGTCCTTGGCGCGAATCGACGGAACCTCGTGGTACATGTTGAACACTTCGCCCTCGTCCATCCCGAGAGATTCAACGATGTACTGGTAGGCGTGGGTATGGATGCCTTCGTCATAGGCTTGGCGCAGCAGGTACTGGCGGCACTCGGGCGCCGTGATGTGGCGATAGGTTCCCAGCACGATATTGTTGGCGGCCAAGCTATCCGCGGTGCTGAAAAAGCCCAGGTTGCGCATCACGATGCGACGCTCTTCCTCGGTCAGGCCGTGCGGGCTCTTCCAGAGAGCGATATCGGCCGACATGTTAATCTCCTGCGGCATCCAATGGTTGGCATTGCCGGCCAGGTATTTCTCCCACGCCCACTTGTACTTAAACGGCACCAGCTGGTTCACATCGCAGCTGCTGTTGATGATGCGCTTGTCTTCCACGCGGATGCGGCCGAAGGATTTCGAGGCGATCGTGTAATCCTGGTCGGCCTGCTTGGCGGTCATTGCGGGTTCCATTCCCATTGTTGTTGCCATGCGCAGCCCTGCCCGGGCTGTTGCTGGCGTGAAGTCTTCATCGAAATTCAGCATATTCGCTCCCTTTGTACTCATGTCCAACGCACGATGCGGCAGACTTGTATTCCTGATCTTCCCGAAGGCGGCCCTGACGGCCTGGCTTGCCTGCTGGCAAGCTCGCGATACGGTGTGGCTTCGACCCCCGCTTCGCGGGCTTCACATGCGCTACGCGGATGAGCCTTCACCGCGCCCCCGAGTGCGAACCTGCCTCATTGGCAGGCTTCGCACTCTGGATTGTCAATCGAGCAGAACTTCGGCTCTTCGGCGGGGGCGGCGGATACACCACCCATGCCTGCATCGCTGGACACTGCATTCAGGGCGCCGGCCCGCGAAGTGGATTTCTCGGCCGAGGTCGCGCCCATAGAACGCAGGTAATAGGTGGTTTTCAGGCCGCGTACCCACGCCAGCTTGTAGGTCTCATCCAGCTTGCGGCCGGAAACGCCCGCCATATAGATGTTGAGCGACTGCGACTGGTCGATCCATTTCTGGCGGCGCGAGGCAGCCTCGATCAGCCACTTTGGCTCAACCTCGAAGGCGGTGGAATACAGCTCGCGCAGCTCGGCCGGGATGCGATCGATCTTCGACAGGCTGCCGTCGAAATATTTAAGGTCGGCGATCATCACCTCGTCCCACAGCCCCATCGCCTTCAGGTTGTTCACCAAATGCTCGTTGATGACGGTGAACTCGCCGGAGAGGTTCGATTTCACGAACAGATTCTGGTAGGTCGGCTCGATGCTCTGCGATACCCCGATGATGTTCGAAATGGTCGCGGTCGGCGCGATGGCCACGCAATTGGAGTTGCGCATGCCAACCTGTTTGATGCGTGAGCGCAGCGCATCCCAGTCCAAATTAGACGAGGCATCCACCTCGACGAAACCGCCGCGCTGCTCTCGCAGCAGATTCAGGCTGTCCTGCGGCAGAATGCCGCGGTCCCACAGGCTTCCGCGGTAGCTGGCGTAGCGGCCGCGCTCTTCCGCCAGGTCGGTGGACGCCCAGTAGGCGTAGTAGCAGACCGCCTCCATCGAGCGATCGGCGAACTCAACCGCCGCATCGGAGGCGTACGGGATGCGCAATTCATGCAGGCAATCCTGGAAGCCCATGACGCCGAGGCCGACCGGACGGTGCTTAAGGTTGGAATTGCGCGCCTTGGCCACCGCGTAATAATTGATGTCGACCACGTTATCCAGCATGCGCATGGCCGTGCTCACGGTGCGCTTCAGCTTGTCGTGGTCGATCTGCCCCGCCTTGGCGTGGCCCTTCGGATACAGGTGCGCCGCTAGGTTGACCGAGCCGAGGTTACACACCGCGATCTCGCTGTCTGAGGTATTCAGCGTGATCTCCGTACACAGGTTGGAGCTGTGCACCACACCGACATGCTGCTGCGGGCTGCGGATGTTGCAGGGGTCCTTGAAGGTGATCCACGGATGGCCGGTTTCGAACAGCATGGTCAGCATCTTGCGCCACAGCGATTGCGCCGGCACCTTCTTGAACAGCTTGATCTCGCCGCTGGCGGCCTTGGCTTCGTAGGCGGTATAGGCCTTCTCGAATTCGGTGCCAAACTTGTCATGCAGGTCGGGGCAGGTCGAGGGCGAGAACAGCGTCCACTCGCCGCCTTCCATCACGCGCTTCATAAACAGGTCCGGGATCCAGTTCGAGGTGTTCATGTCGTGCGTGCGGCGGCGGTCGTCGCCGGTATTCTTGCGCAGCTCCAGGAACTCCTCGATGTCGAGATGCCAGGTCTCCAGATAGGCGCACACCGCGCCCTTGCGCTTGCCCCCCTGATTGACCGCCACTGCCGTGTCGTTCACCACCTTCAGGAACGGCACCACGCCCTGCGACTTGCCGTTGGTGCCCTTGATGTGGCTGCCCAGCGCACGCACGTTGCTCCAATCGTTGCCCAGGCCGCCGGCAAACTTCGACAGCAGCGCATTTTCTTTCAGCGCCTCATAGATGCCATCCAGGTCGTCCGCCACGGTGGTCAGGTAGCAGGAAGACAGCTGCGAGCGGCGCGTGCCGGAATTGAACAACGTCGGCGTCGAGCTCATGAAATCGAAGCTGGACAGCAAGCGATAGAACTCGATGGCGCGCTCCTCGCGGTTGATCTCGTTCAGGCTCAGACCCATGGCCACGCGCATGAAGAACGCCTGCGGCAGTTCGATGCGCTTTTCGTCCACATGCAGAAAATAGCGGTCATACAGCGTCTGCAGGCCGAGGTAATTGAATTGCAGGTCGCGGCTGGCATCCAGCGCCTTTGCCAGACGCTCCAGATCGAAATGCGCCAATTCTTCGTTCAGCAGCTCGGCCTCGATGCCGCGCTTGATGAATTTCGGGAAGTATTCGGCATAGCGCACCGCCATGTCCTGCTGGGCAACCGTCTCGCCCAGGATCTCGCAACAGATGTTGTTGAGCAGCAGCCGTGCCGTGACGAAGCTGTAAGCCGGATCCTGCTCGATCAGGGTACGCGCCGAAAGGATGGCGCACTTGCGCACTTCTTCGACAGCCACACCGTCGTACAGATCTTTCAGCGTGTGCTTGAGGATCTTCTCCGCATCGACAGCAGCCCCCAGCCCAGCGCAGGCCGCGTTGATCCGCGCAGCCAGCTCTGCCACATCCAGCGGACGGGTCGTGTCGCCGTCCCTCACGTTCAGCGCATGCGCCGGCTCGGCCTCTTTTTTGCTCTTGGTGCGCTCGCGGGCACGCTGCTCACGATACAGCACGTAAGAACGCGCGACGTCGTGCTCGCCTGAGCGCATCAGCGACAGCTCGACCTGGTCCTGAATGTCCTCGATGTGCAATGTCCCGCCATGCGGTTGGCGACGAATCAATGCATTCACCACATTTGCAGTCAATTGCTCGACCAGCTCGCGCACACGCGCCGATGCAGCACCTTGTCCACCGTTTACGGCAATAAACGCCTTGGTCATGGCGATGGAAATCTTCCCCGGTTCAAAGGACACTACAGAACCATTGCGGCGAATGACCTTATATTGATCTAACGGCAAGCCACTGGATGAAGAAGTTGATTTGGAGTTTTGTTGTACAAGCACGGATGAGATGGAAGAAGAAACACTTTCAGAAGCAAGCAACATATTGACCCCCCTTTAAATTGCTTGAGCCAGACCCGCACGCATCGAGTCTGGAGAAATACAGAAACCACTATATCTAGTGGTACAACCCGTGAATTTGTACTAATTCTAGTGCGTGAGCAGATTTATGCAAGAAGATTTTTGGCCTATATCTTCTCTCTCTTGGTCTATATCTTTTTTATTAATGACTTGAGGAAATGACCTTGGGAAGGAGGGACGTTTATTTTAGTCGTGCGGCATACCTTTCCCAGTCAAAAAATGGTCCAGGATCGGTCTTGCGTTCTGGAGCAATATCCGAATGACCCACAATGTCACGTATTGGATATATCCGCTTAAGACGCCGGGTCAGCCTCGCCAAGGTATGGTACTGCCGGTCGGTGAAGGGCTCGAAGTCACAGCCTTCAAGCTCGATGCCAATGGAGAAGTCGTTGCAGCGCGAGCGACCGCGCCAGGTCGAGATGCCGGCGTGCCATGCACGTTTGTTACTCGGCACGAACTGTACGATCTGGCCGTCGCGCCGCACCAGAAAATGGGACGACACCCTAACCCCTTTGATTTGTTCATAAAAGGGGTGTTCCGAATGATCCAGCGTGTTGGTAAAGAACCTCTCGATTGCGTTGCCGCCATATTCAGTGGGCGGCAGACTGATGTTATGAATCACCAGTAGCTCAACGGCCGTTTTGGGCGGACGCGCATCGTGATTCGGTGACGCCACGCGACGAACGCCGCTCAGCCAGCCCTGCGCCGTCAGCTTCAATCGGCTCTGTCCTTGTCGGTGATTGAGAGCCGCTCCATGCGGTAGCGCAGCGCACGGAATGTCACCCCCAGTATCTTGGCAGCGGCGGTGCGATTGAAATGGGTTTGATGAAGCGCCTCAAGAATGGCTTCCCGCTCGATTCGATCAAGATAGTCGGTGAGCGGGTACTTGCCCAAGCCTTCCGTCTTAGCATTCGCTTGCGCCGGTCGCACTGGAATCAGCTGCAGGTCAGACGGCGTAATGACGCCATTCAGACACAATGCCACGGCACGCTCGATAATATTTTCCAACTCTCGCACATTGCCGGGAAAATCGTAGCCGGCCAATTCGCGCAAAGCCTCGTCGGAAAACTGGACCGCCGAATCTCCACGCGAGCGCTCCAATATTCGAGCGGCGATCTCCGGCACGTCTTCGCGCATCTCACGCAGAGATGGCATCTGCAAAGAAATGACATTCAGGCGGTAATAGAGGTCTTGCCGGAAGGTGCCTTGCTGCACGCATTTCGCCAAATCATGATGTGTGGCACTGAGAATTCGCACATCCACTGGTTCCTCCTGCGTCGCGCCGACGCGCCGCACTTTCTTCTCCTGAATGGCGCGCAGCAGCTTGACCTGCATCGACATCGGCAAATCCGCCACTTCGTCGAGTAACAAAGTCCCCTGATTTGCTGCCTGAAAGAACCCCTCGCGGTCCTTTTCGGCCCCGGTAAATGCCCCTTTGCGATAACCGAAGAATTCACTCTCCATGAGATTCTCCGGGATCGCGCCGCAGTTCACCGCAATGAAAGGCTGTTCGCGCCGCGCACTTTTTTCCACGATCAGGCGCGCTGCCAATTCCTTGCCGCTGCCGGATTCGCCACTAATATGTACAGGCGCCTGGCTGCGCGCAACGCGCCCGATCAACTCCCGCACTTGTCCGATGGCAGGCGAATGCCCCAACAGACCGCTTTCGCTTCCCTTTGCCACCGCATTCGCAGTCGGCAATCTGAGTGCCGAAGCCACCAGCGTGCGCAACTGGTCCAGCGCCACGGGCTTGGACAAATAATCGAATGCGCCCGCCTTGAGCACAGCGACGGCATTCTCCAAGTTGCCGTGTGCAGTGATCACCGCCACGGGCAGGTCCAGTCTTCTTTCTGCGATATGACGCACAATCTCCAGCCCTTCACCATCCGGCATCCGCATATCCGTCAGGCACAGATCGAAGCTGTTGGCGTCCAGACAATGCTTGGCCTGCCGCACTCCGCTCGCGCGCACCACCTCAAGCCCCATGCGTACCAACGCCAGCTCCAGCAGCTCAAGGATGTCTTGCTCATCGTCTACCACCAGCACACGCGGAATGGCTCTTGCCTTAGGACTCATCACTGCCCCCAAATATGATGCGGAAGCACGCGCCGCCATCAGGCGCCCGCCGGTATTCGATCATGGCGCCGTTCGCCTCGCAAAGTTCGCGCGCAATATACAGCCCCAATCCCGTTCCCGCGGCATCCGTCGTAAAGAAAGGTTCGAACAATTTCTGCACCGCATCGGCGGGCACACCCGGCCCATCATCCAGGACGTCCAGCACCACCCTCCCGTCGGTGGAAACGGATGTACGCACTCGGACACTGCCTGCAAGTTTCTGACTATAACGCAAAGCATTTCGACCGACGTTCCATAGCACTTGTTCAAAGTGTCCGCGATCAAAGCGCGCCCTGCACGCCGGGTCAACATCCACTTCGAACACAGAGCGCGACACGTTTTCGACTTGGCATAGGTTCTCGATTAGCTCCTCAATGCGCGCCCCCAGGTCCAGGTTCTCAGCCTGCACCCGATCACGACGGTTAACCTGCATAACGTCCTGAATGATGCGGTTCAGGCGCTTGGTGTTGTCCAGAATAATCTGAAACAGCCGCGCTTGCGCTGAATCATGCGCCTCCTCCTTCAACAATTCGGTCGCGTAGCTGATGGACGACAGCGGGTTTCGAACCTCATGCGCGATGTTCGCGGTCAGCCGCCCAAGTGCTGCAAGTTTTACCTGCCGCGCCTGCTCCTGCACCCGTTGCAGGTCCTCCAGTACCACCACCGCCCCCCAGAAGGCGCCGCGCTGCACCGGCAGGAAGCGGACCCGTACTGGGTGATCTGACCCGGGCAGGCGCAATACTTCATGACCAAGCGCCTTGTTCTGACGCCATGCCGCGAACAACGCTTCCAGCAACGGGGAACAGTCTGCCAGCAAAGTCCTGCCTGCCGCAGGAAAAACATACCCCAGCAGTCTTTCCGCGCCAGGATTCGACTGGCGGACGAGCCCGCGCTCATCCACGACGAGCACGCCATCCGGCATGTCCTGGATCATCAGGCGGTTTGCTTCCGCCATGTTCGACAAATCCACCCCTCGCCGGAACGCCAGTCTCTCGCTGGCGATCGCGTATTTGGACAGCGTATGTGCCAGCCATGCGACCGCGAAATACGAGGCGCTCAGGATGCCTGCCTGGAAGAATTGCGCCACGGCTGCCTCGCGGGCCAGCACGGAATACCCGTGCTCCAGCAACATGGCAATGCTGGCAAGCGCGGCAAAAAGAAGGGTAAGGCGGCCACCGCCGATCATCCCGGCCAGCGCCAGCGATACCAGCAGCAGCATGCCGAGGTTGCTCTGGACGCCCCCACCAAAATAGGTCAATGCTGCAATCGCAGCGATGTCCGTGCCTATCTGGAATGCCAGTTGCAGATTTGGCCGCGGTTTGCGCAGTACAACGGCCAGCACCGAAAGCGAGACGAGCACACTGTAGGTCGCGGCAACCCAAAAGAACAGGGTCTTGTCATGAACATCCAGCGAAAACATCCCGCCGAACAGGGTCGGCACGAGCAGCAGCACGCCGCTGAGTATCAGGCGATAGAGATTAAAGAAGCTGATGGAACGCCACTGGCTCTCCTGCGACAGCGGCGCGGCCGTTTGCAGGTAAGGGAAAATGCCAGTAAGGGATAGACTATCCCGCATCAAACCTACTTGGAAGTATGCTGGCGGCGATGCGAATCACTGCAATAGTAATTGCCGCCCACCATGATGCTCTCGCTCTTCGGCAAGTGCACGCCGCACTGCGCACAGCGCACCATCTCTTCCGCCGGGCCAGGGATGTCCTGCTTGGGCGCTTGTCTGAGATAGGATCTTAGCAGCAGATAGACGACGATCACGACCGCCAGCAGAAAAAGTACGCGACTCATGCGTCTGCTCCACAGAACGCCGCACACAGGCGGCCGAATTGGTCGGGGTGAGAGGATTCGAACCTCCGACTCCTGCGTCCCGAACGCAGTACTCTACCAGGCTGAGCTACACCCCGAATCGGTAAAACTAAAATTGCCGCGTTGCGGCAAAGTTTGCTAATTCTAACAGACACTGCCGGTATTTAGAATCGGCAAGTGAAGCGATGGCGGCACAGGCCGCCTCGGTTTCGCGCAAAGCCTGTTGGCGCGTGAATTCCAGCGCCCCCGTTCCCCGGATGATCTCCAATACCTCCGCGAATTTGCTCACGTCGCCCTGTTCGATGGCGCCGCGCACCACGGCCGCCTGTTCGCTCGTTCCGTGCTGCATCGCATAGATCAGCGGTAGCGTGGGTTTGCCCTCCGCCAAGTCATCGCCAAGATGCTTGCCGGTCTTGGCCTCGTCGGCGGAATAATCCAGCACATCGTCAATCAACTGGAACGCGGTGCCGAGATGCATACCGTATTTCGCCGCCGCTTCTTCATGGGCAGCAGAAGCCTTGCCGATGATCGCCCCAAGCCGCATCGCCGCCTCGAACAACTTGGCGGTCTTACAGTGGATCACGCGCATGTAGTTGGGAATATCAACATCCGCATCACGGCAGTTGAGCAGTTGCAGCACCTCGCCCTCGGCGATCGTATTGGTGGCGTCGGCCAAGGTCTGCATCACGCGCATTTCGCCGACTTCCACCATCATCTGGAACGAGCGCGAATAAAGGAAATCGCCGACCAGCACGCTGGCGGCGTTGCCAAACAGCGCGTTGGCCGTCTCGCGCCCGCGCCGCAGTTCGGATTCGTCTACCACATCGTCATGCAGCAAGGTCGCGGTGTGGATGAATTCCACCACTGCCGCCAACTCGTGGTGCCGCTTGCCCGCATAGCCGAAGGCCTGGGCGGAGAGAAGCACCAGCGCCGGACGGAGCCGCTTGCCGCCGCTGTTGACGATGTATTCCCCGACCTGATTGACCAGTGCCACTTCGGAACGCAGGCGGGCGCGGATGACGGCATCCACCTCTGCCATATCCGACGCGAGTAATCGCTTGAGGTTTTCCAATGACGCTTCCAGTTCTTGTACGATGTGATGCTTGGCGATCGCCGCGCTTTTCGGCGCGCATTGTCGCACAAAGCGACTTTATCTGATAACCGCCTCACGCCGCCACAGGTAGATGCCCAAGGCTATGCCGACCATACTGAGCGCAAGGACATAGTGCGCCGGCGCCAGCACGTCGACACGCAGCCAGAGGCTCACCAGCACAGGCGTCAAGCCGCCGAATACCGCGTAAGCCACATTGTAGGCAAACGACAAGCCGGAGAAACGCACCGCTGCCGGGAAGGCTCGCACGGCAGCGCTGGGAACCACGCCGATCACGCCAACACAGAAGCCGCTCAGGGCGTACAGGCCATAGATACGCTCCGGTGCGACACTCATCTGCTGGTAGAACAACCACGAAGACGCGCCGAGTGCCACACACCCAACGGCCAATATCCGGCCCGCGCCCAAACGGTCCGCCAGCGCACCAAACGCGATGCAGCCGACGCTCAGGAACAGCGTGGCAATGCTGTTCGCCTGCAGTGCCGTGGCTGCAGGAACGGCAAACAGCTTCTGCACCAGCGTTGGCGTCATCAGGATCATCACCACGATGGCGGCGGAGAGCAGCCACGTCATCAGCATGGTCAAGATCACTGCCGGTCGATGCGCCCGCACCACGGTCTTCAACGGGAACTCATCGGCCAGTTCCTGGCGCGCTTCCATCTCCTTGAACACCGGCGTCTCCTGCAGGTACTGGCGCAGCCACACCGACACCAACCCGAACACCCCGCCCAGGATGAAGGCCACGCGCCATCCCTCAGTCAGCAGGTCGGCGGCCGTAAAGCCGCGGATGATGGCCGTTGCCACCAAAGAGCCAAGAAGGATACCCCCGGTCAATCCGGCCGTCAGTGTGCCGCAGGCAAAGCCGACGTGGCGTTGCGGCACATGCTCGGCAACGAACACCCACGCCCCCGGCACTTCTCCACCGATGGCCGCGCCCTGCAGCACGCGCAACGCCAGCAACGCTAAAGGCGCCCAGATGCCGATCGTCGCATACGTCGGCAGCAGGCCGATCGCGAGTGTCGGCACGGCCATCAGCAGGATGCTCAGCATGAACATGCGCTTGCGCCCGAACAGGTCGCCGAAGTGCGCCATGATGATGCCGCCCAGTGGGCGTGCCAGATAACCCGCCGCGAAGATGCCGAAGGTCTGCACTTGGCGCAGCCAGTCCGGCATGTCGGGCGGAAAAAACAGTTGCGCGATGACCGCCGCGAAGAACACGAAGATGACGAAATCATAGAACTCCAGCGCGCCGCCCAGCGCGGCCAGCAGCAGTGTCCGGTAGTCGTTGCGATTCAGCCTACGCATGCGCTTCCTCCCTCCGGCGTGCAATCCGGTATTTGATTTGTGCGGCGAACGCATAAAGCGCCAGCCATGGGTCGAGCAGATAATCCCAAAGATTGGGGGACTCGTACCAGCCCATGCTCCACGCCGCGACCGCGAGCGCGATGCAGAGCGCAAGCAGCATGGAGTAGCGCAAGCTGGCCCAGCCCGCCAACACGAGCAATGCGGCCATGAACCACAGGTTGCCGTAACCCAGGCGGTAGGGATCGAATGTGCTAAATCCAAGCGCGAACGGATAGAACAGAAGAGCGATGACTGCGATCGCCTTGAGCATTCCCTGACGGTTCGACTCCTCGACCAGTGCGTAACCGAACATGGAGCGCAACAGAGCCAGGGTCAGCAGCACAACCGTGGAAACGCTCAGGTCGCCTGTCATACCACGCACACAGCCGGCCGCAGAAACGCCCCACAGCGGAATAGACAGCACGACGATCGCAGCCGCCGTCAATCCTGCCTTCTGGCGCAATGGCAGGGCCTGCACACGCGGCAAACGAACCAGCAGCGCAACGATGGCGAGCGTGACGCCAAACAATCCGGTCAGATCAGTGTTGAGTTGCATCTGCGCCCTTTTTCAAATGACGGTTCAACCAGGCCTGATCGAAGGTGACATGCTTGATGAACACACGGTTCCAGGTGTAAGCGAGATGGAAGTCGCCATTACGCGCCTGGATCAGATAAGGATAGGAGAACTCGAAACCGCAGCCGCCATCTGCGCGCACCCGGGCCTTGGCGGAATCCACATATTCGCCCAGCGTCGCAGCAGGTGCCTGCGCCAAGCGCCGGTCGGAGTTCTGCAACAGCCCCTGCACGATATGCAGACACTGCCTCTCGTCCAGTTTCTTGTCGCGCACCCCGCGCATCTCTTCCAGGCGACGCAGTTCCTTCCAGGTGCGTCCGCCATCGGCCGACAGCATCAATGACAGGCTGTCGCGCCCCTGCTCCTGATGGTTCAACACCGCCAGCAAGCGACCGTCCGGCAACGCCGTGCCCGACAGGGCTGCATCGGGGTTGGGACACGACGATTTTTCCACGGGGCTCCAATGCTGCCCGCCGTCCTCTGTGGTGAGGCTGCGCGCCAGATGCGGATTATCCTTGCCGGCATAGCGCGTCAGCACCAGGGCCTCGGTCGGACTCTTCAGCAGCACCACCGGCTGCAGCGTGCCCTGCCCGGCCCGGGCCAGGCGCTGTTTGTCGATCACCTTGCCCGCTGTGTCCAGATGCAGAATCTCCGCAAACTTGCTGAACGACTCGTGATAAACCGGCAGCCCCATGGAGCCGTCGGCATACAGGAATGGCACGCCCTTCACCAGCGTGCTGATATTGAGGAAAGGGGAGGTGACCAGCCGTCGCGGCTCGCTCCAAGTCTCGCCTTCATCGTTCGAGACCATCGTGGTAATGGAACTTCCTGCCCACCCGCCCAGCGACACCGTCACATAGAACAAGCGCAAAGCCCCGTCGGATGTACGCGCAGCGACCGGATTTCCCAGTTTGCTGACATAGCGATGCAGGGCGCGCTGCGTGCTCGAGCGGCTGGCAACGACCTGTTCTGCACCCCATTCGCTGCGCGCGGGGTCGAACACCGCGCTGTTGATGGTGACATCCGATGCCCCCTCGCGACTGCCGGAGAACCAGAATGCGCGGATGCGCCCGTCCTTGAGTTCGATCAGCGACGATGCATGGACCTGCACATGCAGCCGGGAAGACGCGAAATGAGTGTTGAAGCGACCGACGACGGCAGTCGGCTCTTCCTGGTGGCGGGGCCGGCGGCGGCCCTTCTTGCGCGCCGGCAGTCTCTTCTCAGCCACCGGCTGTGCCACGGGCGGATCCATTACCGGCAACTGAAACCCGAAGACCGGTTCCGGTTGTCGCCAGGCCTTGTCGATGCCAAAACCGAATGCCAGCAACACAACAATTAGCGTTAAAGCGCGCCTGATCCTCCCCATCAACGGCACCCTTCCCTGTACTCATTGGCAAATTTGGGATCCACGTGCGGTGATTCGACCAGCAATTCCTTCACGAACAGATGCCGGAATACGTCCCCTTTGAGCATCGCTCGCAGCTCCTCCGAACTGTGGCGCCCGCGTATCTCCAGCCTTTGCCCAAGCACCCGGCAGCCCGCGCAAGGTTCAGCGTTCAACGGCAGCTGCATCGTGAACAACGGATAGCGCGCTGCCAATTCGCTTGGCGTCAGGTTCCAGTTCTCATCATAGCCATGCACCCGCGCACCAGGAAACATGAAGCGGTCGCCCTCGTCATGCGCGCGGAAGTTGCACGATACCCAGACATCCTTGTCCTGAACATAACGTCTGGCAGCTTCGTCATAAGTGCCCATTGCACCGTCGAACGGCCTCAGGAATGCTGCAAGTGACAGAAAAGTAAACAACACCACCACGTTGACCAAATCGCGAGTAACCCTGGCGCTGAACATTGCCAGCAAAGCCAGCCCCAACGCGCCGCCCAGCAGCAGCCAGTATCCCCAGCCGTACGTGCCTCCCGCTTCATTTTGCAGACTCCAGGCTAAAAAAACCAGCAGCGCAAGCACTGCAGCCGCCGCGACGAGCGTAAGGGCAAAAATCCACCGCGGAATGCGCTGCCAGCTCAACGCACACAAGACCGCAACGCCGGGCATGGCTTCGAGCAGATAACGCGCAGAGCGTTGGGTGGGAACGGCGAACACGACGAACAACACCGCCATCCAGATCCACAACATCTTTTCCGCGTCGCCGAGTTGACGCCGTTGCCGATATGCCACGAAGAATAGTGCCGCGACCGGGAAGGCAAGCAACGCTGCGTTCATCGGATAGCCCAGCATCAGGGTCCAGACGCTGCTGCCGCCCCACAGCAGCTTGGCCCAGTAGCTGTCGCCCTGCGCCGCGAACTTGCCCGCGTTCTCGCCGACTACGAATTCGCGCCACACCGATTGCGGGTCGGGGTCAAGAGCAAACCATAGCGCGAACATCGACAGCGATACGATCCCCGACAAGACCGGCTTGAAGGCATCCTTCACAAGGAACTCGTGCCAATGGTATCGGCGCTGGTGCAAGTACCACCAGGCCAAGGCCAGACCTACCGGCGCCAGCAGAGCAAAGGACTTGTACAACAGGCCGATGCCGATCTCCACGCCCAGCAGCAATGGAACCCAGAACCGCGATTCGAAACTGACCGGGCGCCAATACAGCAGCGTGAAGAACGGCAGGAAGAACCAGAACACCTCGGGAGGGTTGACCAGAAACGGCCGGCCGTAGCGGTAGGTGCTGAAGAAGGCCAGAAAGGTCAGCGCCGCAGTAAAACCGGACTGGGCCTGCCCGGACAATTTCCTGGCCAGCAGGAACACCAGCATGGCAGTAAGCAGCGTGTAGATGACGCTGGGATAGCGCAGATGCCACAAGTCCCACTCCTGCCCCCACTGCGTCGATGCGATGCCCTGCCAGAACAGCAACGGCGGCTTGGTGTTGCGCATACCATCGAGTTCGGATTGCAGCGGCAGCAGATGGCCGCTTGCCGCGGTCAGCCGGGTAATGTGCTCATACGGATATTCATCGCCATTCTTGGGGATGTGCTG
>Ga0316628_100001527_pt1 | contig 16407 bp, 16 predicted proteins | sample OWC_Aug_M2_C1_D5_FD_207648 | JGI IMG/M metagenome (GOLD analysis project Ga0316628, IMG submission 207648) | Wetland soil microbial communities from Old Woman Creek delta, Ohio, United States - OWC_Aug_M2_C1_D5_C | ecosystem: Environmental > Terrestrial > Soil > Wetlands | place: USA: Ohio... | reverse complement strand
TGGCCGGCGGCTCGGATCACCGCTTCCTGCTGCCGGCGAGCGCGCTGCTCGGCGGCGGTTTCCTCACCGTCGCCGACACCCTGGCGCGCAGCTGGGCGGCGCCGGCGCAGCTCCCGGTCGGTGTGCTCACCGCCCTGCTCGGCGTCCCCGTGTTCCTTTATCTCCTGGTGCGCACACGCTGATGCTCGAAACCCGCGATCTGTCGCTGACCGTCGCGCAAAGAACCTTGTGCGCGCCGCTCGACGTCCGTTTCGAAGCGGGCCAGAACTGGGTGATCCTCGGCGCCAACGGCAGCGGCAAAACCACGCTACTGCACGCGCTCGCCGGCCTGCGCGCGCCGGACCGGGGCCTGGTGAACCTGGACGGCGCGGATATCCGCGCCCTGCCGCACCGCCAGCGCGCCCGGCGCGTGGGCCTGCTGTTCCAGGATTTCGAAGCGGCGTTTCCGGCGACGGTCCTCGAAACCGTGCTGTCCGGACGCTACCCGCACCTGGAACGCTGGCAATGGGAAGGCGCAGAGGATTACCGCCTCGCCGAAGCGGCGCTGGCGCAGGTGGAACTCGCGGGATTTTCCGACCGGCCGCTCGCAACCCTCTCGGGCGGCGAACGCCGACGGGTCGAAATCGCCGCGTTGCTGGCGCAGGAAGCACCGATCCAGTTGCTGGACGAACCGACCAACCACCTCGACCTGCACCACCAGGTCCGGGTCCTGGAGCAGCTGGCGGCGCGCGCGCGACAGCCGGAGCGACTCAACGTTTTCGTGCTGCACGACGTGAACCTGGCGTTGCGTTTCGGCACCCACGCAATCCTGCTGTTCGACGACGGCGAGCACCAGCACGGCCCGGTGGCGGAAATCCTGCAGCGCCCGAATCTCGAACGCCTGTACCATTGTTCCCTGCGCGAAATCCATGCCGACGGCGCCCGCTGGTATCTCCCAATTTGACAGCGATATGTGGATTAAAACAGTGCCGATCGTTATACTTTTGCCCACTTTACAGCAGTGCTTTTCGAAGGACGGGGGAGACGCGCATTGGGGTCAAGCCTGCTAAAAACCGCGCCAGGATATGTCCTGCCTGCCATCGCCCTGCTTTCCGTTTTTCCGGCGGCAGGGGCATGAGCCGCCTGCGGTTGATCCCGCGCAGCCTGCGTGCCCGGATCGCCATCGCTTTCTCCCTCTTGTTGTTGTGCACCGCCGCCGCCGTCACCCTGATCTACGCGCGCCAGACCGCCCACAGCCAGCTGGAAGCGCAGCAAAAACTGGGGCTCAACCTGATGACCTTCGTCGAGCCCGCCGTGCGCGGCATGGTGGCGAATCACGACATCGCGGCCATGGACAATTACCTGCGCCGTCTCGCCGACGATCCCGCGATCGGCTGGCTGCGGGTCACCGACGCCACCGGCAACCTGCTGTATGAATACCGCGGCAACCAGGAACCGATCGGCCTGCTGTCGCGGTTGCTGACCGGCGCCGGCGCCGCCGTGCAGCCGCTGCTGTCGGACCTGACCTTCAACGGCGCGCGCATCGGCCAGATCGAGGCGACGCTCTCCTACGGTCCCCTCAACCGGAACACGCAACGGGTAGTTGTTATCGGCGGCGCGCTCACCGGCGCCGCGCTGCTGGTCGCCTTCCTGCTCGAATACCTGCTGTTGCGGCGCTTCACCGCGCCGTTGCAGCCGCTGATGCAATGGGCGCGCGAGTTCGCGCGCGGCAACTGGCACCCGCGCGTGCCGCTCATCGAGTCGGGCAGCCGCGAAATCCAGCAACTCAACCAGGCCTTCGCCGACGGCTCGGTGGCGATGCGGCACTATATTCAGAGCCTGGAGGAAACGCGCGAGCTGCTCGAATTCAGCGAGACGCGCCTGCGCAAGCTGGTCAACGGCATGCATGAAATCCTGTTCGAGCTCGACGCCGACGGCCGCATCGTCTTTCTCAATCCGGCGTGGCGCGCCCTGACCGGATTCACCGTCGACGACTCGCTCGGAAAACCCTTCAGCGACTTCCTGCTGGAAGAGGACGCGATCCGCAGCTTCGAGCCGGGGCTGCTGAACCGCCTGCACGAGAAGAGTCGCGAGACCTCGCTGCGCTCGGCCGACGGCAAGAGACTGTGGATGAGCCTCGACGCGGACGCGCAGGCCGACTCGGCGGGCAATTTCACCGGGGTAATCGGCACGCTCAGCGACGTCACCAAGAGCGTCGAGCTCAACCACCTGTTGAGCAAGTACCAGGACGAACTGTACCACCTGTCGGTCACCGATCCGCTGACCGGCCTGTACAACCGCCGCCACTTCGACAGCCAGCTGGAGGTGATCCTGTCCGACCACCTGCCGAAGGGCATGCCGGTATGCCTGCTGCTGATCGACCTCGACGGCTTCAAGTTCATCAACGACACCTACGGCCATCCGTTCGGCGACGAGGTGCTGCGCACTACCGCGCAGCTGCTCAAGCAGCAGGTGCGGCGCAACGACTACATTGCGCGCCTGGCGGGCGACGAGTTCGCGATGGTGCTCAAGAACACCGACCTCGACAACGCCACGCGCATCGCGCAGAAGCTGCACGAGAGCATCAGCGACACGCGCATCCCGCTGCCGGTCGGGCACATGCAGCTGCAATCCTCCATGGGCGTGGCCGAGGCGCCGACGCACGGCCTGAATGCCCAGGACCTGGTCAGTGCCGCCGACGTGGCGCTGTATCACAGCAAGCGCCGCGGGCGCAATCGCATCGAGGTGCTGTCGCCTGACATCAGCAAGGCGGTCATGTCCATCTTCAGCCAGGGGTTCCAGCTGCGCAACGCGCTGGAGCAGGGCCATATCCATCCCGCGTTCCAGCCGATCTGCAGCCTGACGAGCGGCGAGCCGGTGGCCTACGAAGTGCTGGCGCGCATGCGCATCAATGGCGTGGTGATCCAGGCCAAGGACTTCATCACGGTGGCGGAAGAGCTGGGGCTCATGCGCGACGTCGATCTGCACATCATCAGCCAGGCGCTGATGCACACGCCGCCGGAGTTCGCGCTGTTCCTGAACGTGGACCTGACCTCATTCAACGACCGCGACTTCGTCAATGAACTGAGCCAGCTGCTCAAGCCGGCGTGCGACATCGGTCGCTCGATCACGATCGAGATCACCGAGCGCGAGACGATCCCGATCAGCGACACGCTGCACCAGGACATCCAGAGCCTGCGCACACTCGGCTGCCAGCTGGCGCTGGATGACTTCGGCAGCGGCTATTCCACCTACAATTTCCTCAACCAGTTCCGCCCGGACTACCTCAAGATCGAGGGATCGTTCGTGCGCGGCATGCTGCACAACGAATCCGACCGTAAGATCGTCACCCATATCCACGAGCTGGCAACGTCTTTCGGCATGAAAACCATCGCCGAAAGCGTGGAAAACGCCGCTACCGAGCGGGCCCTGCAGGAAATCGGCATCGGCAACGCCCAGGGCCTGTTTTACGGAGCCCCGCGTCTGGCGTCCTGAATTAACCGCCCATCGGTGGCGGGCGCGATGAATAAATGCAGATGAGGATCAATAAAAAAATTAAATCCTGATATTCGATAAAAACAATGGAAATTTTCCGCAATATGAGAACAATAGGCGCCCAGCGCTGCCAGACAACGTGCTGGCAGCGCTGTTTTCCAACGCGAATTACTTACCACCTCTCACCAAAGGAAGCTTGACGCCATGACGAAAAAGTACTCGATTCTGCTTGCCGCCCTGTTGACCGTGACGGCAATGACCGCTTGCGAGAAGAAAGAACAGGCCGCCCCGGCGGCACCCGCGGCTCCGGCCGCTGCCCCGGCCGCTCCGGCCGCTCCGGCTGGCGAGGCCGCCAAGCCCGGTGAAACAGCGCCTGCCGCTCCGGCTGCCCCCGCGGCCCCGGCTGAACCGGAAAAGAAGTAACGCTTAACTTTTTCCAAGCTGCCTGTTAGACGTTGCAAAGCCGGCCCCTTCGGGCCGGCTTTTTTATTTTCCGTGCCGGCATAAGCGACGGATAAAGATAAACCGCAACCCACAATCGGCGTCTTTCACATCGTGACGCTCATGCCGGCATCAAGTCATTGACACGCGCAGCACCGGTTCATATATTGCGCGCGAGCTTACAGCTCATTGGCTTCAGGTGTTTCCCGGAACGTTTTCGGGAAATGAAACGGGAAGCCGGTGCGTCGCTCCGGAACACGGGACCGACAATGCCGGCGCTGCCCCCGCAACGGTAAGCGAGTCTTTGAAAAGTCCTTCCATGGACTTTTCCGGGCGAATCAACCGCCACTGTCGGCATGACTGACGGGAAGGCGATTCACCCGAGTTCATCCACTCGCGAGCCCGGAGACCGGCCTGAAGCAACCCAAACGGTGTCGCGGAGGGCGGCGCGGGCGGCAATGGCCTCACTGCCTTCTGCTTCCCTCTTTCCTCCGCCGCATCCCTGGATAACCACTGCGCGGGTGCGCGCAGTTTGCGGAGGAAAAGAATGAAGCCATCTGCCGTCCGGCCGGCCATCCTGCTCATGGTCTGCGCCATTCCCTTGCCGAGCATCGCCGAAACGATCGCCCCAAATGCCGTTATTGTTACCTCGACGCGCCTGGAGGACGACACCACGCGCCTGCCGTCATCGGTAACCGTCATCACCGCGGACGACATACGCCGCAGCCCGGCAAAAACGCTGCCGGAACTGCTAGCGCTGCAAGCCGGCGTTTCCACCCGCAGCCTCTATGGTAATCACGCCACGCAAACCTCGGTGGATCTGCGCGGATTCGGCGCGACGGCCACCCAGAACACGCTGGTTCTGCTCGACGGCCGGCGGTTGAACGACCTCGACCTTTCCGACGTGAACTACGCGGCAATTCCGCTCGAAAACATCGATCGCATCGAGATCATCCGCGGCGGCGGCAGCGTGCTGTACGGCGACGGGGCCGTCGGCGGCGCAATCAACATCATCACCAAAAAACCGGGGCGCGCGGGCACGACGGGAAACCTCACCGTCACCGGAGAGTCCTACAAAACGAGACAGCTGGATGCTTCGGTTTCGCACGGCGAAGGACCGTTTGCATTCCATATCTTTGCCAACGGTATCGATTCCGGAGGCTACCGCCGCAACAACGAGCTGCACCAGGGCAACCTGCAAACCGACATGCGCTGGAGCGAGGACCGGGGCGAATGGTTCCTCAAGCTCGGCGCGGATGATCAGAGCCTGCGACTGCCGGGCGCGCGTCATGTCGATCCGAGCGCCGGCATCGATGAGCTCGTCAACGACCGGCGCGGCACGGATACGCCCAACGACTATGCCAAGCAAACCGGGAGCTCGCTCACCCTGGGCTACAGCCGTTTTCTGTCAGGTGATCGGGAACTGATATTCGATGGCGGTTACCGGATGAAGAATCAGAAGGCATTCTTCGACGATTACACCTTCGGCGGGGCCTTTGCCAACTACGTGGATACCGACCTCGGCACCGGTTCCTTCACGCCACGGCTCAAAATGCGGCATGCCCTCTTCGGCCTCCCGGGCAATTTCACCACGGGCTTCGACTATTACCGCACACAATATGATTCCGACCGTTCATTGAACCCGTCCACGGCGGGCGCGCCGATACACCGGCTGAACGTCAACCAATCGAGCATGGCGATTTATGGCGAGAACCTGAACGAAATCGGCGACGCTTCCACGCTGACGATCGGCGCCCGTCTGCAGCGCGTCCATATGCAGGCGCACGACGACTTCAATCCCGCTGCGCCGGGCGCGGCTTTCGGGAGCGGCGCGCCGGACCGGAACAGCACCGACAGCCAGCACATGCTCGACCTGGGGCTGCGCCACCGGCTCGGCGGGAAATGGTCGGTCTATGGCAAGCTCGGGCGCAGCGCGCGCTTCGCCACGGTCGATGAATTTTTCCAGACCGATCCGAACAATTTTCTTCAGACCTTTTCGCCGCTCAAGCCGCAGACGGCCGAAAGCATCGATCTGGGGACGGATTACACCGATGGCGACACGCGATTCAGCGTCGGCATTTACCGCACGGACTTGCACAACGAGATCCACTTCAATCCGATCATTTTTGCCAACGAAAATCTCGATCCCACGCGGCGTCACGGCTTGACCTTGTCCGTCGCCCAGCGATTGGCGGAAAAGTGGCGAATCGCGGCCGATTACTCTTACACGCGCGCGGAGTTTCGCGCGGGCGATTTCGCCGGCAACGAAGTGCCGCTGGTCGCGCGCGATACCGGCAGTCTTTCCCTGTTTTGGACGCCGCAGGCAAAACTGAGCCTGTCGGCCGCCGCGCGCTACACCGGCGCGAAACGCTTCGACAACGACCAGACCAATACCTTCCAGAAAATCCCGGCCTACGCCACGGTAGACTTCAAACTCCTCGGCGAGTACGCGCGCTGGAAATGGACTGCGGCGGTAAACAACATCTTCGATAAAAAGGCGTTCGATTACGGCATTCGCAGCACGTTCTCGCCGGGCGTCTACAACGCCTATCCGTTGCCGGAGCGAAGCGTTTCCGTCTCGCTCGGAAGGGATTTCTGATCGTGATCCGGCAAGCCCACCGCGTCACGCTCACCCGGTTCCTGCTACTGTCGTGCGGGTTGCATTTGCTGCTGCTCGTCGGCCACGGTCGAACCGTCGAGACGACGGCTCTGCGTCGTCTCGGGCAAGCGGAGATCAGCGTCGATCTCGGAAACGTGGCACGAGCTCTGCACGTGCCGAGAAAAACGTCCGTCATCACCTCCTACTCCGCGCCGCGCGCACCGGCAGCCCCGATCGCGTCGAGCGCACGGGAAACCGATGCTGGTGAATCGCGAGTGATCGCCCCGGTGACTGACACGACGCCGGGAACACAACCAGAAACCGCCGCGGCGTCCGGCGATGCCTTGCGCAACCAGTTGCTGGGCGAATTGCAGACGCGTCTCGCGCGCTACCTGACTTACCCGCCGCTGGCGCGCGAACGCGGCTGGCAGGGGACGGTATTACTCGGATTGCACGTCGAGTCCAACGGGCGCCTCGGAAACGTCCGTCTGGAACGCAGCTCCGGCTATGCCGTTCTGGACCGATCGGCGTTAAACTCTCTCAACCGGCTGGGTTATCTCAGCGAAGCCGTCGCCTGGCTCAACGGCCGCAGCGTCGACATGCAACTGCCCGTGATCTACCGGCTGGTGGAGAACTGACATGGGACACCGCCTCTCGAAAATCTACACCCGCACCGGCGACGACGGCACCACCGGCCTCGGCGACGGCACGCGCGTGAAAAAAACCAGCGCGCGGGTGGAAGCCATCGGAGCGGTCGACGAACTCAACAGCGTGATCGGCATGCTGCTGGCACACGGCGTTCCCGAGGATATCGGTTCAACCCTGACGGACGTCCAGCACGATCTCTTCGATCTCGGCGGCGAGCTCAGCATTCCGAACCGCATGGCAATTGCGGAACCCCAGGTTACTCGTCTGGAAACGATCCTGGATGAGCTCATTGCCGATCTGTCGCCGCTCAAGGAGTTCATCCTGCCTGGTGGAATACCGGCCGCGGCCACGTGTCACGTGGCGCGCGCGGTGTGCCGGCGCGCCGAGCGGCGCGTCTGCCTGCTTGGCGAGACGGAAACGATCAACCCGGCGGCAGCGAAATATCTGAATCGCCTCTCCGACCTGCTATTCGTCATGGCGCGCGCACTGAACGCGCGCGCCGGTCGCGGCGACGTCCTGTGGCAGCCGGGGAAAAACCGCTAACGCCCGCCTGAAGACTTCTGGCTGGCGCGCGCCCGTTCGAGAGCGCGGCACACGTCCTCGGCGCCATCCAGAATCCGCGGACTGCTGCGCTCGATAACATCGGGCGGAATGAGAAAAAGATTCTGGTCCCGCGCAGCGGCCAATCCGGGCCAGGCCTGCCAGCGCTCGCGCCATTCGGGCCAAAGCCGCACATCACCGCTAGCCAGGATCGCTTCCGGGTTGCGCTGCAGCACCGCCTCGACACCCACGCGCGGCGTGATCCCCGGGAGGTCGGCAAAGACGTTCTTCCCGCCGCACAGGCGGATCACGTCGCTGATCAGATGCCGGCCGCTGACCGTGAGCAGCGAGGTGTCGAGGATCTGGTAGAACACCGGCACGGTCGCGCGTCCGGCATAGCGCGCCTGAAGTTGCGCCAGATGCCGGCGGTATTCCGCCGCCGCCGCGTCGGCCGTCGTCGATGTGCCGGCGAGCCGCCCGAAACGTTCCAGCAGACCGGCAATATCCTCCATGCGGCGCGGCTCGGTGACGAACACGGTGAATCCGAGCCCGCGCAATTGCTCCACCTGCCACGCGGGATTTCCGGTTTGCCACGCAATGACGAGATCGGGATGCCGCGCCGCGATCGCCTCGAGGTCGAGCCCGGCGCCGCTGCCGACCCGCGGCAGGCGCCTCGCGGCCTCAGGGTAGTCGCTGTATTCCACGGCGCCGACGATGCGGCTACCGGCGCCGGCGGCGTACAGCAACTCGGTGATGTTTGGCGCCAGGCTGACGATGCGCTGCGCGGGAGCGCGCAGCTCGACCAGGCGGCCGGCGTCGTCCCGCACCGCCACCTGCGCCTGCGCCGTCGAAACCGCGCACGCCAGCAGGAGCAGCCAGCGACTCCAGGACCGGGCGCGGGATTTTTTCATCGGCGCAACCGCGCGCTACAGCCGGCCCGCGTGAAACAGCAATTCGGGCAGTTCATGTTCCGCGTCTTTCTCGACCCGGATGCGCGTGATGCAGGCATTGGGAACTTGCAGCCGGTACAGGTGCTGCAGCGGCGTTTCCAATACCTGCGCCACGAACATGCGAATCACCCCGGCGTGCGCCACGATCAGCACGTGCCGGCCGCCGTGACGCGCGAGCATGTCGTTCCAGGCCGCGAGGATGCGTTGGCGAAACGCCGTCAGCGGCTCGGCGCCCGGCGGCGCATGCGCGACCGGATCGCGGCGGAAGCGGCGCAACAGATCCGGATCGGTGGCGGTCAACTCCGCGGGCGTACGCCCTTCCCACGCGCCGAACCCGATCTCCATCAGGCGCGCGTCGGTTTCGAGCGGCAGTCCGTGGCGCGCCGCCAGTTCACGGGCAAACTCGGCGCAACGCGCGAGCGGCGAGCTGACGATCGTCTGCCACGGGCAATGCCCGTCCACCGCCTGCCGCATCTGCGCCCAGCCTTTTTCGCTCAGGGGATCGTCGGTCTGGCCGCGGTATTTTCTGCCGCCGACCGGTTCGCCGTGACGAATCAGATCGAAGGTGGTGACCAGGCTTTCAGACATGTGAGTCATTCCGTGCCGTCGCGATTGACGACGCGGGACCGGGAAACGATGAGGGCGAAATCAGACGGAGAAAAATCCCGCCAGATGGGCACCGGCCATCAGGATGCCCACCGCCAGCCACAACAGCAGCACGCGCCAGATGAGCGCCACCACGCGCCGCACGTGACCGGCGTCGGGAATCACGGAAAGATCCGAAGGCCGCTCCTCGTATTCGTTCTCCATCGAGGTCGGCTCGCACAGCTGCATGTGCATGGCGCCAAAACCGGAAGCGAGCAGCGGCCCGCTGTTGATGTCCGACCACACGCCGACGCGCTTGCGCCAGCAAAGCAGGGCGTCCTCGAAGCTGCCCATGAGGGCATAGGAAAGCGCCGTGATGCGTGCTGGAATCCATCCGAGGACGTCGTCGAAGCGCGCCGCCGCCCAGCCGAATTCGGCGAAGCGCTCGTAACGGTGGCCCCAGAGCGAATCGAGAATGGCGCTCAGCCGCTGCATCACCGCGCCGAACGGACCGAGCAGCACGAACCAGAAAATCGGCGAGACGATCAGCGAGTTGCCCTGCTTGAGCACGCCCTCGACCGTGGCGCGCGCCACGCTGGATTCGATCTTTTCCGGTGCACCCTTGCCGGTGAGTTCGCGTAATTTTTCGTCCGCCTCCTCCAGGTCGCCGGCTTCGAGCGATTCTGAAACCCCATTGGCGGTTTTCCCGAGACGGTGCACATCGACGCACAAATACAGCACCACCACGTCGAAGGTGAACTGCAGTATCCAGGCGATCTGGCCCAGCACGTAATCCACCAGCAACACGCCGGCCACGATCGGCAGGATCGCCAGCACCACGGCGCCCACGCCGTGAATGCGCTTGCCGCCGTTGAAGCGTTCCTCGATCGACTCCGCCCAGTCGCGATACCAGGCAAAGGGCTTGAAGCCGTGACGATCTGGAATCAGGTGATCCAGCAGGATCGCCAGCAACACCGCAACAAGTATCTTGGTCATGTCAACCGCGTCTCATTCCGTGCAACATGTAACGTATAAATGTAACGGCCCAGTCCGTCGCCGCGCAAGCCCTAGCCGCCGGATCCCGAGGCGATAGCTCTTTCGGAGACGGCGGCAGAGCGCCCAAGGAACCATCTCAAATTGCGGCTATGTGCGTTCAGCGCCGAAAGGGAGCTCGTCTTGGGCACTGGGCGCTACAGCGGCCAGATAACGCTTCCAGTCGAAGCGCGGGCCGGGGTCGGTCTTGCGTCCCGGGGCGATGTCGCTGTGCCCGTAAATACGCGCCGGCGTGATGGCGGGATAGGCCTGGCGGATGGCGCGCGTCAGCCTGGCGAGCGCGGCGTACTGGGCGTCTTCGAACGCCAGCGTGTCATCACCCTCGAGCTCGATGCCGATGGAGAAGTCATTTAGGCGGGTGCGTCCCTCGCAATACGACCGGCCGGCGTGCCAGGCGCGCTGATGCAGCGGCACGAACTGCACCACTTCGCCGTCGCGGCGGATAACGACATGCGCCGAAACCGTCAGGTCCTTTATCTCGCAATAATAAGGATGCTCGTCCGGGTCGAGGCCGTTGCAGAACAACTGTTCGATCCCGGGCCCGCCGAATTGTCCCGGCGGCAGGCTGATGGCGTGAATCACCAGAGTGTCGATGGGCGCGCCTTCGGGACGGGCATCGAAATTCGGGGAAGGAACGTAGCGGGCACCGTGAATGAGGCCGGTCACGGCATCGATCCGCAGCGTGTCACGGGATTTATGCGCCACTGGCGAGGATTTCATGACGAAATTGTAGCTTACCCGTCCCTGGAAGTACGGCCGCCTGGTGGCGACCGTACCCAATTCTGCCGGCCTGCGCCCCTCAACGATCGCGTCCGCCTGTTTTCCCTGAGATCATCGGCGATATCATTAGTATATATATGATGCGCCAGTCACCCTCCGCCCATCCAACCTGCAAACAACCATGAGCCTGACCGACCGCGAACGCTGGGATCGCAAGTACGCCGCCGGAAATCCGCACCCGGACTTCGCCCCGGACCCGATCCTGACGCAGTACGCCCACCTGCTGAGCGGAAACGGATGGGCGCTCGATGTCGCCTGCGGTGTCGGTCACAACGCCCTGTATCTGGCGCGCCGCGGCTACGAAGTGTTGGCCGTGGACGGCAGCCAGGTGGGCCTGCGATACGGACGCGCCGCCGCGCGGGACGGCGCGCTGCCGGTGCATTTCGTCGCCGCCGATCTCGAGCGGTTTGCGCCGCCTCCGCGTCGTTTCAACCTGATACTGGTCATGCGGTTCCTGATCCGGCCGCTGCTGCCGCTGCTCAAGGAAGCACTGGCGCCGGGCGGTCTCATGATTTACCAGACGTTCAACCTGAACTGGCGGCGCGCCAATCCCGCCTTCAATCCTGATTATCTGCTGGCGCCGGGCGAGCTGGCCAAGGCATTCAGCGACTTCGAAATCATCGCCACCAATGATGCGATGGATATCGCCGATGACCAGACTTACTGGATCGGACGCCACCCCGGCGGAACGGCGCACATGCCGAAAAGCTGAGCGCTGGTGCGGACGGCTCAGTCGTTTTCGATGCCCCAGATCTTCACCGATGAATGATCGGAAGCGTCCGGTGGACGCACGACCCGGAAGCTTTCGACGATGCATTCGTCTTCGACGTCGCGTTCCATTGCGAGGAGCGTATGTATTTCGTGGCTGCACAAACTCGCTGCGAAGTCGGCTTCCTCGCGCGCGGCAGCCACGGCCGCCTCCCGATTCGGCGCACCGTAGTGGCGCATAAGATAATCGGCCAGGCGCTCGACGACCGCCTGGTGCTCGTGTTCGTCGATTTCGTCCACCATCACCAGCGTGCCCCAGCCGAAACTCGTCGTGCCCAAAAATCCGTGGTGGAACGCCTGCTGTTGCTTGCCGGACAATGCATCCGGATCGACGTTGAGGAACACGAACGAACCCGGCACCGCCCACTCGCCCGGGACGGCCAGTTTCTCGTAGATTCGGCTGTCCGAGTCATCGAGACGGATGAGGCGCGGAAAACGCATGCTCATGATCGTACACCTTCATCCGGCGGTCAGCGATACCACGCCGGCCGCGGCATTTCATGCGGGGCGTAACAACACGGTTCATGCGTGAATAGGCCAGCGGCGTTTGGGGGATTTACTTCGCCGATCGCGATCTGCTTGAATAAAGACGTACTCGCTTGGCACGCCCTGCAACGGGGCATTCCCGGAACGCCGGAGGTATCCATCATGAGCCAAGACCCGAAACTGAGTCGCCGCGGTTTCGTGCGGCTGTGCGCGTCGACGCTGGCCATGATCGGCGCCAATCCGAATCTGCTGGCGCAGACGGGCGCCGAGTTCCGCCGCTATCAGCGCGTCCGGCTCATGGATCCCGACGGGCGTCCGGTCACGCCGGCCCACCTGAAGGTTGGCGAAAATTACCTGTTCCATTACCCGTATGTCGCCACGCCCTGCTTCCTGCTGAATCTCGGGCGTGCGACGGAACAACATGCACTGCTGAAAACCGAAGCCGGGCAATCATATGAATGGCGCGGCGGCGTGGGGCCGGAGCGTTCCATTGTTGCCTTCTCCGCCATCTGCGCGCATAAGATGTCATACCCGGCGGACGAGGTCAGTTTCATCAATTATCGTCACCAGACCGTCAGCTTTCTGGACAAGGACAAGTCCACGGTACAGCGCTCGCAGGTGATCTATTGCTGTTCCGAGAAAAGTGTGTACGACCCATTGCGCGGCGCACGCGTGCTCGGCGGGCCGGCGCCGCAACCGTTGGCGGCGGTAGAACTGGAGTACGACGCACGCGATGGATCGCTTTACGCGACCGGCATCACCGGGGGAGAGATGTTCGACAAGTTCTTCGAGAAATTCGCGTTCCGACTGACGCTCGAGTTCAAGACTCAAAACGTCCGCGAGGAGGTCATGCGCAGCGCCACCGTCCTGCCGCTGGCGCAGTACTGCCATACCCAGGTGTTGTGCTAGTGCCTGAAAGGCGACGCGCGGCCGACTTCTGTCATGCCCGCACGACCTGTGAACGGCAACCATTAACGCCGGCCCATTGCGCTGATGTCGCCATGGCTCGGCGGCATTTCGCTGCTCATCACCGTCACCAATTGGCTGACCAATCGGCTTGATGATTCCTGACGGCCTGCAACAATTGTGAACCGGGAACGGCACGCTTAACCATCTTTTCTGCACCCGCTTCCGAAAAAACTAGCGCGGCGGTACAGCTGTCCGGATGATTGCGTCCCCAATTAACTTTCCTGACCACAACGCCGGTCGCTCAATCCCCACCCAAGTAGGATGATGGCCGTTTCCACTCTTGTCAGAAATGTCCTCTGGCGTTGGGTCAAGATTCAGATACCAAGGGTTTCGCACCGCCCCTGGAGAGACGATTTCCTTTGCGATTTCGTCCGCTGACATGGCGGTATCATAGAATTGAAATCCGCGGAGGACCCCGTCCCACACCTCGTGTCCGGGATTCCACGGGGCGTCACCGACGACGAGAACCGGCACGGGCGGATCACCATACTGTTCTCCCGTATGTCGCACCACCTTGGTGGTGTCCGGCCAGTCCCAGTAGTACTCGACTACGGTTTTGTTGCCGGATTGCTTACAGATCGCGACTTGTATATACCAGCGATCATAGGACACGTGGGTGTTGCTGACAAAATCTCCCCCAGGGGGCGCGGCAATCTCCCAAAAGTGTCGACGTGATGTGTTCCAGTCGGGGTAAGGATGAAAACCGTAGTAGGTGTTCGATCCATAAAATGGGCCGTTGTTGCCCCAGAAAAACGCCGTATAGTACGACTGCTGCTGACGCGGATAAACCCGCCAGATATATGTCGCAGGATAAGCGGCCGGCGGTGCGGTGAACTCGAAGCGCATCGTCTTGTTGACCCCCGCATTGCCCGGGAAATCGAGCCCGAAGATGGTTTTTGCCAGGGCAATCGTGAGGGTGGACTGGCCGCTCTGCCCTTTCCTTTGCGCCTTGATGATTACCGTCCCGGGCGCGACCGCTGTCACGAGTCCACTTTCACTCACCGTCGCACGTGACGGCTGATCTGCGCTCCAGGTGATCGGTCCGGTCGCCACCTTCTCTCCCGCATCCCGCGATGTCACGGTGAGTTGCAGTGATTCTCCTGTCGACAAACTGGCACTTGCCGGTACCACACTTACGGGTGAAACCGCAGATCCGGAAACAATGACGTCTGCTGATGCGCTTCGTCCCTCGCTCGTCGCCGTAATGGTCGCATTCCCGACCGCCAATGCAGTCACCAAGCCGCCCGCATCAACCTCCACCCGGGATGGCTGACTCGAACTCCATGTCACAATCCGCCCCGTCCTTCCCAAGCTGTCTCCGATGGTTTGCGATTGTTTTTGGGAACCTGTCTTCAGGGCCGGTGTCACCATTCGCTTCGGCAGCATGTTTCCAGCGGCATCGCCCAACATCGCTGACAACTGCAGCGTCTGGCCTACCGCCATGTTCACTTTTGCGGGGGTAATTCTGATGGTTCTCAGCGCGTCGGGGGTGACCGCATGCTTCGCATTATTGGGAGCTGGCCGGTCACAGGCACACAAAGCCAAGATCAGTCCTATTCCAATCAGATAACGTCCCAAGCAGGGAATCCACGACCGCCCGACAAATTCGAACTTATTGCCCATAAATCTTTCGACCCTCAAACATTCACGATACGCGCAATCTTTTAGTTCGCCCAAAAACGAGGCGGGAAACCCGGATGCCTGAATAGTGTGATAAATATTGTTACGTTTCCAGAGTCCGGCCCGGGACCGCCTGCTTACAGTCCATTCGAGAGCCCGGCGATGAACGTGGTGAATGTGACATTAGGGTCGTTTGAGTCGACCGGATTCGCCGAAACCGGACATCGTTCGGCGTCCTGAGAATCAGCATGGTAATGCATTGACTCAGGGCTGGCGTCCGAGAAAATCGGCAAGTCCGGCATGCCCCTCCCCCGCTGCAACGTTGGCGGGCGTGTGCCCGGCTGCATCCTTTGAGCGCGGGTCGGCGCCGTGGGCGACCAGCAGCCGCGCGATTTCCAGAGAACCCCGGGCCGCGGCGTGGTGCAATGCGGTTTCACCCTGATCGTCCCGGGCGTTCACCCGCACTGATTTATCCTTTAGCAGAACGCGGACCACCCCGGTGCGATCCGAGTCCACTGCCCGCATCAGCGGTGTCCATCCATATATATCCGCCAAATTGGCATCGGCGCCGGCCGCCAGCAATTGCCTGACGATGTCCGCCTGCCCGGTGGCTGCGGCGAGCGTCACGGCGGTCCAGCCGTTCTCGGCCCTAGCGTTCACCATCGCCCCGTGGGACAGCAGCACGGCAACTATTTCCGGTTCGCCCTGGGTGGCGGCGTACATGAGCGCCGTCCCGCCTCGAACGTTGACAGCATTCACATCGGCACCGGCAGCGAGCAACGCGCGTACCAGATCGGCGCGCGCGGTTCCGGCAGCCAGCATCAACGCGGTTTTTCCATCCGGTGCGGCGAGATTTACGTTTCGTTCATTTTGCGAGAGCAGATGTGCGATCGCCGGCAGATCACGCTTGGTGATGGCCAGCACCCAGGCATCGCCTGATTCCGCCCAGGCGGCGCCCAGAAAAATGATCGAACCCAATGCCGGAATGAATTGCCGCCAGGTCACGCAGTCGCCGTCACGGCCGTGGTTTCAGGCCGCCGGCGTATTGTGTTCGACCCAGCGGGAGGTTTCGTGAATCCGTTCCTTCTTCCAGAACGGCGCGCGCGACTTGAGCTCCTCGATCAGATAGCGACAGGCTTCAAAGGCGACGGCACGATGCACCGACCACACCGCGACCAGCACGATGGGATCGCCCGGACGCACCTCGCCGATGCGGTGAATGAGTAGGACATCCAGGACGTCCCATTGCCGTTCGGCTTCGGCGCAGATCTCGCGCAGATGTTTTTCCGTCATTCCCGGGTAGTGTTCGAGCGTCATCGCCTGAACCGCGCGATCGTCGTTGAAATCGCGCATCGTCCCGACGAAGCTGATGACGGCGCCGTATTGGCCGCGCCGCCCCACCACCCCGTCCTGATAGGCGGCGAGCTCCACGCACGGATCGAAACCCATCTCGCGCATCTGGATCGCCATGTCAACCTCCGATCGCGGGCCGGC
>Ga0316628_100001526_pt1 | contig 16408 bp, 12 predicted proteins | sample OWC_Aug_M2_C1_D5_FD_207648 | JGI IMG/M metagenome (GOLD analysis project Ga0316628, IMG submission 207648) | Wetland soil microbial communities from Old Woman Creek delta, Ohio, United States - OWC_Aug_M2_C1_D5_C | ecosystem: Environmental > Terrestrial > Soil > Wetlands | place: USA: Ohio... | reverse complement strand
CAATTGATTGTTGACGATAGGCAGGGACGTCACGAGGCTGAAAAGCGCCTTATTCCGGTTATAGGGACGCTCGGTGTTCTGCGGGAAGCTGCCACGCTCGGTCTGCTCAATCTCAGGATCGCGGTACAACGTCTTGAAGCCACAAGCTTTCACATCGCACCGGAGGTTCTGGCGCGTCTGTTGAAAGATCAACCCTAGAGGTTCCCCCAACAAACCTTTGTAATGAAGATCCGCCCATCTCACGACGAAGGACGGGGCGCCCTCAGAACCTTCTCGCTGAGCGCGTGCAATCCGCGAAGCACTGATGACTGGACCTCTCCGCAAACAGTTCTTTGTTTCACACCGTCATGGAAACTAATCTCGCAAGTGCTTTCTGCCGATAACAACAACGCCCGCTGAACGGCCGCATTCGCCACTGTTTCAATGGGGTTTGATAATTGGCGGTCTTCATGGGGTTTCGATCCAGGCTCGCATAAGCAAGCCCTTGGAGTTCGATACCACGCGTGACTCGATTTCCACTTGCGTTGCCAATGGCGCATTGCTTCGGAGATATGCCGCGACAAATCACGGGGTCTTGATACGGTTCAAGAACTGCAAAATGGGGGAAGGATTTATGTCCAGAATGTCCCGCTGCATATTTCTGCTCGTGTTAGTAAGTATCTCCCCGGTCTTCGGGTGCGGCAGTGGAACAAGCAATCCCGTTCCCGTCAATAGCTTCCAAGCGGTTGTCTTCTCGGACCTCCACTTCAATCCATTTTATGATCCTACACTTTTTCCTCAGCTTTTCTCTGCCGATCCCAGCGAGTGGGAGACCATTTTTAAGACCTCGACATTAACGGCGCCTTCGGTATGGGGTGCCGACACCAACTACCCTCTGCTTGTTCTCGCGCTCGCAAGTATTAAACAGAACGCCGGGTCCACTCCCGTCATCATCTATACGGGCGATCTTCTTGGGCATGGGTTTCCGGGAGCGTTCTTCACCAACTCGGGCAGCCCGATTCCCCCGGCCTCCCCGTCCACGGCAGATACCGCAGCCTTGCAGGCCTTCACCGACAAGACGGTTGCCTTCGTTACCCAGAAAATAAGAGCTTCCGTAGGAAGCATTCCCGTCGTGTTCGTCCTTGGAAACATCGATTCCTACACAGGCCAGGGAGCGGATAGCACTTTTCTTTCCAAAAACGCGGAACAATTTTACACGCAATTCTTGAATGGCACGGTAGATCATCGGACATTTGTGAATTCGTTCACGACTGGCGGATATTATTCCGCCAAGTTCGGAACAGGATTGATGGTCATCGGAATCAATACCACCGCATTGTCCCCTCTGATCCCAAACAACGTCGCTCCAAGCAACAATGATGAGGCGGTATACACCCAGCTAGGCTGGCTGGATGCAACCCTCGCTTCCGCCCAAGCCGAGGGCCGAAAAGTCTGGCTCCTAATGCATGTGCCTCCGGGCCTCGATTCAGGCACAACCCTCACAACCGCCTCAAGTTTCGACAGCACCGGCCACCTTGTGACTCCCGCGATGATGTGGGTGCCCGCTTATCAGGCAAGTTTTCTTCAAATACTTTCGAGGTATCCGGGAGTTGTAACTCTGATCCTCGCTGCGCATACTCATATGGACGAATATCGCATCCTGTCGCCTTCGAATGTGCTGGAACAAGCGCCCTCCATCAGTCCGGTCTTTGGCGGAAACCCCGCCTATAAGATTTTTAGTTTTACGGCAGACACGTATACACCCACCGATTATCGTTCCCTGAGCTATAACCTCGCCACGTTGCCGGCACAGTTTAGTGAGTCTTACGATTGGTCAACGGCATATTCCATAGCAGGTCCTTTGGAAACTTCTTTGGCTCAACTCTATCCGGAACTTGTCACGGATAATGCAAAGCAAGCCTTTTACACAGCGCAGTTTATTTCGGGAGACGATACCGATAGGCCCAATATCACCACGAAATGGAATCTCATTACCCCTGAGACCTGGCCGATCTTCTGGTGCGGCATTCAAGAGATGACCGCGCAAGAGATTATTGATTGCGTGAACTCCTATTGAAGGGACCCTATCGCGGCGCGCGGGAAGCCGGGTGCCCTATCTGTCATCCCCATCTCACCCTTCCTGTTATCGACTTCGCTAAGCCCTCTCTCCGCGTCCGTTGCCCGGGTAGGCGATTGCGACCATAATTTTTGGGCAAGGTTACTCTTCCCTGCGCTTGCCGCGCGGGGAGTGTCTTTCAACCAAAAACTGCAGATGGCCAGGATATTCAAACCGCGCAAGGACTCTTCAGCCGAAACGGCTTCGACTCCACAGGATCGCGACCGGCTTACACGCCGGGAGCGAGGGGTGTGGCGAGCGGCGCTGGTGCTGCTTGGCACTTTGGCGCTGGCCTTCGCGATTACCTCCTTGGACGGCGCTATCGCTCTGCCTCATTATCTGGAGGCCTTGCCGATTGGCCTTCTGGTGCTGGTGGCTCTATTTGTTTCCTACGCGTGGAGCAAGACCAACGAAATTGCGGAACTGCGGGGGTTGGTGCGCGGGATCGAACAGCGCTCGCAAGTGGAGCAGGACGAAGGGCAGCTCGATCGGGTTTTTGCGCTGATTTCCAGGTCGCAGCAAGGGTATCGCGACCTGATCGATACGTTCGATGATCTGCTGTTTTCACTTTCCATCGAGGGCAAAGTCCTCACGGTCAACAAAAGCTTTGCCGACCTGCTCAAGGTTTCCTTCGCGGATGTGATTGGCCGGCGGTTGGATGAATTCCTGGAGCTTCTGGACTCGGGCGATCGCCTCGCCTTGGAACAATGGGTCCCGCACCTGCTCGAAGGTCGCCGCTGGAGTGGTGTAATCCGCGTTCGGGTGAAAAAGACCGGCGCGATTTTATATTTTGACTGTGTTTTGCACGCCATCGTGCGAGGCAACGCCGTGCACGGGGTGACCGGGCTGGCTCGCGATATCACCCGGGAGCGCCAGAGTGAAACGCGCTTCACGGAACTGTTTCACACCTTGCGCGAGGGCGTTTATCTGGCGTCGGCGGACGACCGCATCACCGAAGTGAATCCGGCGCTGGCCAAAATGCTTGGTTTCGAGAAAGAGGGAGATATTACGAATCTGGAAATTTCGTCGCTGTTCGCGAATGCCGCGGACCGTGAGGAAGAGCGCGGGAAACTGAGCGAACTCGGATTCCTGGGCGCGCGCGAGGTCGCGCTGAAGCATCGGGAAGAAGGGCGCGAGGTTGTAGCGATGCATACGGCGGCGGTCATCCGTGACCCGGCCGGGAATTTCGTGCGGTATCAGGGAACCCTGGTGGACGTTACCGAGCAGCGCGAGATGGAGCGGCGCCTTCACCGGGAACAGGAATTTGCGCGCCGCCTGATGGATAGTTTTCCGGATCTGGTGGTGGCCCTGGATCGCGAAGCGCGTTACACATTCGCCAGTCCGCAGATTTACGACGCGCTCGGATACCGTCCCGAAGATTTGATCGGGAAGCGCGTGGGCGGCCGCAGCGATCCGCATGACCGTACCGCGATGCTGGAACTGTTCGACAATCTGATATCGAAACGGCTTTCCGACGGGCAGATCGAATACCGTACGCAGCACAAGAACGGCGAATGGCGCGTGTTTCGCGCCTCCGCCCGGCCGCTGCATGACGAGACCGGCCGCATTACCGGCGTGATCGCTTCGGCGCGCGACATTACCGAGCAGCAAATCTTACAGCAGCAACTGATTCAGTCCGAGCGTCTCGCGGCCATGGGCCAGATGATCGCCGGAGTCGCCCACGAACTCAACAATCCTCTGACGGCCATTCTGGGCGTCACCGAATTGCTGCGCGACCAGACCACCGATGAAGCCGCGCGCCGTCAGCTGGACCTGGCGCATCTCCAGGCGCGGCGCGCCGCGCATATTGTTGAGAGCCTGCTAGTTTTTTCGCGCCCGGCGACGCCGCGCAGCACGCTGCTCCACCTGCCCGACCTTTTGCAGCGTACCCTGCAGCTGCACGAGCATTCATTGCGCGTCAATAACATCCACGTGGACTTGGTTGCCCGGCCGGACCTGCCCACGGTGCTGGGCGACTCCAACCAGCTGACGCAAGTATTTCTGAATCTGATCGTCAATGCCGAGCAGGCCATTCGGGAAATTCGCGAAAAGGGCACGCTACGGATTCGTCTGGGAGTGGTCGGCGAGCGCGTGTTGATCACCTTTCAGGACGATGGCGTGGGCATCCGCCGGGAAACGCTGCCGCGCATCTTCGATCCGTTCTTTACCACCAAGCGTCCCGGGCGCGGCACCGGCCTGGGCCTCAGCATTTGCATGGCGATTATTCGCGAGCACAACGGAGATATTTCCGCGCAACCGTTATCCGACGGCGGATCGGTGTTTACCGTATCCTTGCCGGTTTGCACCCAGTCCGTGGCGTTCGTCGAACCCGCTCCCGTCCCTGCGGCCAGCCGGGTGGAAAGCAGAGCGCCGTCCGCGGCAATGCAGGGAGGGAAGCGCATCCTGGTGGTGGATGATGAGCAAAGCATCCTCGAACTCGTGGGGGAAGCGCTCGGAGGACGCGGATTTTCGGTGGATCGCGCCGCCAACTCCGAATATGCGCTGGAACTGGCCGGCCTGAATTCCTACGACGCAATTCTCTGCGACCTGAACCTGGAGTCTGAATCCGGCCACGTCATTTCGGGATTCGATCTCCACGACCGCATCTGTGAAATGGCGGAAACGCATTCCGGGGCGCGTCCGCATTTTATTTTCATGACCGGAGACCTCGTGGAAGCCGCCATCAGCGAACAGGCTGGCCGCGAAGGCAACCGCTTCCTGCAGAAACCCTTCCGCATCGCCGAATTGCTGGCCTTGCTGGCCGAAGTACGCGCCCTGGACGGCGCACTTCAGCCGAAAAACAGCGCTACGTAACCTCCCCTTGAGTTCACCTGATTACTATTTATTTGATTTCGTCCCCGGCGGATCAATGCCGAAATCCCAGACGTAGCCGCTGATTCCCTGGTCGGTCATTTCGACGAAGGCGTACTCGCCGGGTTCCAGGCGCTGGTCGACGGTGTAGCGGAAGACGCCGCGCGCCGGGGTCCACGTCTGGATTTCGATGTCGGTGGCTTTGTGCACCTGTTCGGTGGAAAAGTAGATGCTGACGTTGTCGAGGATGCGGCGGCCGCCCTTGACTTGCGCGCGAAGCAGGCGGAAGCGCGGCTCGCGATCGTCCGAGGGGCGCATGAAGAATTCAGGCTCGGCGGTGGTCAAACGCCGAGCGGCGCGCGCGCCGGGGATGGAGAGCGTTAGTTTTTGGGGAATGATGGGCATTCCCGTGAGGATGCGTTCGACTTCGCGGCCGGCGGACAATTTGGATTCCGCCAGGCTTTGTTTCATCTGGAAGATGAGTTTGCCCTCGATGGCGTAGAAACCGATGCCGTCCGGGAGAAATAGTCCCGGCTTGGCCTCCAGGCTGCGGTCGACGTCGATGCCCTGGGTATGCAGAGCCAGATCGGAGGCGCGGATTTTGGCTTTGAGCTGCGCATCCTGCGCGGCCTGATCGGCTTCGGATTTGTGCGTGGCATCCCAATCGACCAGCGCGGAAGGAATTTCTTCCCAGGCCGAGCGCTCGAGGCTCCAGTAGCGCACGCGGTCGCCCTCCACCGAATATTCGCGCGCCAACTGAAATGTCCCATCCTTCAGAATCAGCTTTTTGCCCTTGGGAAGAGGAACGCGGATGACGCCATTGGCGGGCGTGGATTGGGAATTCGCGTCCTGCTGTGCGAAAAGCGCGCCGGGCAGGCAAAGCGACACCGCCAGCAGCGTAGCAAGAAGGATGAGGATTGGCGTGGAGGACTTTTTCATGGTTCTGAACTGCCTGGTTCGTGCTCCGATATTACGATGCCGGCGCGGACGCGCGGGTTTTTCCCCGGTGGTTTCAGAATAGCGCCCGGACACTTTACGCGCAACCATGAGGTTGTGTAGCGCCCGCCTGCAGGCGGGCGCTACAAATTCGGAAAGCGGGGTTTCAGCTAGGCTCGAAAGGCATACTGGTCTTACGGTAAAAACGGGGAACCGCGTGTTAGTGCTGGCAGCGGGGAAAAAGAACGGCCAGGACGTTGAGATCGGCGTTGGTGAAGAGCATGCGCTCGACCTGCCCTCCGGCGGCTCCGGCGGCGCGCACGATCGAGCCCAGATGCTTGCTGCGAGCAACTCCGCGAAGATGTTCGATGCAGATTCCCGTTAGCCGGGAAATTTCTTCTTCGGTAAAAATTTTCTGGCTCGACTTGATGGTGACCATGGGTCTCCTGCCCTGTTTCAGGGGCTTCTCAACTTGCGTGAGCGCCGACAAACAGATTTTGCAACAGAATTTCTGAGCAATCGCCCTTCCGTTCCCCGAGTTCCCCGCTTTCAAATTTAAACAAAGTTACAAACGGATAAAATAAAAGGATTTAGCAGAGGAACCAGGCGGAGAAATATGGATCTCAAGTAGAAAGCAGGATTTTTCAAATTGAATAAAATTCCATTTTTTGCACCCTACTATGAACTTTTGTGCATGTTCATGATTTCGGCGAGTTGCTTGGCGTGTCTTACATCGTGCGCGGCCAGCGTCCGGAACCAATCATAATAGTGCAGGCTGCCAAGCAGGGGGTGCTGTAAGCGGTATTTGCGAAGATTTGCGTTGCGGCCCGCTTCCAGCACGGAAATGGTGCGCGCGCGCTGTTCGGCGAGCCGCGACAACATCGCTTCACGGTCGTCCAGAAGCAGGGTATCAAGCGGGATCGGCGTTTCGACGCGCTTGCCGCGCCAGGCTACCAGCGCCACGGGCACGTGAAATCTTTTTAGCAGGGGAACCATAACGGCGGGTTTGCGTGTGATCTTCGCGGCCGCGCCGGTCATTAGCGTTTCGACCATGGTCACGTGTGCGACAATTTCGGCGGCCGACCAGGCGCCTTCATCGGGCGGCGTTCGCCAGTGCGCACCCGGAATCCGGCGCGCGGCGGCTTCAAATCTTTCTCTTGTCCGGCGAAGACGTTCGATCAGTGGGCCCGGGTCTTTCATTCTGACCAACTATAAATCCGATCCGCCAGCCCGTTCGAACGCATGGGCCAGGTGCAACACGCGATCCTCGCCGAAGGCCGGGCCGTAGATTTGCAGGCCGATGGGTAGGCCTTTGGAGGTCTTGCCGCTGGGGACGGAAATGCCCGGCACGCCCGCCATGGATCCTGTAACTGTATAGCTATCAGCAAGATACATCTGTAGAGGGCTCGCCGTGCGCTCGCCCAGCCGGAACGGCGGCACCGGGGACGTGGGCGTAATAATGACGTCCGCTTTTTCGAAGGCTTCGCGGAAATCGCGCGCGATCAGGGCGCGGATCTTTTGTCCTTTTAAATAGTACGCGTCGTAATATCCCGCGGAAAGCACATAGGTGCCCAGGACGATCCGGCGCTTCACTTCCGGGCCAAAGCCGCGGCCGCGCGTTTTCTGGTACATCTCGATCAGTGTCGCTCCCGGGACTCGCGGGCCGAAGCGCACACCGTCGTAGCGCGCCAAATTTGAGCTTGCCTCGGCGGTTGCCAGGATGTAGTAGGCCGCGATGGCGTAGTCGGTATTGGGCATGCGAATCGACACGCGCTTGCAGCCGAGTTTTTCGAGCAGGCGAATTCCCGCTTCGATTTTCTGGCGCACTTCCGGATCGATTCCTTCACCAAAATAATCGTCGGGGATGCCCATGCGAATGCCGTGCAAGGGGCGATCGAGTTCTGCCGGGTAATCGGACACAGGCGCGGAAGAGGAAGTGGCGTCGCGAGGGTCACGTCCGGCGATGACGGATAGTACGGTGGCTGCGTCGCGGACGGTATGCGCGAACGGGCCAATTCTATCCAGTGATGATGCGTAGGCGATCAGTCCATAGCGCGAAACGCGGCCATAGCTCGGGTTGAGCGCCGGTACGCCGCAAAACGAGCCGGGCTGGCGGATCGAGCCGCCCGTATCGGTTCCCAAGGAAACGACAGCCAGGTTGGCGGCTACGGCTGCGGCCGAGCCTCCGCTGGAGCCGCCGGGAACGTGATCTGGGGCCACAGGATTGCGTACCGGGCCATAGGCGGAGTTCTCGTTCGAACTGCCCATGGCGAATTCGTCGCAATTGGTCTTGCCAAGGATGATGGCGCCGGCGCTTTCCAGGCGCGTGACCGCCGTAGCGTCATAAGGGGGCTTGTAGCCCTCCAGGATGCGCGAGCCGCACGTTGTGGGTATGCCGTGAGTACTGATGACGTCTTTTACCGCCAGGGGCACGCCAGCCAGGGTTGGAAGCGCGTCGCCCGCGGCGATGGCGGCGTCGATGCGGTCGGCCTGCGCAAAGGCGCGCTCGGGTGAGAGCGCGAGATAAATGTTGAGTTCACGATTCTTCTGGTCGATGAGCGCGTAGAATTCCTTGACCAGTTCGCGCGCGGAGATTTTCCTGGAATCCAGGGCCGCCCGGACTTCCGGAATTGTCCATGTGGTGGGGGCGCTCACTTTTCGATCACCCGGGGAACGCGGAAATAAGGCGCCTCGGGATCGGGCGCGCCCTCGAGCACTTCGGTGATGATGTCGGCGCGTACGACTACGTCTTCGCGCAACGGGGCATCATCAGTGGAAGCGGCCACAACCTGCGTCATTGGTTCGACATTGGAAGTGTCAATCTCGTTCAATTTATCGATGTAGGTAAGGATATCGTCCAGCTGGCCGCGATAAGTTTCCACTTCGGCGTCGGTCAATTCCAGATTGGCCAGCGCCGCTACTTTCAACACGTCTTCCCTGCTGATTTTCATGGCCCTGCCCTGTCACCATTTTTAGCGGGCTGCAAGTAGAGCCCGCATATTCATTCCACGCGGGCTGCAAGTACAGTTCCCACCCGCCGCACCCGTCCGGGATCAGAGGGAAGATTCTAGCACAGGCGCCGGGGGCTCCCAGAGGCTGGCGGGGGGCAAATGACGCCCCCCAGAGGGCCTTGCCTACCTGGTACTAGAACCCTGGGCACAAAAAATATGAAGCGCTTCGCCTATCGATCAATCCCTAAGCGCGTGTTTACAATTGGTTTGTCAGTAGGGAGTTTGGAGGCGGCCCTGATTCATTTTGGCACATTCAATACGGGGCACCAAAAAGGCACAAGGATCACAGGCAATTTCAGCATTCGCCCGATACGGGCAATTGAGGTCAGAAGCGAGCATTTATGAACCTGATCACTCCAGCGATCGACGCGTTTTTGGCTACAGGAACTTGTGCGGTGCTGATCAGCCTGCTGGTCATCAAGATCAAGTCCAGAAAACGAAAAATGAAGATCCGGCCGAAACTCAATGCGCATTACGCAGCGATTGCCCGCCAAGCGGGACCGTCCGGTCTGCCCCAAACGTCAACGAACGTCTTGCAACATGAGCCAGACCAGAGTCAGCCATCCGCACTTTTTTCGCGAAACGGAATTAACCGAGTTCCACCAGAGAGGGAGAAAACCATGGAGCGGGAAAGCTTTGACAACAGTTTAGTGGCGCCTCAGAATTTTCAGGCTGCGGGCTATTCGAGCGGGATCCCTCTGGAAGCCAATCCCTTCCTGCAGGAGGCTCCCCAAACGTTTGAGGCGGAGCAGGCGCTCCCGCCGTCCATGCTGGCTTCGGAAGTTGCGGAAGAGGTCCGCGTAATTTCCATCGAGGCGCAGGTGGAGGAGCAGATGGCGGAGGAGCAGATGATTGACACGGAAGTGCGTGCGCCGGAAGAGATCGCGGAGATGGCGGAGACGGTGGAGATGGTGGAATCCTGCCAGCACGAGGAAGAAACCGCGTCTGGGCACGACTCGTTCCAGGAGAATCGGGAAGAGGAGGGCGCCGCTGTGGAAGTTATGTCCTCCGCTTTTTGCCTGCGGGAAGGCGCCAGCCACGCCGGAAGTGATGCGAACGTCCCGAGCCAGGACGCATTCGAGCCCGCGGCCATGATGAGCGCATCGCCGGAAGTCGCGGAGATGTCCGAGATGCCGGAGATGCAGACTCAGCCGTCCGTCGAAGAAGACGCCAAGGCGCTGGAGAATCAGAAATTGGAGGAGGAGTTCGCCGCCGCGGAACCAATCGAACCGGGAATGCCACCCGTGGCAGCCGTCGAAACAAGATCAGCCGACCCGAATATGCTGTCGTTCCATGGGTTGAAGCAGCAGCCGTTTGACGTCACGCCGGACCCTTCCTATCTATATTTCAGCCCGTCGCATCGCGAGGCGCTCGAATCGATTGCGGAAGGAATTGAAAATTTCCGCGGATTCATGACCTTGGTGGCCGAACCGGGAATGGGCAAGACGACGCTGCTGAACAAGTTGATGGAGAATCTGAGCGATACGGCGCGCGTGGTATTCCTGTTCCAGACGCAGTGCAACTCCAGCGAGTTGCTGGCCTTCATCCTGAATGAATTGGAAGTGGATCACACCGGAATGGACGTAGTGGCCATGCACCGGGCGCTGAACCAGGTGCTGCTCGAAGAAATGTTGCGGGGACGCCGGTTCGTGCTGATCGTGGACGAAGGGCAGAACTTGCAGGATTCCGTGCTGGAAACGATTCGCCTGCTGTCGGATTTTGAAACCGCGCATTCCAAATTGATACAAATCGTGCTGGCGGGCCAGCCGCAAATGGTGGACACGCTTTTGCGGCCGAACCTGGTGCAACTGCGCCAGCGCATCTCCGTGCTTTCGAGCCTGAAGGCGCTGAGCGCCCCCGAGACATTTGCGTACGTGGAGCACCGGCTGCGCGCGGCGGGATGGAACGGGCAATCCATCTTTACGCCGCAGGCGCTGAAAGCGATTGCGGAACTCAGCGGTGGCGTTCCGCGGACGATCAACAATCTTTGCTTCAACGCGCTGCTGAAGGCGTTCACGCGACGGCAGGAAATTATCGATGCCGAGATCATCAAGGAAGTGTCCGGGAAACTTCACCTCGAGGGGCTGCAGCGGCGTCCCGAGCCCGAGAAAGTTGCCGCCGCTCCAACGCCCGCCGCTCAACTCGATCGCAGCGGCACGGCGCAGTTGGCGCGAGCCCTGACGGCGGCTCTTGCGGCAGCAGCCAGGCCAGCTCACGAAGCCGAAGCCGGCCAAAAGTCCAAAACGAATTCCGGCATGGTCATAACCGGCAAGCTGGTGGAAAAAATCAGCGCGCAGAGCTGGAGCAAGAAACACGAACTGCGGCTCGATGTATCCTTCGAGAGGGAGCCGGTTCCGGGCGTCAGCGTCGCCGACCGGCATTATTGCTGCAATTTCTACGTTAGCGAGGGACTGGCTGCCGGACTGCAGGTAGGCAAGCCGGTACGCATACGGATTGAGCAGGATTAACGTACACGCCTTCCTGATTGGAACATTCGTTTTGTCGAAAACGCCGCGTCCGCACTACTTCGGACGCGGCGTTTTTCACGTGTTAAGTCCGATAGCGCTTCCTCGTTGCGAATTTGAACAGACCCGCAGCTAAAGCCGCACTCTTCCTGCATGCTTTACGGCACGGTTGAAGCCGTGCCCTACAAAGATTTGGCCGTTCTCGCGAGGACTCTATAGCCCACCATCAAACGTACCTTGAGCGTCCGAGCTGAAGCTCGGATTCTCGAAGGAAGAAAATTTCCCAATTAGGACAGCACTCAGCGGGCAAGAACCTTGCGCGCGGCGCTTGCGGCGGTCTAGAATCCGCTACACGGAAACAAGAATTCAAGGAGGCAACATGAAACGTTGGACGACCAAAGCCCTGGTGATCGGGCTTGTATGCACAGGTGCGGCGGCCCTACTGGCGGCTAAGCACGCAGCGGCCGCGGCCGCGCAAGATCCCACCGCGGCGGACAAGGCGGTTTTTGCGGCGCTCACCAAGGGAGATCTGACCGCCGCCAATAAATATCTCGATCCAGATTTCAGCTGGATCGATTCGGAAGGGATTATGTGGGCGAAGGAAGATGCGTTTCGCGCGAAGCTCAAGCCGTTGATTGCCGACGCGGGCGCCGCCAAGATTATCGAGCACAAGTACGGCAAGAGCGTGGTGTGGATCCAGTGGAACGAGGGGAATAAATACTCGGCTCATTTTTGGGTGAAGCGCCCCGCGGGATGGAAGCTGCTGCACGCCACGGAAATCGCGGCCATGCCAAAACGCGATTTCAAGACCGTCGAACCGACCTACGAAATTCCCTGCAATAATCCCTGCAAGGCCGTCCCCTACAAGCCGCTGACTGCGGGCGAAAAAGCGGCCCTGGACGAATGGCAGGAGCAGGAGTCCGCGCAGGCCATGTGGGAGAAACACGTCGCCGACAATATGGACCAGCGAGTGGTAAGCACGTATGGCGGAGCTTCGCCGTCGAAGGCGGACCGCATCGCCGGAATGAACCGGCGCAGGGCGGCGAACCCGAATGCCCCCAAAGTGGGCGCGGCACCGGCGTTGTGGATCCGCACGTGGGATTTCGGCGACGCGGTGGTGATGGTTGCCTGCCAGCCGACCTACGGCGACAAGGCGTACTGGTCCAGCCGCGTGCTGGCCCCGGCCGCGGACGGGCTCTGGATGATGATGGAGAGCTACCACAATTACATCAAGGCGTCGCCGGTGATGACGGCCACTCCTGACCAGCCGGATTTGAATTAAACGCATTTTCAATAAATGGCTCGATGAATAAGTAGGGGCACGACATGTCGTGCCCCTACTTTTTTTGATTGTCCGTCACAGGAGAAAAATCCAGGCTAACTTTTCTTGGAATCGCCATCGCGCATCAGCAACAGGCTGCGCTGGGAAAAGGGGACGTACAGGAGAGCGGCGGTGACCGCCAGCGCGAGGCCCACGCTGATCTGGTCCAGGAGCAGGAATGGAGCGAGGGCCCACAACTCGTCCATCGGAAACAGGAGCGGAAACAAATTCAGGAATCTGCGCGTCAATCCTCGATATCCGAAAGCGGCGGCGGAAAGCAGATAGAGGCGGATGGGTATTCCGACGAGCGCCGTGACTATTACTAGGGCAAAAATCCACATGGCGTGCGGGACTTCCTGGGAGAGCCACGGCTGCCACTGGCGCAGGTTTGCGAGCGCAATCACGTAGAAACTCAAGTACATCACCTGGATCAGCGAAAACAGAATGCGGACGACACGGCGCGAGGCCGGAGGAAGATCTTCGGGATCGCTCAAGATGACGGACCGCAATTCGCCGGTAATTGGGGGAGCCGCGCCCGGTTCGCGGATTTCCGTGGGCTTTGCAGGAGGCGGCGCGCCGGTCACGGCTCCGCCATTCGTGACCGCGCCATTCACCACTTCCACCGAGGCGATGAAACGATAGCCGCGCCGGGGAATCGTCTGAATGAAACGAGGATTGTCGGCGGAATCGCTGAGGGCTTCGCGCAACTTATTGACGGCCGTGTTCAGGCTGTGGTCGTAATCGACAAACGTATCCGAGGGCCAGAGCCGCTGGCGGAGTTCTTCGCGGGTCACCACTTCGCCGGGACGGTCGAGAAGGTGCAGGAGGACTTCCAGAGGTTGCCCCTGAAGGCGCGGGCGAGCCTTTCCGTCTTTGCGGAGTTCTCCCGTTAGGCCGTCGAACTCAAATAGCCCGAAGCGAAAAAAGCGCTCGTGGTTGGGAATCTCCGGCACGGTCCGGGCACCCTCCTGAAATTCGTTCCTCATTCTAGATGATACCCGGCCATAAGCTGCTGACTTTCTGGGGCTTACAGAATGATCCGCGATCGACCGGAATTTTATCACCGTGCATTGCAATTTCGTGCGGCTTTGCGGCAAAGTCACGCGGGTGCGGGCTCTACTTGGAGCCCGCAAAGAGAAAGAGCGGGCCCCGCATAGAGAAAAGGCGGGACATTAGTTTTGAAGCCCGCGCAAGAGAAATGGAGGCGGCCATTCGATACCGGGCGATTGCATGGATCCAAATCGCGTTGCTGGCATTTTTGTCGGCAGTACCTTTGCCTGCAGCGGCGACGGAGCTGAAGCCGGAAGCGGCGCAAGGGTATGCGCGCTACGTCCAGCTGACCGAAGAACGTATGAAATCGGAACTCGCGCCGGGCGGGATTTTTCTGTCCGTGGATGGCTTGCCGGAGCCGCAGCGCAGCGACACCTATGCGCGGCTGCAGAGAGGGGAAGTGGTCACGGCAAGGCTTCGCACGAAAGATTCTTCCGGAAAATTGCGCACGCCCGATGCGTTAATTCATCACTGGGTGGGGACCATCTTTATTCCGGGGGCGTCGCTGAAACAGGTGCTGACGCTGCTGCAGGATTACAACCGCCATGACGTGTACTACAAGCCAGAGGTCGTGCAATCGAAAACCATGGAACATGCGGGCGATGAATTCAAAATCCATTACCGGCTGGTGCGGAAGAAAATTATTACGGTGGTGCTGGATACGGATTACGACGTTCACTATCACGCCGTCGATTCCGCGCACGCTTATAGCGATTCGCATGCCACGCGCATCGCGGAAGTCGAACATTCCGGCGAACCGGGCGAGCGGGACATGCCTCCGGGAAACGACGGCGGGTTTTTGTGGCGGCTCGATTCATACTGGCGATTTGTGGATACGGGGCGCGGGGTGTTCGTGCAATGCGAAGCGATCTCGCTGACGCGCGATATTCCCACGGGGCTCGGCTGGCTGATCGGGCCGTTCGTGGAAACCATCCCGAAGGAATCGCTGGCGTTTACGCTGGAGTCGACGCGGGATGCGGTGTTGCGGGGAAGTTCGCGGGCGTCGCGGTAGAAGGCCGGGGGAAGAGTCGAATAGCGGAAGGACATTTGAGTGTGCTCACGATGAAAGGGCTGGAAAGGCGCAAAGGCAAGAGTGCCTGTGCTACTTGGAGGGACCTGAAAGGGAATATTGCGCAGGTTGTTAAACCTTAACCAAAGGAGGCGAGTCATGGCAGAGGAAATGGAACGGAGAATCGGGGCGCATGACGAGCGGGGAAATCCGGGAAGGGAAACGGCGAAGTCCATTCCATTTACGAATGCGGCGCGGCTGCAGGGAAGCTTCACGGGGCAGGCTGAGCGCAAGGCGCTCGCGTGGATTGCGGCGCGATTGCCGGCGTGGGTGAACTCAGATCATCTGACGCTGGCGGGATTCGCGGCGATGTTTCTGGCGGGGGCGAGCTATGCGTTAGCGCGGACGAATCGCGCGGGGCTTCTGCTGGCGACATTGTTCCTGGCAGTCAATTGGTTTGGCGACAGCCTGGACGGGACGCTGGCGCGGGTGCGAAACCGGCAGCGGCCGCGCTACGGATTTTATGTCGATCACATGATTGATACGTTTGGGGGATTGTTTCTGATGGTAGGGTTGGCGATTTCGGGTTTTCTGGACTGGCGCATCGCGCTGGGAATGTTTATCGCGTTTCTGATGCTTTCCGTGCAGGTGTACCTGGCGACGTACACGGTGGGAAATTTTCAATTGTCGTTCGCGAAATTGGGGCCGACGGAAATCCGGATTTTGCTCGCGCTGGGCAACGCCGTGCTGTGGTTTCGTCCGGAGACGCGAGTGTTCGGCACGTCCTATCGATTATTTGATGCGGGAGGCGTCATCGCCATGGCGGGGATGGCGTTCATGCTGATTTTTTCGACGATTCGCAACACGGTGAAGCTCTACCGGGCCGAGACGCTGCCGCTGGAAAGGGCGCAGGAAGCGGATTGATGCGGCCGCGCAATTATAATTCAGTTTGAAAGGGAATGTGGCCTCTCCGTCCCGAAGAGCGCGGGGCGGAGAGGCCTCTACAAAGCCGTGGCACGCAGGCGCGGCTGGTTTTGTAAAGGCCGCCAGTTTTTGGGGCGGGCAGCTTTTCGTTTCATCCATACTTCCAACTGATGCACTGGCGGCTGCGCGGGGCGCTTGAAAAGGATGACGACACGGAGGAGCATCGCAGCGGAGCCCAGGAGAAATTATGGCCGTATTTTCCATTCTGAATTACCCATGGATTGCCAGAGCCTGCCTGCGGCAGCTCGAAATTTGTTCCGGATATTCTGGTGACGAGCGGGTCGGGGGGTGGAGGCGCGTTCGATGGACTTGCGGCCACGGCCATGCATTATCTCGGCGGAAACGGCGGAAAGAACGGCGGTGATGGCAAGAAGCCCGCGGCAAGCGGTGGGGGAGCTCCCAGCGCACAACTTGCGAAAGAAGGTCAGGAGTAGTTGGCGGGATAGAGATATTGGCTGCACCGGCCAGATGAAGTTGTCAAAGTGCGTCTTCCCATTTTGAGCCTATAGTCGTACTCAAAGGTCCGAATTGAGCCGCCGGAGTAGTTTGCTCAGATTTTCCTAATTATCCAGACAATTCAATCCGGGCAACCCGTTGACCCTGAGCGCCATTGGTGTATCGCGGCAAACGTGATCTGGGCCGGAACATGCTCTGAGGTGGGGAGGAGATCCACGTGCGCCTGCGCAGAGTTGATAGAGGGGCCCGGGCCCCGCTGGATTGGCTCGT
>Ga0316628_100001525_pt1 | contig 16414 bp, 12 predicted proteins | sample OWC_Aug_M2_C1_D5_FD_207648 | JGI IMG/M metagenome (GOLD analysis project Ga0316628, IMG submission 207648) | Wetland soil microbial communities from Old Woman Creek delta, Ohio, United States - OWC_Aug_M2_C1_D5_C | ecosystem: Environmental > Terrestrial > Soil > Wetlands | place: USA: Ohio... | reverse complement strand
CGCGACGAAGCGAAGCGGGGCGTTGGAGACCCCGCCCTCGACGTTGCTCGGGGCGCCCCGAGCCGAGTCGTAAGGGCGCGAGCGAGGAGCTTGGCGGGGCGCCCTGAGCGAAGTCGCCCTTCGACGTTGCTCAGGACGACCCTGAGCTTGTCGAAGGGTCGAAGGGCAGGGGTCCCCGCCATTCAAGCAATGACGGGCGGGATTATACGCAATAATGTCGACCCATGCTTGAACCCCGTCGCATGGCCGGCGTCCAGTCCCCGATCATCCCGATCACCGCGCGGTTGATTCGTGACCATCCAGGGACCATTTCCCTGGCCCAGGGCGTGGTCTCGTTTGGCCCGCCGCCGGAGGCGATCGCCGCAATCGGGTCGTTTCCCGGCGGGCCCGACGACCACCGTTACGGTCCGGTGGAGGGGAACGAGGGACTGCTCGCGGCGTTGCGGGCGAAGCTCGAGGCCGACAACGGCGTGGACGTCGACTCGGCCAGCCGCCTGGTCGTGACCGCGGGAGGCAACATGGCGTTCATGAACGCCATCCTCGCCGTCACCGACCCGGGCGACGAGGTGATCCTGCAGGCGCCGTACTACTTCAACCACGACATGGCCGTGGCGATGGCCGGCTGCCGGACGGTGGCGGTGGGGACGGATGCCGGCTACCAGCTGCGGCCGGACGCGATCCGCGACGCGATCAACCCGCGCACGAGGGCCGTCGTCACGATTTCGCCGAACAACCCGACCGGCGCCGTATATCCGGAAGAGGCGTTGCGGGAAGTGAATGCGATCTGTGCTGCCCGCGGCGTCTACCACATTCACGATGAAGCGTACGAGTACTTCACCTACGACAATGCCCGCCACTTCTCGCCCGGCTCGCTGCCGGGAGCCGTGGACCACACGATCTCGCTCTTCTCCATGTCGAAGACGTTCGGCATGGCCAGCTGGCGCATCGGCTACATGGTCATTCCCGCACGCCTGTTCGACTCGGTCAACAAGATCCAGGACACGATCCTCATCTGCCCGCCGCTGGTTTCCCAGCACGTTGCGGTAGCCGCCCTGACAGCAGGGTCTGCCTACTGCCGTGCGAGGGTCGACGAGTTGGCGGCCGTACGCCGGATGGTGCTCGCGGCCTTTGCCGGCGTCTCCGACGCCTGTACCGTCCCACGCCCCGACGGCGCGTTCTACTGCCTCGTGCGGGTACACGCGTCGATGGACCCGCTGCAGCTGGTCGAGAGGCTCGTCCGCCAGCACCGCGTGGCCGCCGTACCGGGCACGGCCTTCGGCCTCGGCGGTTGTCACCTGCGTGTCTCGTACGGCGCGCTCGACGCTCGCACCGTCGAGGAGGGGATGACCCGGCTGGTCGCCGCCCTGCGCGCCCTCGCCTCGTGAAGCCGGCCAGGCTCTCTTCTCAGCGCTTTCTCCTGGGTCCGGGCCATCCCGGAGCAGGGCGACACGAGTCGAGCAATTCTTACAGACGCAGCCTGCGTCCTGCGCGCTGTTCCCTGCTGGGGTGCAATTCTTACCAATGGATGAGTTGGGCGATCAGACAGCGCAGCGCTTCATCGCGTCGTTTCCTACGGCAAACTGTCGAGACGTGAATGGCACAGCTGTTGCCTTATCCTGACACGGGCGCTTCGTAATTCGTTGCACCCTCGCGCACGCGATCCGAACGTCAATGCCGGCTCTCCGTTCCTCGGAGGTTTGGATCGTCGCGTGACGCAGACGACCTGCGATCCCACGCCTCCTGACAACTGATCTATCCGCGCGAGCGGCGACGGGCCGTACGCGACACCGCCGGGCGACAGACGGCGTCGAGGTGAACCCGATCCCCGGTTCGACGACCCGAGCTGCGCTGCACTGATGGCCAAGTGAGGTGCTGCGCCACGGTTTGGAACCTCGCAGGACTCGCGTCCTGCGCCACGATCCGCGGGGGGAGAGCATGTCCGACTTCCATCAAAGCGCATGCGTCGCGACGTTGCACAGGCTCGACGCCGGGAACCTGGAGACGCTCGAACGCGAACTGGAGGCGTTCGCCGGACGCGTGCCGATTGCGCTGGTGCTGCCGTGCCTGTTCGCCGAGTTCTCGCGGCCCGCCATCTGGCACATCATCGAAGAACTCCGGTATATCCGGTATATCGACACGATCGTCGTGTCGCTCGCGCAGGCGACACAGGAGGAGTTCTGCCGGGCCAGCGCCGCGTTCGCACGGCTGCCGCAGCGCGTCTGCATCATCTGGAACGACAGCCCCTCGGTGCAGCGCCTGCACGCGCTGCTGCGGGACTCGGGGCTGGACCCCGGCCCCGACGGCAAGGGACGAGGATGCTGGATGGCGTACGGCTACCTGCTCGCTGACGGACGCTGTCGGGCCGTCGCGACTCACGACTGCGATATCACCACGTATAGCCGCGAGCTTCTTGCGCGCCTCTGCTACCCGGTCGTGCATCCCGATCTGCGATTCGAATTCGCGAAGGGGTACTACGCCCGCGTGAACGGCACGTTGAACGGCCGGGTGACGCGGCTGTTCGTCACCCCGCTGATTCGTGCGCTCGCCTCGGTGGTCGGTTGCACGCCGATGCTCACCTATCTCGACTCGTTTCGCTACCCGCTCGCCGGCGAGTTCGCCATGCGCCTCGACCTGGCGCGCGTGAGCCGGATGCCGGCCAACTGGGGCCTCGAGGTGGGCATGCTCGCAGAGGCGTATCGCAACTGCGGCGCGTCCACCATCTGCCAGACCGAGTTGTGCGCGAACTACGACCACAAGCACCAGGTGGTATCGGCCGGCAACCCGGAAAAGGGCTTGATGCGGATGTCGGTCGAGATCGGCCAGACGCTGCTGCGCGCGCTTGGCGCCGAGGGGGTCGTCCTGGGCGAGGCCGAGGCGAACGCCCTCGCCGTCCGCTACGTGAGACTGGCGCAGGACACGATCCGCGGGTACCACGCGGACGCGCTCATCAACACGCTCACCTTCGATCGCCACGGCGAAGAGTCGATGATCGACGCGTTCGCAGCAGGCTTGCGCCTCGCGTGCAGGCGCCACCTGGACGACGCGCTCGGAGTCCCGATGATGCCCAGCTGGCTGCGCGTCACCGCAGCCGAGCCCGAGTTCCCGGACTTGCTGAAGAAAGCGGTGGACGAAGATGCGCCGGTGACAGCGGCCGCATGACAGAGGAGTGACAACGTGGCCGATTCCCCGTTCCTCGTGGTGATCACCGACCTCGACGGCTCCCTGCTCGACGAACAGACCTACTCGTCGGAGGCGGCGCGCGACGCGCTGGACGTCCTGGCGCGCGCCGGCGTTCCGGTCGTCGCCTGCTCGAGCAAGACGCACGCGGAGATCGCACAGATCCGGCGCGAACTGGAGATCGGCCACCCGTTCATCTGCGAGAACGGCGGCGCCCTCATCATCCCGGACGGCTACTTCCCGATGGTTCCCAGGGTGGCCCGCCGGGTTCCCGACGGTTTCGCGATCGAATTCGGGTCGCCCTACCAGGACGTGGTGGAGGCGCTCCACACGACGGCCGCCCGCCTGCGGACACCCGTGGTCGGCTTCAGCGACATGAGCGTGGAGGAGGTGGCGCACGCGTGCGACCTGCCGGTCGAGCAGGCGCGGCTGGCCAAGCAGCGCCAGTACGACGAACCGTTCCGCCTGGTCGATGCGACGCCAGCCGCCCACACGCGGTTGCGTGCGGCGCTGCACGTGCGCGGGTTCCGCTGCACCCGCGGCGGCCGGTTCGATCACGTCGCCGGCGGGACCGACAAGGGCGTCCCGCTCGGTGCGCTCAAGGCGCTGTACCAGCGGTACGTTGGCCAACCGGTCTTGACCGTCGGCCTCGGCGACCGCCAGAACGACGTGTCGCTGCTCGCTAACGTCGACCTGCCGATCATTGTCCGGACCCGGGCGACCGCCGTCACCAGCCGGATTCTCGCGCAGGTGCCGTCCGCGCGTGTCACGAGGGTCCCCGGCGGCGCGGGATGGAGCGAGGGGATTTTCGAAGTGCTCGACGCGGTTCGACCCTCCGTGGCCGAGGCGTGGCAGTGAGACAGGCCGAGGAGATCCTGCCCCCCGAGGCACTCGAGCGCGTCGCGGAGATCGGCCGGGCGGACCTCGTCGTCGGCGTACCCAGCTACAACAACGCCCGTACGATCGCGCACGTGATGCGGGCCGCGCAGGCGGGCCTCGCCAAGTACTTTCCGAACGTGCGATCGGCGGTCTTGAACTCCGACGGCGGATCGCGCGACGGCACCCAGGACGTCGTCCGGCACGCGGCGCTCGGCGACGTGCAGCTGCTGATGGTCTCGCACCCCATGTTCCCGATCCACCGCCTCACCTTTCCGTACCGCGGCATCCCGGGCAAGGGGAGCGCCTTCCGGTGCATCTTCCGCAGCGCCGAGTTGCTGGGTGCCCAGGCGTGCGCGGTCGTCGATGCCGACCTGCGCAGCATCACGCCGGAGTGGATCCAGCTGCTGATCGGCCCGGTGCTCGAGCAGGGATTCGACTACGTGGCGCCGTACTACCTGCGGCACAAGTACGACGGCACGATCACCAACAGCATCGTGTACCCCATGACGCGCGCGCTCTACGGCGTGCGCGTGCGCCAGCCGATCGGCGGCGATTTCGGCCTGTCCGGCCGCCTGGTGTCGCGGTTCCTCGAAAAGGACGTCTGGGAGACGGACGTCGCCCGCTACGGCATCGACATCTGGATGACGACGACGGCCGTGTGCGAGGGCTTCCGGATCTGCCAGTCGTTCCTGGGCGCGAAGATCCACGATGCGAAGGACCCGGGCGCGGACCTCAGCGACATGCTGGTCCAGGTGGTCGGGACGGTGTTTTCGCTGATGGAAACGTACGAATCGGTCTGGTCCCGTGTCGAGACCTCACACGGGACGCCAGTGATGGGTTTTCCGTTTGGCGTCGGCCTGGAGCCGATTGCCGTGAACGTCGAGCGCATGATCGGCCGGTTCCGGACGGGCGTGCAGCACCTGGCCGAGCTGTGGAGCCTGACCATGGATCCGGCGGACGTGGCGACGTTGCGGGCGATGGCGTCTCTCCCCGCGTGCGCATTCCGGTTCGACGACCGCCTGTGGGTGCGGATTGTCTACGAGCTGGCGTGCGCCTTTCACCGCCGCGTGATCGATCGCGAGCACCTGGTGCGCGCCAGCCTCCCCCTCTACATGGGGTGGGTTGCGTCGTTCGTGCAGGAGGTCGCCGCGTCGGACGCCGAGCAGGTGGACGCCCGGCTCGAGGCGCTCGCCCGCGCTTTCGAAGAGGAGAAGGGGTACCTGCGGCAGCGATGGGACGGATACGCCGCCTCCCCGCCCGGGCAGGGAGCGGCAGCCCCGCACCAGTGAGGCACGCGATGCACACCATCCAGACGGTTCTCGGGCAAGCCTGGCAGCAATTCAGCGACCAGACCTTCACGATTCTTCCCCACGTGCTCGCGAGCCTCCTCGTCTTCGCCATCGGCATCGTGCTGGGACTCATCGTGACGCGCCTGGCGAACTGGGCGCTTCGCACCAGCAACCTCGATCGTGGCGCCGCGCGGCTGGGGCTCACCAGCTCGCTCCGGGTCCTCGGCGTCTCGAGCATCGTCCGGCTCGTCGCCACCGGCCTGCAGGCGGCCATCCTGCTGCTGGCGTCGATCCTCGCGCTGTACTCGCTGGACGCGCGCCTGGCTTCGGACCTGGCCGAGCGCGTGTTCCTGTATTTGCCCCACCTCGCCGTGGCCCTGGTCATCCTCGGCGGGGGCACCGTGGTGGCCCGCTTTCTGTCGCGCAGCGTCCTCATCGCGGCGGTCAACAGCGAAATCCGCGCGGCGCGCCTGCTCGCGGGGTTCACGCGCGTCGGCGTCATGATCGTCGCCTGCGCGATGGCATTCGAGCACCTGGGCATCAGCCGCGAAACCGTGCTGACCGCCTTCGCCATCGTCTTCGGCGGCGTGACGCTGGCGGTGTCGATCGCGGCGGGATTGGCCATGCAGGACGTCGTACGGCGGTGGGTATCGGAGCAGCTGACGCCGCCCGCGGCGGACCAGGAGCGGATCGATCATTGGTGACTGACGCTTGCGGTAGTTCGTAGTCCGCAGTTCGTAGCCCGCCTGTCTGCATGCTGGCGCGCTCTGGTCTACGGTGCACGGCACGCACGGCGCCGACGAAGCGCTGGGCGAAGCGGACGCCGCTCGGCTGATCGAAGCTCTTCGGCACTTCCCGGATGTCCGGCTGAGGCCCTACAACGACGGTCCCGCAATCGAGAAACACATCGCAGAAACCCTTGCACTTTCGCGCAAGCAGTGGGAAGGGGGATGAGCGCCTGCGTGTAACCTCCCGCACCCCTGCGCACTCAGTTAGGGAGCCAGGGTCGCCGAACAGGCGGACCCTGTTTCGTGGGTCACAGTCGGGCGCGAGCCCTGAAACAGAGAGCGGGAGGCGAGAATGCGGACTAGATTTGCAGCAATGGCGTTGACTTGCACCCTCGGCTTGGTATCCGTCGTGACGACCACCTGGGCCCGGCAAGCGGCTTCGGGCGACATGAAATCGATGCAGGCTGCCAAGACTGAGAGCCAGAGCCCGGCCGCGCTGCGCGAAGCGATGCGGAAGCTGTGGTCCGACCACGTGTTCTGGACGCGCGAGTACGTCATCGCTGCGGTGGATGGAAGCGCCGATGCGCAGGCGGCCGCCGCACGGCTGCTGAAGAACCAGGAAGACATCGGGGCGGCGATCGTCCCGTACTACGGCAAGGGGGCCGGGGACAAGCTGACCGACCTGTTGAAGCAGCACATCATGATCGCGGTCGATGTCGTCGCCGCAGCCAAGGCCAGCGATCAGGCCAAGTTCAAGGTGGCCGACGCGAAGTGGAAGCAGAACGCCGCCGATATCGCGGCATTCCTCAGCCAGGCGAACAGCAACTGGCCAAGCCAGGCGATGACCGACGCGATGAACATGCACCTCGCGACGACGACGCGCGAAGTGGTCGCTCGCCTGCAGAAGAACTACGACGAGGACGTGCGGGCGTTCGACGCGGTTTACGACCATATCCTCCGCATGGCCGACGTGCTCGCCGACGGAATCGTCAAGCAGTTCCCCGCGCGATTCGCAAACTGAACCTTGCAGGCCCTGAGCTTTGGACCTTCGGCCTTCGCTGCGCCTTCGACGCAAGGCCAAGGCAGGAGCGCCCAAAGCCCAGGGCCGCCGGTGCCCGAAGCCTCCAACCCAAAGCCGGCCTAGCGCAGCTGGCGCCCTCCGGGAATCGGGGGCGGTTCCCCCGGGATCCCTGACCCCCTGAACCTCTGACCTCCACGTCCACTCAGGTGAACCCCGGTTTCAGGCTCAAGGTCAGCACGCATCAGCGTCCGGCTTCATTCTTGCGCCCGCCAGCCTGGTCCGCAGGTCGAGATGCGCATGCCCAGGCAGAAGCCGGCGGCGGCGGCCCAGCCGGACGCCGAGGGCCAGCGGCGGGCGGTCTCGTAGGGCAGTGCTACCAAGGATTCAGCAGTCAGGAATCAGGAATGAGGAACGGCTTGCTCCGAGTCGTGAATCCTGAATCCTGAGGGCGAGATGGATCCTGCACCTCTCCACCCGCGTCCAAAAAGGCGAGGTAATCATGACTACCGAATCGACTTCCGAACCCGACGTGCGGAAGACGGATGCCGAGTGGCGACAGACGCTGCCTCCCGACCGATACCGGGTGCTCCGGCAGCAGGGCACGGAGCCGCCCGGCTCGAGCCCGCTGCTCGAGGAGCATCGCCCGGGGACGTTTCGCTGTGCCGGTTGCGGCGCCCCGTTGTTCTCCTCGGACACGAAGTTCGAGAGCGGAAGCGGCTGGCCGAGCTTCTACGCGGCGCTCGATGACGCCGTCGAGACCGAGGTGGACGCCTCGCACGGCATGATCCGCACCGAGATGCGTTGTCACCGTTGCGGAGGCCACCTCGGCCATGTCTTCGACGACGGCCCGAACCCGACCGGGCTCCGCTACTGCACGAACGGCCTGTCGCTGAAATTCGATCCCGCCAAGTAGCGGCATCTACAGTTCCCCTCGAGACACCGTTTTCGACAATAATCTCGCGGAGCGGTCGACCATGGCGCAGGACTTCAGTCCTGCGTGTCTCGGGGGGACGAGATGGAAGAGAATGCCGAGCCTGTGCCGAATTTCATCGGCGGACGCTGGGTGCACCCGCGCGTCGAACACTGCGCCGACGTCTTCAATCCGAGCCTCGGTGAACCAATCGCCCGCACACCTCTCGGCACGGCCGCAGACGTCGACGCCGCTGTTCTGGCCGCAAAGGCGGCGTTTCCCGCCTGGCGCGACACCCCTGCCGTCGTGCGCGCGCGCTCGATGTTCAGGTTCAGGGCCGCGCTCGAGTGTCACTTCGAGGACCTGGCGCGGCTGGTGACGACCGAGAACGGGAAGACGCTGGACGAGGCGCGCGGCAGCGTGAGGCGAGGCATCGAGTGCGTCGAGGTCGCCTGCGCCGCGCCCTCGCTGATGATGGGCATGGCGCTCGAAAACGTCGGGCCCGGCATCGATTCCTGCCTCGTTCGGCAGTCGATCGGCGTCTCGGCGATCATCGCTCCCTTCAACTTTCCCGCCATGGTGCCGCTGTGGTTCCTGCCGTTTGCGGTGGTTGCCGGCAACACCGTGGTGCTGAAGCCGTCGGAGCAGGTGCCGCTCTCGATGCACCGCGTGTTCGAACTGCTCGGCGGCTGCGATCTTCCGCCGGGCGTCGTCAACCTCGTAAACGGCACGCGAGAGGTGGTGAACGCGCTGTGTGACCACCCGGACGTCCGTACCGTTTCCTTCGTCGGGTCCACGCCAATCGCGCGCCACGTCTACCAGCGCGCGACGCAGGCCGGAAAACGCGTGCAGGCCCTCGGCGGCGCGAAGAACTTCATCGTGGTGATGCCCGACGCGGATCTCGACCGCGCGATTCCCGGCATCGTCGAATCGTTCTTCGGCTGCGCGGGGGAGCGCTGCCTGGCCGGGAGCGTTCTCCTGCCGGTCGAGTCCGTGCACGCCGAGGCACGGGACCGCATGGTCGCAGCCGCTCGGGCGCTCAAGGTTGGCGATGGAGCCCAGGACGGCGTGACGATGGGGCCGCTCATCAGTGCCCGGCACCGGGCGCGGGTGGTCGAGTACATCGGACGGGGCGTGGCCGACGGGGCCCGGCTGCTGCTGGACGGCCGGGGGCTGACCGTGGCGGATCGCCCGAACGGGTTCTTCCTGGGTCCGACGGTCTTCGATGGCGTCTCGCCGGACATGCCCATCGCGCGCGACGAGATCTTCGGGCCGGTCGCCGCGATCCACCCGGTCAGGAGCCTCGACGAAGCGCTCGGCGTAATCGATCGCCATCCGAACGCGAACGCGACGTCGATCTTCACGACCAGCGGACGGGCCGCGCGCGAGTTCAGCCACCGCGTGGCGCCAACGATGGTGGGCGTCAATGTTGGCGTTGCGGCGCCCATGGCGTATTTCCCCTTCGGCGGCGCGAAGGACAGTTTCTTCGGCGACCTGAAGGCGCACGGCCGCGACGCCTTCGAGTTCTACACGGACAAGAAGGTGGTCATCACGAGATGGTGAACGCGACCGGCCAACGCCCAAGGTCCAAGGCCTGGCCACGGAGCTCGAGTTGCGATGCTCGCTCCGCTGTCGGCTCAAGGCTCAGGCCTCAAGGCTTACACGGAGCGTTCGAAGCGCAATGCGCCTGTTGATCCGGAACGGCACCGTCGTCACCGCCGACGAAACGCTCCGCGCCGATGTGCTCATCGAGGGCGAACGCATCGCGGCAGTCGCGGCGTCGATCGGGGCGCCGGTGGACCGGGTGATCGACGCGGCCGGCCGGTACGTGCTGCCGGGCGCCGTCGACGTGCACACGCACCTCGACATGCCGTATGGCAACACGGTGTCGGCCGACGATTTCGAATCCGGGACGATTGCAGCCGCCTTCGGCGGGACGACGAGCATCATCGACTTCGCGACGCAGGCGCCAGGAGAGACGCTGCACCGGGCGCGGGACACCTGGATGCAGAAGGCCGAAGGCAAGGCGGCGATCGACTACGGCTTTCACGTGGCGATCACCCGCATGGACGAGAGCGTCGAGCGCGAGATGGACGAGCTCGCCCTCGAAGGCGTCACCTCGTTCAAGGTGTACATGGCCTACCCCGGCTCGCTGATGCTGGACGAGGCGAGCATTCAACGGGCGCTGGAGAGGAGCCGCGAGAACGGCGCGACGATCTGCGTGCACGCCGAGGATGGCGCCGCAATCGACGCGCTCGTCCGCGACGCCCTCGCCGCCGGGCATACCGGACCCCGGTATCACGCCCTGACCCGGCCGCCGGAAGCCGAGGCAGCGGCTGCGCGGCGCGTCATCGCCTTGGCGCAATCCTCGCGGGCTCCCATCTACATCGTTCATGTTTCAGCGAGCGGCACCGCCGACGCCATCCGCGAGGCCCGTGAGAACGGCCTTCCCGTGTTCGGGGAGACGTGCCCTCAGTACCTGTTCCTGTCGGACGAGCGCTACGAGGCGCCGGGGTTCGAGGGAGCGAAGTACGTGATGAGCCCACCGCTGCGGTCGAAGCCGATGCAGGATCGGCTGTGGCTCGCGCTGGCGTCCGGAGATCTCCAGGTTGTCGCGACCGATCACTGCCCCTTCACGATTGTGCAGAAGGCGGCCGGCCGTGACGACTTCACGAAGATTCCGAACGGCGCGCCCGGAATCGAAACACGGCTGAGCCTGCTCTACGACGGTGGTGTGCGCGCCAACCGCATCACCCTCAACCAGTTCGCAGGACTGACGTCCACGTCGCCGGCGAAGATCTTCGGTCTCTTCCCGCGGAAAGGCACGATAGCACCCGGCTCGGACGCGGACATCGTGGTGTTCGATCCGGAGCGCAGCATGACGCTGTCGGCGAGCACGCTTCACATGCGCGTGGATTACAGCCCGTACGAAGGGCGCCAGGTGACGGGTGTCGCAGAAACCGTGCTCTCGCGCGGGCAGGTGATCGTCCAGGACGGGAAGTTCGTCGGCCGGCCGGGGTGGGGGACCTTTCTGCCACGCAAGCCGAGGGAGACATGACAAACGACAACCACGACAGCGCCAGCGTGCGCGCGCGCCACAAGGAGTTCCTGTTCCCGAGCGTCATCAACTACTACGCCGAGCCGGTCGTCGTGACCGAGGGCAAGGGGCTGCGCGTGCGCGACGCCGAGGGCCGCGAGTTCCTCGACTTCTTCGGCGGCATCCTGACGGTCTCGATTGGACACGCTGACGATCGCGTCAACGCGGCGATCAAGGCGCAGGTCGATCGGCTGTCCCACGTTTCCACGCTGTACCCGACGCTTCCCGTCGTGGATCTCGCCGAAACGCTCGCGCGCATCACGCCCGGCCGGTTGAAGCAGTCGTTCTTCACCGCGTCCGGCACCGAGGCCAACGAGACCGCGGTCATGATGGCGGAACTCTTCACGGGCAGCTCGGAGCTGATAGCGCTGCGGCACGCCTACTCGGGCCGCTCGCTCCTGGCGCAGTCGCTCGCCGGCCACGCGCCCTGGCGGGCCCTGCCGACACACGCGCCCGGCATCAAACACGCGCACGCCCCTTACTGCTACCGCTGCGCGATGCACCTGTCGTACCCCTCGTGCGGCGTCGCGTGCGCCCGGGATATCGAAGACCTCATCCGGACCACCACCACGGGACGGATTGCGGGCATGCTGGCGGAACCGGTGATGGGCGTGGGCGGCTATATCACGCCGCCGCGCGAGTACTTTCAGATCGCGGCCGGGATCATCCGCAAGTACGGCGGCGTGTTCATCGCGGACGAGGTGCAGACGGGGTTCGGCCGCACGGGCGGCAAGATGTGGGGCATCGAGCAGTCGGACGTGGAACCGGACATCATGACGATGGCGAAGGGCGTGGCGAACGGCCTGCCGCTCGGCGTGACGATCGCGACGCCGGAGATCGCCGCGTCGTTGAAGGCGTTGACGATATCGACCTTCGGCGGGAACCCGGTCTCGTGCGCCGCCGCGAACGAGACGATTCGCATCATCGAAGAGGACGACCTGCCGGCCAACGCCGAGCGCATGGGCCAGCGGCTGCGCGAGGGTCTCGAGCGCCTGAAGCACCGCCACCCGAAGGTCATCGGCGACGTGCGAGGCATGGGGTTGATGCAGGCGGTCGAGCTGGTCGAGGACGAGACGGCGGGGAACCGCACGCCCGCAACCGCGCTCACGCTGCGGTTGTTCGAGGAAACAAAGAAACGCGGGCTGCTCATCGGAAAGGGCGGTCTCGACGGCAACGTGCTGCGCATCGCCCCGCCGCTCACCGTCAACGCCGATCAGGTGGACGAAGCGCTGCAAATCCTCGGGGGGTCGTTCGCGGCGTTGTCGCCTTCGACGCGAATAGAGGGGTGATTTTCAAGCCCGGCCGACCCAGTCATTGACAGCGGGCATACGATAGGAATCGCTCGATCTCGGTACCCAGGTCACTCTCGCGCTGGACCAGAGCAGGAGGCCGCCATGGCTGAGCAGATGAGAGCCAGCGACGTGGCTGCGTGGGTTGAGGGCGTGCTGACCGACTACCGCGGCCGCTACGAGGTGCAAGACCAGCTGTTCATCCGCGGCGCGGTGCGCGTCGTGACGGTGCGCCGGGATGCCTTCTTCGACATCCACAAGGATCGCTGGCTCGACACGACGGAACCCGACGCCCTCGAGCTGCTCGGCCAGGAACTGCGTACCTGGGCCCGGCGTGTGATGCCGGTCGTTGTGACTCCCCAGTTGTAGAGCCTGGCCCTTTCGCAGGAGGACGGCGAGACCCCGGGCGCCATCCTGCGCCCGTCCCGGTCTTGGGGACCGTGCCAGACAATTCTGTAATGGGGTCTGACACCTTCCTGCGACGGTCTGGCGCCTTCCCTTCCTTTCTGTCTCGCCCGCCTGCATGCGAGCGTCGCGCGGAACAATCACCCGCCCGCTTGACGTATCCTACCGAGTGACCCCGCGTTGGGGACCGCCGCACAAGATACCGACAGGAGGTGCCGTGACTTACCAGCGCAAGATCTCTCTGCCCGCCATTGTCCTCATGTTCGCCTTCTTCTGCCCGCCGCTGTTCGCCCAGACGCGGCTGTTGAGGTTCCCGGCGATCCACGGCGACAAGGTGGCCTTCACCTACGCGGGTGACATCTGGATAGCCCCCGTCACGGGCGGCACGGCCACGCGCCTGACGGCCCATCCGGGCATCGAGGTGTTTGCGCGCTTCTCGCCGGACGGCAAGTGGATCGCCTTCACGGGCCAGTACGACGGCGACGAGCAGGTGTACGTCGTCCCGGTGACGGGCGGCGAGCCGAAGCAGTTGACGTACTACCCCGCTCACGGGCCGTTGACCCCGCGCTGGGGCTGGGACAACCAGGTGTACGGATGGACGGACGATGGGAAGGCGATCATCTTCCGCTCGATGCGTGACGCCTGGACCTTGCCGCTGACGCGGCTGTACACCGTGCCGCCGAACGGCGGGCCGGCCGAGCCGCTCCCGATGCCGACATCAGGTGCCGGCGATTTCTCGCCCGACGGAACGAAGATCGTCTACTCGCCGCAGTCGCGCGACTTCCGTCCCGAGAAACGCTACAGCGGCGGCACCGCGAACCAGTTGTACATCTACGACATCAAGACCAACGACGCGAAGCGGATCAGCGACAGCCCGCGCGCCAGCCGCGATCCGATGTGGATCGGCAACACGATCTACTTCAACTCGGATCGAAGCGGCACCTTCAACCTGTACGCGTACGACGTTGCCGGCGGCAAGGTGGCCGCGGTGACGAACAGCACGACGTGGGACGTCCGCTGGCCCAGTTCGGATCGCCAGGGCCGCATCGTGTACGAGCTCGACGGGGGGCTGGTCGTCCTCGACACCAGGACCGGGCGCAGCAGCCCGATCTCGATCACCGTCCCCGACGAGGGCCTGTGGAAGCGGCCGTCACGCATTTCGGCGGCGAACGCGCTCGAGGACTTCGAGCTGAGCCCCAAGGGCGAACGCGCGCTGTTTGTCGCGCGCGGAGACGTGTTCACCGCCCCGATCGAGAAGGGACCGACGCGCAACTTGACGCACTCCTCGGGCGCGCACGACAAATGGGCCCGCTGGTCTCCCGACGGTTCGAAGATCGCGCTCATCTCGGATCGCAGCGGCGAAGAGGAACTGTGGCTGATCGCGCAGGACGGGACGGGAACCCCCGAGCAGCTGACGAAGGGCGGCAAGGCAATGCGCTATTTCCCGGCGTGGTCGGCCGACGGGAAGCGGATCGCCTTCGGCGACAAGGACGGAAAGATCTTCGTCGTCTCCGTCGACGAAGCGGGGGGGAAGGGCGGCGCGACGGTGCGCCAGATCGTCGACGCGCCGCGCGATCAGATCCTCGATTACACGTGGTCGCCGCGCGGTCACTACCTTGCCTTCAGCATGATCGGCGCCAACAGCCTCCGGTCCATCTACATCTGGAGCGAGAAGGACGGCCAGCTGCGGCAGGTCACCGACAGCCTGTTCAACGCGCAGAACCCGGCGTGGGACCCGGACGGCAGCTACCTGTTCTACCTGAGCGACCGCACCTACGCCCCGCTCATCTCCGGGGCCGAGTTCAACTACGCGACCAACAGGACGACCGGCATCTTCGCGCTGGCCTTGCGCAAGGACGTGCTGAACCCGTTTCCGACCGAGAGCGACGAAGTCACCGTCACCACCGACGGGACCAAGGACGAAAAGAAGGACGAGAAGACAGCGGCGGCGGTGAAGCCCGAGCAGGCCAAACCCGAGCAGGCCAAGCCGAAGCAGTCCGAGCCGGCCGATCTGTCGATTGACTTCGACGGCCTCGGCGCGCGGGTCGCGCGCGTGCCCGTCGAAGCCGACAACTACGGCGGGCTGTCGGCCAAGAAGGGCCATTTGATCTACGTGATCGGCCCGCCGTTCTACTACGGCCGGGAAGCGGACAAGAAGCCAGTCCTGAAGCTGTACTCGATCAAGGACCGGAAGGAATCGACCATCGCGGAAGACGCGGGCGATTACGCGCTGTCGTTCGACGGCAGCAAGGTGCTCGTCCGCTCGGGGCGCACTTTCTCCCTGTACGACGCGACGCCGAACGCGGACAAGACGAAGAAGACGGTGTCCACGGCCGGACTGATGGTGGACCGCGTGCCGCCCGAGGAGTGGACGCAGATCTTCAACGAGGTGTGGCGGCGCTACCGCGACTGGTTCTACGTGGAGAACATGCACGGCTTCGACTGGGAGGCACTTCGCCAGCAGTACGCCCCGCTGCTGAAGTACGTCGCGCACCGCTCCGACCTGAACTACGTCATCAGCGAGATGATCTCGGAGCTCACGGTCCAGCACGCCTACGTCGAGGGCGGCGATTTCGTGATCCCGCCGCGGCCGAGAGTGGCGCTGCCCGGCGCGCGCTTCGCGCTCGACCGGCAGTCGGGCCGTTATCGCCTCACGCGGATCTTCGCGGGCCAGAACGAGGAGGAACCGTACCGATCGCCGCTGACCGAGATCGGCCTGAACGCGTCGGTCGGCGATTACCTGCTTGCGATTGACGGTCAGGACCTCAGGCCCGACGAGGATCCGTACCGCCTGCTGCGCGACCGGGCCGATCGCCCGGTGGCGCTCACGCTCAGCTCGAAGCCCACGCCCGAGGGCGCGCGCCAGGTCATCTACAACCCGATCACGGACGAAACCAACCTGATCTATCTCGACTGGGTGCTGGGCAACCGGAAACGGGTCCAGGAGGCGACCGGCGGCCGCGTGGCCTATCTGCACGTGCCAGACATGGGCGCGAAGGGCATCAGCGAGTTCGTCAAGTGGTACTACGGCCAGGTGGACAAGGAAGGGCTGATCGTGGACGTCCGCGCGAACGGCGGCGGAAACGTGTCGCGCATGCTGATCGAGCGGTTGCGGCGCGTGCTGCTCGGCGTGTCGTTCGGGCGCACCGACGATCGCGCCGACCCCTACCCGGACGGCACGATGATCGGGCCCAAGGTCGCGATCCTCGACCAGAACTCCTCGTCGGACGGCGACATCTTCCCGTACATGTTCCGCCAGGCCGGGCTGGGGCCGCTCATCGGCAAGCGGTCGTGGGGCGGTGTCGTCGGCATCTCGGGGCGGGGGCCGCTCATCGACGGCGGCATCATCTACGTGCCCGAATCAGCCACTGCCGGCGCAAAGGGTGAGTGGGTGATCGAAGGGCACGGCGTGGACCCGGATATCGAGGTGGACAACGACCCCAAGTCGGTGATAGCGGGGAGAGATCCTCAACTGGAGCGGGCGATTGCCGAAGTGATGAAACAGCTGCAGGCAAAACCGGCGACGCTCCCGTCCAAGCCCGCGCCGCCGATCAAGACCGAGAAGCGGTAAGCGCGACGACGAGCAGGGATCAGGGGTCAGGGATCAAGGGCCGGGGAT
>Ga0316628_100001524_pt1 | contig 16414 bp, 16 predicted proteins | sample OWC_Aug_M2_C1_D5_FD_207648 | JGI IMG/M metagenome (GOLD analysis project Ga0316628, IMG submission 207648) | Wetland soil microbial communities from Old Woman Creek delta, Ohio, United States - OWC_Aug_M2_C1_D5_C | ecosystem: Environmental > Terrestrial > Soil > Wetlands | place: USA: Ohio... | reverse complement strand
TGAGGCCAAAGGTCACGGGCTCCGCGTGGATCCCGTGGGTCCGCCCGATCATCACGGTGTCCTTGTGCTCCAGCGCCCGGGCCTTGAGCGCCTCGAACACCTTCTCCGATTCCCGGATGAGAAGCGTCAGCGCCTGCCGCATCTGGACGGCAAACGACGTGTCCAGGACGTCCGAGCTCGTCATCCCCACGTGGAGAAAGCGGGAATCGTCCCCGATGTGCTCCGCCACGGAAGTGAGGAACGCGATGACGTCGTGCTTGACGCGCTTTTCGATCTCGTCGATGCGGGCGATGTCGAACCGGGCCTTCTTCCGGACCCGGGCCACCGCGTCGGCGGGAATCCACCCCTTCCCGGCCATGGCCTCCATGGCGAGAAGCTCGATGTCGAGCCATATCCGGAAACGGTTCCCGGCCTCCCAGATCCTCGCCATCTCGGGCCGCGTGTAACGGTCGATCACGATGACCTCCCCTGGAGCCCGGTTCGCCGGGCTACGAGCCGGTGTGGCCGAACCCGCCCTCGCCGCGCCGCGTCGCGTCCAGGTCGTCGACGACCCGGAACGCCGCCCGGACGACGGGGGCAAACACGATCTGCGCGATCCGGTCCCCCCGGCGGACCGGAAACGGCGCCTCCCCGAGATTGACGAGGATGACGCGAATCTCCCCGCGGTAGTCCGCGTCGATCGTGCCCGGCGTGTTGAGGCACGTCACGCCGTGCCGGACCGCGAGGCCGCTCCGGGGCCGGACCTGCCCCTCGACGCCCGGCGGCAGCGCCACGGCGATGCCGGTCGGGATGAGCGCCCTCCCCATCGGGGGAATCGACAGCTCCGACTCGATATCGGCGCGCAGGTCCATGCCCGACGCGCCGTCCGTCTGGTACGCCGGCAGAAGGTCCCGGCTCCCCGGGCGGACCGGGCGGACGGGGATGTCGACGCCGCCCCGCATCCGTCAGAACGCGAGGGGCGCGCCGCCCGGCAGGTCGCCCGCCGCGGCGAGCGAGAAGGCGTCCCGGCGCAGCAGCGAGCCGGCGAGCTCCCGGACCTCGTCGGCCGTCACCGCGGCCACCTGGCGGAGCGACTCGTCGTGCTCCTCGATCCGGCCGAACAGCAGCTCGTTCATCGCGAGGCGGGACATCCGGTACTCCGCGCTCTCGAGGCCGAGGATCATGCTCCCCCTGACCAGAGCCCGCGCCATGGCGACCTCCTCGTCCCCGATGGCGCCGCGCCGCATCTCCTCCACGACGTCGCCGACGACGGCGAGCAGCTCGCGGACCTTGTCGCGGGAGGTGCCGGCGCTGATCTTGACGATCCCCGAATCGGAATACAGGACCATGGACGAGCCGATGGCGTACGCGAGACCACGCTTCTCGCGCACCTCCTGGAAGAGGCGGCTGCACATGCTGCCGCCGAGGATCGTGTTGAGCACGCGCGCGGCGTACCGGCGGTTGTTGGTCCGGGGGATCCCCGGGGCGCCCAGGCACACGTGGACCTGCTCGCTCGGGCGTTCCTTGAGGAACGCGCCGCGGGCCGGCGCGGGCGGGGCGTCGGGCGGGCGTCGGTCGCCGAGGCGCAGCGCGCCCATCTGCCGCTCGAACGTATCCACGATGCGGCCGTGCTCCATGTTGCCGACGACCGAGACGATCAGCCCCCGCCGCCGGAAGCGGTCGCCGAACCAGGCCGTGACCCGGTCCCGCGTGAAGGCCCCGACGGACGTCGACGTCCCCTGGACCGGAAGCCCGAGGGGATGGCCGCTCCAGTACGACTCGTGGAACAGGTCGTCGACGAAATCCTCCGGGTTGTCCTCGACCATGAGGATCTCCTGGAGGACGACGCCGCGCTCCCGCTCGAGCTCGTCCGGGTCGAAAACGGAGTTGAGGTAGATGTCGGAGAGGATGTCGACGGCGAGGGGGAAATCCCTGGCGAGCACCTTGGCGAAGAAGAAGACGTACTCCCTCTCGGTGCAGGCGTTCATCATCCCCCCGACCGCCTCGATCTCGCGGGAGATGTCGAGCGCCTTGCGCCGCGACGTCCCCTTGAAGAGCATGTGCTCGATGAAATGGGCGATCCCGTTGTCGCGCGGCGACTCGGCGCGGGATCCCGCCTCCGACCAGAGGCCGATCGTGGCAGACCGCAGGTGGGGCACCTTCTCGGTCACGATCGTGACGCCGCTGTCGAGGACCGTCCGCGCGACCGTCATCCCGGCACCGCCCCGACACCCGATCCGGGGACCCGGTGAACCACCGGCTACCGCCTCCTCCGACCCCCGCGCTCGCCCTCCGGGCCGCGGCCGCTGCTGCGGTGCTCGCGATCCCGGTCGCGCCGCCCCTCGCCCTCGGCCGGGGGCGCCTCGCCCTCGAGGTTGGGGTTCTCCCCCTCCTTCTCGAACTCCTTGTGGGAGAGGCGGATCTTCCCGTCCCGGTCGATCTCCAGGACGCGGACCATCACCTCGTCGCCCTCCTTGAAGATGTCGGTCACGGCGCGGACGCGGGTCTTGGAGATCTGGGAGATGTGCAACAGGCCGTCGGTCCCCGGGAAAAGCTCCACGAAGGCGCCGAAGTCCATGATCTTGCGCACCTTGCCGTTGTAAGCCTTGCCGACCTCGGCCTCCTGGACGATCCCCTCGATGATGGAGATCGCCGCCTTGGCCGACTCGGCGTCGACGGCCGCGATCTTGACGGTCCCGTCGTCCTCGATGTCGATCTTGACGCCCGTCTGCTCCTGGATCCCCCGGATGACCTTGCCTCCTGGGCCGATGATCTCCCGGATCTTGTCGGTCTTCACGGTCATCACGTAGATCCGCGGCGCGTACGGCGAGAGCTCGGCGCGCGGCCGGTCGAGCACGGCGTTCATCTTGTCGAGGATGAAAAGACGTCCCGCCCGGGCCTGGGACAGGGCCGACAACATGATCTCGCGGCTCACGCCCCCGATCTTGATGTCCATCTGGATGGCGGTGACGCCGTTCGCGGTGCCGGCGACCTTGAAGTCCATGTCGCCGAGATGGTCCTCGTCGCCGAGGATGTCGGAGAGGACCGCGACGTCGCTCCCCTCCTTGATGAGGCCCATCGCGATGCCGGAGACCGCGCCCTTCGACGGGATCCCGGCGTCCATGAGGGACAGCGAGGCCCCGCAGACCGTGGCCATCGACGAGGAGCCGTTGGACTCCAAAACCTCGGAGACGATCCGGACGGTGTAGGGGAAGTCGCCTTCCGCGGGGAGGACCTTGCTGATCGCCCGCTCGGCCAGGGCGCCGTGGCCGACTTCCCGGCGTCCCGGGGCGCGCAGCATCTTCACTTCGCCGACGCTGAAGGGAGGGAAGTTGTAGTGCAGCATGAAGGCCTTCGTCGACTCGCCGAGGATGGAGTCGATCCGCTGCTCGTCCTGCGAGGTGCCCAGCGTCGCCGTGGCGAGCACCTGCGTCTCCCCGCGGGTGAACAGCGCCGAGCCGTGCGTGCGCGGGAGCATCCCGACGCGGCATTCGATGTTCCGGATGTCGGTGAGGCCCCGGCCGTCGATCCGCAGCTTCTCGGACAGGATTTTTCCCCGCACGATCTTCTTCTCGATGTCCTTGAACGCCGATCCGATGAGGGGCGCCTTCGCCGCCCGCTCCTCCTCGGGGAACGCGGCCCGGACGGATTCCGCGATCTCCTCGATCCTCTTGCGGCGCTCCTGCTTCGCCTGGAGGCGGTAGGCGTCGCGCAGTCCCGCCTCGGCGGCGCCGGCGATCCGCGACAGCTCCTCCGCGGACAGCTCCTGCTTGGCGAATTCGCGCTTCGGCTTGCCGATCTCCGTCCGCATCCGTTCCTGGTTGTCCAGGATCGGGATGAGGGACCGGTGGCCGAAGAGTATGGCGTCGAGCACCTCTTCCTCGGGGACCTCGCTGGCGTCGCCTTCCACCATCAGGATCGCGTTGCGGCTCCCCGCGACGAAGATGTTCACGTCGCTCCGCGAGAGGTCGGGAATGCGCGGATTGACGACGAACTGCCCGTCGATCCGCCCCACGCGGGCGCCGGCGATGGGGCCGGCGAAGGGGATATCCGAGAGGGTCAGGGCAGCGGACGCCCCGATCATCGCGAGCACGCCCGTGTCGTTCTCCTTGTCCGCGGAGAGAACCGTGGCGATCACCTGGATCTCGTTGTAGAACCCCTTCGGGAACAGGGGGCGGATCGGACGGTCGATGAGCCGCGACGTCAGGACTTCCGCCTCGGAGAGGCGGCCTTCGCGCTTGAAGAAACCCCCGGGAATCTTCCCGACCGCGAACGTCTTTTCAACATAGTCGACGACGAGGGGGAGAAAGTCGATCCCCGGCCGCGCCGCCTCGGAGGCGCACGCCGTGACGATGACGACGGAGTCGCCGTAACGCACGACGGCCGCCCCCCCGGCCTGCTTGGCCAGGTCCCCCGTTTCGATAGACAAAACTCTTCCCGCGATCTCCGATTCGTACACGTGTCCCACTTGGTGTCATTCCCTTCTTGTCGGCCTGAAACGGCCGCTATTCGGCGGGTATGGTGTCCCGGTTTACTTGCGCAGGCCAAGCGCTTCGACGACGGCCTTGTACCGCAGGGACTCCTTCGACTTCAAGTAGTCGAGGAGGCGCCGGCGCTGCCCGACCAGCTTGAGGAGCCCCCTGCGGGAGTTGAAATCCTTGGAGTGGGCCTTCAGGTGATCCGTGATCATGTTGATCCGCTCCGTCAGGAGGGCGATCTGGACCTCGGGCGAGCCGGTGTCCGTGTCGTGAATCCGGAACTTGCCGATCAGGTCTTTTTTCTTCTCCATGACAAGACTCATGTCCTTTCCGCCCTTCTCCCTTCGGATGATCAGAAGTCACCGATATTAATCGAATATTTACTTATAGCACAACGGCCGCGCCGTGTAAATTCATAACCCCCGGAGAATCTTCCACTCCCCGCCCGGGCCGCGTCCCACCAGCGCGACGGGACCCTCCGCGCCGTGAGTCAGGAGGACGACGGGCTGGGGCGCGTCCGTCCCCTTGCCCGCGAGCCAGGGTCCCGGGGACCGTCCCTGCCGGACGGCCGCGGCGGCCTCTCCGGGAACTTCCCATTGCGGAAAACCCGCGAGGGCCCGCGAAATGCTCACGACCGCGGCGGCGTCCTCTCCCCGCCGCACCGCCTCCGCGAGGGCGTCGAGGGTCACCGCGTCCTCGATCCGGAACGGGCCGCACCGCAGGCGGCGCAGCGCCGAGACGGCCATCGGGACCCCGAGGGCCCGCCCGAGGTCACGCGGCAGGGCCCTCACATAGAATCCCTTCGAGCACCGCAGGACGAGCCGGAACCCCTCGCGGGACCAGTCCAGAAGCGTCGCTTCGGTCACCGTCACGCGCCGCGCGGCCAGGTCGACCGCCTCCCCCCGGCGGGCGAGCGCGTAGGCGCGCGTGCCGCCGACCTTGACCGCCGAGTAGGCCGGGGGGACCTGCTCCCACGTTCCGACGAGCGCCGCCACGGCGGCCGCAACCGATGCTTCCGCGGCAAAGGCGCCGGGCGCCGACTCGACTTCGCGCCCCGTCACGTCGCCCGTGTCGGTCGCGGCGCCGAACCGGAACGACGCGTCGTACTCCTTGTCCTGCATGACGAGGTAGCCGGCGATCTTCGTCGCCTTCCCGACGCACACGGGCAGGACCCCGGTCGCCATCGGGTCGAGCGTCCCCGCGTGCCCGCACTTCCTCTTCCCGAGCAGGCGGGACACGGTTTCGACCGCGCGGAAGGAGGTCATCCCCGCCGGCTTGTCCAGGACGACGACGCCGTCGATCACGCGAGCGACGCCTCGAGGGCCCGGAACACCTGCCGCTTCGCCTCCGCGAGGTCCCCGCGCACGGTGCACCCCGCCGCGTTCCGGTGCCCGCCGCCGCCGAAGGACGTGGCGACCGCCGAAACGTCGACCTTCCCCTTCGACCGGAAGCTGACCCGGTATTCGCCGTCCCCTTCCTCCCGGAAGGCGACCGCGACCTCGACGCCGGCGATGGACCGCGGGTAGTTGATGAACCCCTCCAGGTGGTCCTTCGTTGCCGAGAATTCCGCGAGGTCCCTCCGGAGCGTGGCGATGGAGGCGACTTTACCGTCCCCCGCGATCTCCAGCGACGCCAGCACCCGCGCGAGCAGCCGGAGCCGGTTCGCGCTCTGGGTCTCGTAGACCTGCTCGGACACCGCCCACGGGTCGATCCCCGTGCGGACCATCTCCCCGGCGATGAGGAACGCCTCGGGGGAAGCGTTGGAATACCGGAAGGAACCGGTGTCCGTGAGAATCGCCACGTAGATGTTGAGGGCCACGTCCCGGTCGATCTCGGCCCCCATCGCCGTCAACACCCGGTGGACCAGCATCCCCGTGGCCGCGGCCTCGGGCTCGATGAGGCAGAAATCGCCGTGGGCGCCGTTCGTCCGGTGGTGATCGATGTTCACCATCACGGGGCACTTGCGGAGCTCGGCCCCGACCCGGCCCGTCCGCTCCGGCGAGCCGCAGTCCAGGACGACGGCGACCTGGTAGCCGGAGCCGTCCTCCTCGGCGACGACCGTTCCGGCCCCCGGGAGAAACACGAGGTTGTCCGGGACCGGGTCCGCGTTGAGGACGGTGGCGGTCTTCCCCATCTTCCGGAGCGCGAGGGCCAGCGCGAGCTCGGAGCCGATGGCGTCCCCCTCCGGGTTCTCGTGGCAGGCGATCAGGAACCGGTCGCTCTCGCGGAAGACCCGGCAGATGCCCTCGATGTCATTCCTGGCGTGGCTCATTCCCCGAGATGTCCTTGAGGAGCCGGTCGATCCGCGCTCCCCGGTCGAAGGAGTTGTCGAAGATGAACGCCACCTCCGGGCAGAACCGCATGCGGAGAGTTTGCCCGAGCTCTCTCCGGATGAATCCCTTGGAGCGCCGGAGCGCATCGCGGACCGAGAGGCGCTCCTCCTCGCCCCCGATCACGGAATAGTGGATGCGGGCCGACTTCAGGTCGGCGGTCAGCGTCACGTCCGTGACGGTGACGAGTCCCATCCCCGGGTCCTTCACCTTGTTCTGGAGGATCAGCGACACTTCCTCGCGGATCCTCTCCGCCACGCGGGCAGAACGGTCGCCGCGGCCTTTCACGTTTCGTCGTCTCCGATCCGCAGGATTTCGATGCGTCGGCCGGTCAACTCGATCTCCCCGTCGCGCCCCACGAGGTCGGTGATCCGGTCGAGCATCGACTGGGCGAGCCGCGCGTCGGTGGACGCGAGGGCAACGCCGATCCGCCCCCTCTGCCACAGGTCCTGGAAGCCGGTCTCCGCCACCGAGACCGGGAACCCCGCGCGGATCCGGGCGGTGAGCCCGGCGATCCGCCGGCGCTTGTCCTTCAGCGAGGCGGCGCCCGGAAAGAGAAGGTCGGCGACGAGGACGGCGACGAGCATCCTTCCCCCCTTCCCTCCGCGAGGGGCCGGGCCATCAGAGGGTCTCGACGACCTTCTCCATGGTGTACGCCTCGATCTGGTCGCCTACCTTGATGTCGTTGAAGTTCTCGAAGCCGAGCCCGCATTCGTACCCCTCGGTGACCTCGCGGACGTCGTCCTTGAAGCGCTTCAGGGAGGCGAGCTTCCCCTCGTGGATCACGACGCTGTCGCGAAGCAGCCGGACGCTCGCGCTCCGGGCGATCTTGCCGGTGAGGACGTAGCACCCGGCGATCGTCCCGACCTTGGAGATGTGGAACGTGTTGCGCACCTCCGCCCGTCCCAGCGCGGCCTCCTTGAACGACGGCTCCAGGAGCCCTTCCATGGCCTTGTGGATGTCCTCGATCACGTCGTAGATGACCGTGTAGAGCCGCACGTCGACCTGCTCCCGCTCGGCGAGCTCGGCACCCTTGGCTTCCGGCCGCACGTTGAACCCGATGACGACGGCCGTGGACGCCGAGGCGAGCATCACGTCGGACTCGGAGATGCCGCCGACCCCGGCGTGGATCACGTTCACCTTGACCTTGTCGCCGGACAGCTTGGCGAGGGAGAACTGGAGGGCCTCCATCGACCCCTGGACGTCGGCCTTGACGACGATGTTGAGCTCCTTGAGATCGCCGACCTCGATCCGCCGGTGCAGCTCCTCGAGGCTGAACTTGGGCCGCGCGACCGCCTTGTCCCGCTCCTTTTCCTGGCGGTACGTGGCGATCTGGCGGGCCGTGCGCTCGTCCTTCAGAACGGCGAACTTCTGCCCCGCCGGCGGGAGCCCGGACAGCCCCTGGATCTCGACGGGCATGCCCGGCGGCGCCTCGTCGAGCCGCTTTCCCTGGTGGTTGACGAGGGCCCGGACCCGGCCGTAGTGGGTTCCCGTGACCATCGGGTCCCCGACCTTCAATGTCCCGTCCTGGACGATGACGGTCGCCACCGGGCCGCGCCCCTTCTCCAGCCGGGACTCGATGACCGTCCCGCGGGCGTGCTTCGTGGGGTTGGACTTGAGCTCGAGGACGTCGGCCTGCAGGAGGATGAGCTCGAGAAGTTCGTCGATCCCCTGTTTCCGCTTCGCCGAGACGTTCGCGTAGAGCGTCTGGCCGCCCCACCCCTCCGGGAGGAGCCCGTGCTCGGAGAGCTGCTGGCGGATGCGGTCCGGCTGCGCGCCGGGCTTGTCGATCTTGTTGACGGCGACGACGATCGGGACTCCCGCCGCCTTGGCGTGATCGATCGCCTCGAGAGTCTGCGGCATCACGCCGTCGTCCGCGGCGACGACCAGGACGACGATGTCCGTGACCTGGGCCCCCCGGGCCCGCATCGAGGTGAACGCCTCGTGCCCCGGCGTATCGAGCAGGACGAGGGAGCGGTCGCCGTGCTCGACCTCGTACGCGCCGATGTGCTGCGTGATCCCCCCCGCCTCCCGGTCGGCGACGGTGCTCGACCGGATCGCGTCGAGCAGCGAGGTCTTCCCGTGGTCGACGTGGCCCATGATCGTGACGACAGGCGGCCGCGGGCGGAGGTCCTCCTCCCGGTCCGCCTCCTGGTCGATGAGGCTCTCGACCTCGGGGGCCACGTTCTCGACCTCGTAGCCGTACTCCTGGGCGAGCAGCTTCGCCGTGTCCGCGTCGAGCAGCTGGTTGAGCGTCACGGGCATCCCCATCTCGATCAGCTTCTTGATCACGTCGCCCGCCTTGATTCCCATCCGGTGGGCGAGCTCGCCCACGGTGATGACCTCCTCGATCTTGAACACGCGCTTGCTCGCTTTCGGGGGAAGGGTCGACGGGACCTTCTTCTCCTTGACGACCCGCCCTCTCTTCTTGGTGACGCGCGTCGGCTGGAACTGGCGCACGACGGCCTGCTCGGGCTCCGGGGCCGGCTTTTCCTCGGCCTTGGGTGCGGCCTCGGGCTCCTCCACGATCTCCTGGATGATGGCGCGCTTGAGGACGCCCTTCTGGATCTTCTTCTCGTGCGGCTTGGCCTTCTTCCACTTCTTTTCCTTTTCCTTGCGCTCCTCCTCGGCCTTCTCCGCGGGGGTCTTCTCGACCACGCGGATCGTCGCCTCGACCGGCTTCACCTCCGCTTCCGGGGCGGCGGCCGGAGCTTCGGGCGACGGGGCGGCCGCGGCGGCGGGCTCCTCGACCGGGACCGGCTCCGGGGCTGCGGCCGGCGGGGCCGCCGGGACCTGCTCCTCGGGCGGCGCGGGCGGCGGCTCCGGCGGCTTCTCGGGCTCGGGCGCCCCGCGGCGCAGGACGACGCGGGTCGACCGGCGCTCCAGCGAGCCGTCCGCCCGGGTGACCACGAGCGGCGTCTTCGGCGGCGGAGGCGGCACCCCCTTCCGGAAGTGGTTCTTCACCCGCTCGATCAGGTCCCCCTCGATGTTGCTCGAGGCGGACTTTCCCTTCTGGCCGATCCGCTCGAGGAACTGGATGATCTCCTTGCTCGTCTCCATCCCCAGTTCCTTGGCGAGATCCCTGACCCGAACCTTATCCATCTACTCCCCCTGCTTTCCCGCTTCTGCCGCCCACCAGGCGGCGATCCGATCCGCCAGGACGATTCCGCCCGGCCCCATGCCCCACCGCGCGCCCCCCTTGGGCGTTCGGATCCGTTTCGCAAATCCGCCGACGCATTCGACCCTGCGGCAGAGGTAAATCCCCCGCCCCGGACTTTTCCCCCCGGGATCCGGCTCCCAGCCCCGCCCCGGCCGGCCCGCGATCCTGAGGAATCGCCCCTTGTCCCCGGAGGCGCCGCACTGGACGCAGCTCCGGACCGGGAAGGATCTCCCCTCCCTACGCGTCATTCCCCGGTTCGGGCTTCGGGGGCGCTTCCCCGGCCGCTTCCCCCGCCGGGGGCGCGGCAGCCGCATCCTCCGCCGGCGCCGCGGTGGGCGCCTCCCCTTCGGGCGGCGCGCCAGGCGTCTCCCCTTCCGGCGGCGGGACGAGAGCCTCCCCTTCCGGCGGCGGGACGACGCCCTCGGCCGGGACTGCCTCCGGCTTCTTCGCGAACAGCCCCTCCGCCCTCTTGAGCGCGTCCTCGACCTGCCCTTCCGCGCGAACCTCGATGTGCCAGCCGACGAGCTTCGAGGCGAGCTTGACGTTCTGCCCCCTCTTCCCGATTGCGAGCAGCAGCTGCTCCTCGGGCACGATGACTTCCATGCTCTTGTCGGACTCGTTCACGAGCACCCGGATGATCTCGGCCGGCTGCAGGGCGTTGCACACGAACTTGGCGGGGTCCTCGTCCCAGGCGATGATGTCGATCCGCTCGCCCCGGAGCTCCTGGACGATGCTCTGGACCCGCGATCCCTTCATCCCGACGCACGCCCCCACGGGATCCACGTCCCGGTCCTTGGACCGCACGGCGATCTTCGTCCGGAAGCCCGGCTCGCGGGCGACGCTCAGGATGGACACGACGCCCTCGTAGACCTCGGGAACCTCCTGCTCGAACAGCTTGAGGATCACGCGCGGGTCGGAGCGGGACAGGAGGATCTCGGGGCCCCGCGAGGTCTTGCTGACGTCCTTGATGTACGCGCGGATCCGGTCGCCCTGGCGGTACCGCTCCCGGGGGATCTGCTCGGAGGGGGGCATGATCGCCTCGGTCTTCCCGAGATCGACGATGATGCTGTCGCGCTCGTACCGCTGGACGATCCCGTTGATGATCTCCCCCTTGCGGCCGATGAACTCGTTATAGATGACCTCGCGCTCGGCGTCCTTGACCTTCTGCATGATGATCTGGCGGGCGGTCTGGGCGGCGATGCGGCCGAGGTCCTTCGTGCTCATCCGGAAGCCGATGCTGTCGTTGTACTGGGCCTCCGGGTCGAGCTCCCGCGCCTCCTCGAGGGTGATCTCGAGGTCCCGGTCCTTCACGGCCTCGACGACGATGCGGAACTCGAGGATCTCGAACTCCCCGGTCTCCTCGTCGTACGTCGCCTCGAGCTTCTTGTTCAGCCCGTACTTCTTCCGCGCGGCGCTCTCGAGGGCGTCCTTGATGGCATCGACGATGATGGTCTTGTCGATCCCCTTTTCCTTGCCGAGCTGGGTGATGATCTGCCCGATGTCCAGAATCATCGCTTCTTCTTTCCCTTCGCGAATAATTCGTCCTGTGTCACGTCGATGTTCGCCTTGCGCATCAGCCGGTACGGGAGGCGGACCGTCCGTCCGTCCCTTTCGATGTCCACCCCGTCGTCGTCGGTGCGGCGCACGATACCCGTGAAGTTCCGGCTCCCCTCCACCGGCTCCGTGAGGGACACCCGGACCCGCCGCCCTTCCGCCGACGCGAAGTGGCGCGGCTTGGACAGCCGCCGGTTCACGCCGGGCGACGAGACCTCCAGAGCGTACGGGCCCGGCAACGGATCCTCGACGTCGAGGACCGCGCCGAGACGGCGGCTGAACGACTCGCAGTCGCCGATCCCGACCCCCCCCTCCCTGTCGATGAATATCCGGATGACGGTCCGGGGGCCTTCCTGCACCGCCTCGACGTCGAACACCTCGACCGCTTCGTCCAGCGCCACGCCGTCCGCCAGTACCGCGATCTTCCCGGTGTCGACTTTGTCCCGCATTTCCCACCAAGCTCCCGCCACGGCAGATCGGGGCATGTTCCCGCTCGCGCCCGGTCGGGTCCCGCGACGCGGTCTCCACCGCGTCTCCGGCGCCCCCCGGTCGCGCGCCTTGTCACCACGCCCGTCCCCGCCGCCGTGCGACGAACCCCGATGGAGCCTGCGGGATTGAAGGCGGCGCGATCGAAAAAAAAAGTGGGCGCCGGCCCACTTTCGCAGCAAATCCGAGCGATTTAATTATACACGGACCGCGAAACGGACCACAAGCGATTTCTTTGTTTACGTCGCCAGCGTGCCCCTGTAAGCGGCGACGGACCCGATCCGCTCCTCCGCGAGGAAGCGGGCGATCCCGTCGACGATCTCGACGCACGCCCGGGGATTGCGGAAGTTCGCGGTCCCCACCTGGACCGCGGCCGCCCCGACGAGGAGGAACTCGAGGGCGTCCGCCGCCGTCTGGATCCCCCCGATCCCGATCACCGGGATCCTGACCTTGCGGCACACCTCCCACACCATCCGCAGGGCGACGGGCTTGATCGCCGGCCCCGACAACCCCCCCGTCACGTTGGCCAGCCGCGGCCGCCGCGTCCGGTGGTCCACCGCCATGCCGACGATCGTGTTGATGAGAGAGACCGCGTCCGCCCCCGCGCCCTCCGCCGCCGCGGCGATCCCGGCGATGTCCCCGACGTTCGGGGACAGCTTGACCCAAAGCGGCTTCCGCGTGCGTTTGCGCACCCGGCCGGTGAGGCCCGCGATTCCCTCCGCCGTCGCCCCGAAGGCCATCCCGCCCTCCTTGACGTTCGGGCACGACGCGTTCACCTCGATGGCGGCCAGGGACGGGACGGCGGACAGGCGCTCGGCGACCTGCTCGTACTCGTCCGCCGTCTTGCCGTAGATGTTCGCGACGTAGACCGCCCCCGCGTCATCGAGCCGGGGGACAACGTCGGCGACGAACCGCTCGACCCCGATGTTCTGGAGGCCGATCGCGTTCAGCATCCCGGCCGCCGTCTCGACGATGCGCCCCGGCGGATTTCCCGCCGTGGGGGCGAGAGAGAGTCCCTTGACGACGATGGCGCCCAGGCGGGAGATGTCGTAGAACGGCGCGAACTCGAGGCCGTAGCCGAACGTCCCCGACGCGCTGATCACGGGATTTTTGAGCGTGAGCCCCCCGATCGGAACGGAGAGGTCCGGCGTCACCACACCACCTCCCGGGCGTCGAAGACCGGCCCCTCCCGGCACACGCGGCGGTACGCCGTCCTGTCCCCCTCGCGGACCGCCACGACGCACCCCCAGCAGACGCCGAACCCGCACGCCATGTGGTTCTCGAGGGCCACCTGTGCCTCCGCGCCCCGCGACGCCGCGAGCGACGCGATCTCCCGGAGCATCTCCGCCGGCCCGCACGCGAGGATCGCGAGCCGGCCGGCGTCCTCGGCGGAGACCGTTGCGAGGCGCTCCCGGACCGCATCCGTGACGCGCCCGAAGTAGCCGGACGTGCCGTCGTCGGTGCAGGCGTGGATCCGCCCCGGCGCGGACTCGCCGGGCGTCCACTCCCTCGGCGGCAACTCCTCCCGGGTCCGGGCCCCGAGGAACATCTCGAACTCCGCGCGGCGCCGCCCCAGGGCGGCGGCGGCGGGAAACACCGTCGAGAAGCCGACGCCTCCCCCGACAAGCCAGTAGACTCGTCCGTCGCGGTCGAGGTCGAACCCGCGTCCGAGGGGAAGCGTCATCGCGAGCGGGTCCCCGGGATGCATCCCCGAGAGCAGGGCCGTCCCCCGGCCGACGACCTTGTAGACGAACTCGACCGTGCCCTTGCCGCGCGTCCCCCCGGACCGGAACAGCGCGAGCGGGCGCGGCAGCAGCGGGTCGTTCCCCGGCCATCCCGAGACCATGGCGAACTGGCCCGGCACGAAGGCGACCGGCTCCGGGATCGACGCCTCGATGCGGTAGAAGATCCCGCCGCGGCCCTCGTTCCGCACGATGTGCCCGGTCACGAACCGCATTCCGCTATGAGGCATCGTCGTCCCGTATCTCCCGCGACAGGAGGACCGCGTCCTCCCGGGTGTCGGTGTAATACCCCTTCCGGATGCCCTGGAACACGAACCCGTGCCGCCCGTAGAGGCGCAACGCGGGACCGTTCCCGGGACGGACCTCCAGGTGCATCCGCCGCGCTCCTGCCGCCGCGCTCCGGCGGATGCACTCCTCGAGAAGCGCGGCCCCCACACCGTGGCCCCGCGCGTCCGGGCCGACGGCGATGTTCAGGAGGTGGGCTTCCCCCGCGATCGTCCAGCAGACGGCGTAGCCGAGGATGACGGGCCCGGGCTCCGCGACGGCGACGAGCGCGTCCGAGAAATCCCGCGTGATCTCGTCCCGGAACATCCCGGCGGTCCAGGGGCTCGGGAAGGACACCGTCTCGATGGCCATGACGGCGTCGATGTCCCCGGGGGCGAGCTCCCTTATCAGGAACCGCAGATCCACTCCGCCCGGCTACCAGCGGATGAGCGTCGTGCCCCAGGTGAAGCCGGAGCCGAACGCCGCGAGGCACACGAGGTCGCCCTCCCGGATCCGTCCCTGCTCCACGCACTCGTCGAGGGCGATCGGGATCGATGCCGCGGTGGTGTTGCCGTACCGCTCGATGTTCGAGTAGACCATCCCCTCGGGGAGCTTCAGCGCGGCCCCCACGGCCTGCGTGATCCGGAGGTTCGCCTGGTGGGGGATGACCAGGGACAGGTCCGCGGCCGAGAGCCCGTTCGCCGCAAGGGCCTCCCCGATCGCCTCCGGGAACCGCCGGACCGCGTGGACGAAGACGAGCCGGCCGTTCATCCGGGGCCACTGCCTTCCCGCGTCGAGCATCTCCTTGCTGACGCGCGGATGCTCGATGGAGGAGGGCGCCTCGGCCATCAATTCCTTCGCGTACTTTCCCTCGGAGTGGAGGTGGGACGACAGGATCCCCGTCCCCGCCTCGCACGGGCCCACGACTGCCGCCCCCGCGCCGTCCCCGAAGAGGACCGCCATGTCGCGGCCCTCGGTCGACAGGTTGATGCCCGTGCTCTGCACCTCGGCCCCGATGACAAGAACGTGGTCGTAGAACCCGCCTTTGACGTACGCCTCCGCCACCGAGAGGCCGTACAGGAAGCCGGTGCACTGGTCCCGGACGTCGAGGGCCCCGATCGTGTCCAACCCGAGCTTCTCCTGGACAAACACCCCGTTCCCGGGGAAGAAGTAGTCCGCGGAGAGGGTGGCAAAGACCAAGAAGTCGATGTCCCGGGGCGTGAGGCCGGCGCGGGCGATCGCCGCGCGGGCCGCCTCCGCCCCCAGGTCGGACGACCCGGTCCCCGGGTCCACGAAGCGCCGCTCCCGGATCCCCGTGCGCTGCACGATCCACTCGTCCGTGGTGTCCATCAGCTTCGCGAGATCCGCATTCGTGACGACGCGGGGCGGCAGCGCCCGCCCGGTCCCGAGAATTCTCGCTCCCCTCATGCCCCCCCCTTCAGATGACGAACACCGCGGCGGCGATGACCGTCGTGTGCTCGTCCTTCACGATCGCCGACTGGGTGATGTTAAAGGAGCGGTAGAACTTCCCGCTGATCTTCCAGACCTCCTTCTTCTCGTCCCAGCTCTTGTCCTCGTCGAACTCGATCCCGAGCGTGCTCGCGAGCATCGCCGCGGCCAGGTCCTCGGCGTAGTCGCCGGCCACCTTCTCGGTCTGCCCGTAGGCGTGGTGCTCGCTCAGGTACCCGTACACGGACCGTTCCGACGGGAGGGCGCACCCGACCGAGGCGGCGACGAGGCGCCGCGGCTCGTCGCTCACGCACCGGCTCATGACCACGAAGACGATCTCGCCGGGGGAGAGCTCCTTCAGCCCCTCCTCCTTCTTGACGATGCGGCACTTGGGCGGGAAGATGCTCGACACCTGGACCAGGTTGAACTTCTCGATCCCCGCGTCGCGCAGCGCCAGCTCGAAGGAGGTGAGCGGCTCCTTGTGGCGTCCCACGCCCTTGGTGAAGAAGACCTTGGACGGCACGATCATCGCCTGAATCTCCTTTGGGAAAGGGGAGCGCCCCCTTTACTTCTCTTCCTGCCTCGCGAGGATCCACCCCATCATCCGGTAGCACAGCTTGGCCGCGAGGAAATCCGGGGCGACCATCCCGGGGATCGGGGCCAGCTCCATGACGTCGAATCCGACGATCTGGGACCCGGACCGCATGACCTCCCTCAGGATGTCGACCGCCGCGAACCAGCTTAAGCCCCCCGGCTCCGGGGTCCCGACGGCCGGCATGATCCCCGGGTCGAAGACGTCGAGGTCGATCGAAATGTAGACGTTGGCGGTCAGGCTGCTGACGATTCCGCGAGTCACGTCGGCCAGGCTGTCCCGGACCTCGGACGCGTAGAAGGTCTTCACGTCCTCCGACTTGCGGAGGAACCGGTCCTCCTCCTCCGACATGCTCCGGATTCCGACCTGGACCAGCTTCG
>Ga0316628_100001523_pt1 | contig 16416 bp, 9 predicted proteins | sample OWC_Aug_M2_C1_D5_FD_207648 | JGI IMG/M metagenome (GOLD analysis project Ga0316628, IMG submission 207648) | Wetland soil microbial communities from Old Woman Creek delta, Ohio, United States - OWC_Aug_M2_C1_D5_C | ecosystem: Environmental > Terrestrial > Soil > Wetlands | place: USA: Ohio... | reverse complement strand
TCGGTGAAGATCAGCCTGTCGGCGTTCCTGGCCGCGATCGGCGCGCCGATGGATTTGTCGGCCCAGATGAGCGGGGAAGGTGACTGGCCCGGCGCAAGCTCCAAGTAGCCGGACTTCTTCGTCCATCCCCCGAAGGCCGACAGCAGCACCGGCTTGCTCAGATCGATCGGTTCCTGCGCGCCCGCGGCACCGCCGCGCCCGCCACCGCCGCCCCGCCCGCCCGCGCCGCCGCGACCGAGTTGCGTCACGCGGTACCGCACTTCCTGCCTCGCGCCTTCGCCCTTCGTGAGGCACGTGATCGGCCCGCCGCCGCCAAGCGGCACCGCCCAGACGTCGTAGCGGTCGTACAGCACCGCCGACTTGCCGTCCGCGCTGAACCCAGCGACGCCGTACACGGGCCTCTCGTAGTCGTGGTCGTCCTCGGCGTTCACGAAGCTGTGGCCGCCGTCGATGACCGTCCTTGCCACGGTCTCCATGTTGTACGAGTAGACGCGGCCGGCCTTCAGGTACAGGAACCACTTGCCGTCCGGCGAGACGCCCATCGTCCGGGAGAGGCCGCGCTCGATGAGCGTTCGCTCGCCGGTCGTGAGGTTCACCCGATAGATGTCGCTCTTGCTCGCGCCCCACTCGACCTGTCCGTGGTAGGGCGTGTCGGCGCGGCCGATCGCCCACTTCAGATCGTCGGTCGGCGTGATCGTCTCCATGTCGTCGTCGGCGACCTGGCGCAGGGTGCCGGCCGCGACGTCGAGCAGGGCCGCCTTCGTGGCGCGGCGGGCCTGGTTGAGCTGCACGATCTGCACGGACTGCGGCTCGTCGTCTTTCCAGTGGTACACGTCGACGTTCGCCTGGGGGTCGGTCGACGGCGCCTTCTCGTCGTCCTGCTCCTTCAGCCCGACGAGCAGCCGCGTGCAGTCCTTGCTCCAACGCGGCGCCGTGAATTCGCTGACCACCATCTTGGACGGAAAAGACGAAGCCTCGGCGGGCTCGAAGATGGCTGCCTGCATCTGGGGCGTGCCCACGTTGCGCCAGGTGAGCACGACGTTGTCCCGCTGTGCCTTGCCTTTTGGCTTGTCGCCCCGCAGCACGGCGAGCGCCGCGCCCTCGGTGCTCCACGCCAGCTGGTCGTAGTCGGCGGCGGCCGCGTCGAGCATCCGCTGCTCGCCGCTCTCGACCGTCATCACGTACACGCCGTTGCCCAGGCGCTGCTGCCCGCGGACGGTGTAGGCCATCAGCCTGCCCGAATCGTCGAAGGCGTAGGCGCCGACCTTGCCCAGGTAGCGCTGCTCGCCCGTCGCGACGCGCCGCATCAGAAGATCAGCGGCTGGCGCAGTCGCGTCGGTCGTCGCGGGCGCGGCACCGCCCCGGCCGCCGCGCCCGGCAGCGGCACCGGCGGCAGGCGCGGCTTCGGCCCCCTGCGGCCGCATCAGCAGACATTCGCCGTCGGGCGAGATGGCGAAGCTGCCCACCGACGGAAAGGAAGTCTTGCTCCCGGTCGTGAGATCGAGCAGTTCGAAGGGGCGCGCTGGCGCCGGCTCGGTGCCTGCGCCAGCGCCCCCGGTCGGAGTCCCACCGCCCCGGCCGGCCCGTCCGCCGCGTCCCGTCGTCGATGGCGGTGCGATGAAGTATCCCACCCAACGCCCGTTGTCCGAGAAAGACGCCCCTGTTCCGCGCGGCACGTCGAAGACCTTGTCGCCATCGAGCGCCTTCACGAACAACGTGCCGTCGCCCTCGTTCGGCGTCACCGTATAGAGCATCCACTTGCCGTCGTTCGAAATCGCGGCCCCCGTGATGCGTCTGAATTTCGGGTAGTCGTCGAGGGCGATCGGCTTTGGCGCGGTCGTCTGCGCGCGGACGAGGAACGGCATCGCGACGACCAGCGTCAGGAGGAACACGCGAAGGCGGGCGCGGCTGGCAGGGTTCATGGTTGTGCTCCAGGTGGTGCTCGAATCGGAACCGATTCGATGGGGGTTGGGCTCCGTCGGCAGAGGGCGCAGGATAGCACGGCTGGCAACGGGTCAGAGCGGAAAACGCCACGGGAAGGGGACTGTCGGGCCAGAGCTGGTGATCCGGTGTAGGATCGCGCCAACAGGGTGTTCCGATGCGATATTTCGTGCTCGCATTCCTGATGGTCGTCACCTCTTCGACCAATGCGCAGAAGAAGGCACCTATGGGACCGGAGACGGCGCTGCTCGTCATCGACATCCAGAACTTCTACTTCGAGAACGGCTCGCTGCCGCTCACCGGCAGCGTCGAAGCGGCGCGCCAGGCGCGTCGCGTCCTCGACGTGTTCCGGGCAAAGAAGCTGCCTGTCATCCATGTCCGGCACGCGCCGAAGACGATGCAGTTCGTCGAGGGAGAGCCGACGGATCCGCAGTACCGGATTCGTCCCGAAGTGGCGCCGATGGCCGGCGAGACGATCATCACGAAGCACTACGCGAACAGCTTCCGCGAGACGACGTTGCTGGACTACCTGAAGTTGCGCCACGTCACCCGGCTCGTCCTCGTCGGGATGCAGACGCACATGTGCGTCGAGGCGGCTGCGCGCGCCGCGGCCGACCTGGGCTTCGACGTCACTGTCGTGGCCGACGCCTGCGCGACGCGGCCGCTCAGCTATGGCGATCGAACCGTGCCGGCGGACATGGTGCACGCGGCGGCGCTGGCGGCGATCAACGGGACCTACGGGCGAGTGGTCACCATCGAGGCGTGGCTGGCAGGACAGTAGACAACGCGACGCGATCTTGTCGTCTTTCAGGTCGTAGAGCTGCCACTCCTCGGGCTGTTCCCAGCACTGGATCACCTTCCACCGGTCCGTGCGGACGCCCCGATTCTCCCTGACCTGATGCACATCCGATGCACGAGAGGAGTATCCTTACCGGCCATGGACCGACGGAGGTTCCTTCGCGCGCTCGGCACCCTGACCGCGGCGATCGGCGCAGACGTCGCGGCCGGCCGGCCGGTGGAAGCGTGCCTCGTGGCACGTGGAGCCGAAACTGCGGCCACGCCCCGCGTGAAGCACTGGGCGTGGATGCGAGGCAATTACCAATCGGTCGACGAGTGGCGCCGCCTGCTGGCTGGCTTGCGCCGTGCCGGTATCGAGGCCGTCCTCGTCGGCGGCAGCGCCGATTTCTACCGTGCCTACGCGCCGGCCGCGAAGGTCGAGGGCGTGGACGTGCACGCCTGGATCTTCACGATGATGCGGGGCGAACACGTCAAGACACACCCGGACTGGTACGCGGTCAGCCGCGCGGGGGTTTCAACGGCCGAGAAGCCGCCCTACGTGGGGTACTACCGGTTCATGTGCCCGTCGCGCGATGAAGTGAGACAGTACCTGTCGGACTACGTCGGCGAACTGACGCGGATTGACGGCCTGGCCGGCGTTCACTTCGACTACATCCGCTACCCGGACGTGATCCTGCCCGTCGCGTTGTGGGCGAAATACAACCTGGTGCAGGACAAGGAGTATCCCGAGTTCGACTTCTGCTACTGCCGGACCTGCCGCGATCGCTTCAAGGAGCGTGGGGGCCGCGACCCGCTGGACCTTGCCGACCCGCCGCGCGACAAGGCCTGGGCGAAGTATCGATACGACAGCATCACGAGCGTCGTGAACCTGCTCGGAGACCTCGTTCGCCGTTCGGGCAAACTGGCGACGGCCGCCGTCTTCCCGACGCCCGGGATCGCGCGGACACTCGTGCGGCAGGACTGGCCGTCGTGGAGGATCGACGCCGTGCTGCCGATGGTCTATCACGCGTTCTACAAGGAAGAGGTCAGCTGGATCGAGCGGGCAACGCGCGAGGGCGTGAAGAGCCTGCAGCGGCGCATCCCGCTCTACACGGGGCTGTACGTTCCCGACCTGCCGCCTGCGAATCTGGCCCGCGCGGTCCGGCACGCGCTTGCCGGCGGTGCCAGCGGCATCTGCCTGTTTCAGGGCGACACGCTCACCGCGGAACACTGGGCCGCCATCCGCCCCATCCTGCAAACACGATGAATCGCGCACTGCTCGCCGCCACGCTCGCCGCACTCGCGCTGATGCTGCCGATGGCCGCCTCTCCGAACCCGCAGTCGGCTTCCAATGCGTCGCTCGACTTCGAGGCGCTCCCTTTCGCGCCTGCCCGCTACGTCGCCCTTCGCATTGCTGGGCCGCTTTCGATGGACGGCAGGCTCGATGAAGCGTCCTGGCGGAACGCCCCCTGGACCGAGCCGTTCGTCGACATCGAGGGACGCAACCGCCCGGCACCCCGGTACGAGACGCGGGCCAGGATGCTGTGGGACGACGAGCATTTCTACGTGGGCGTCCGGATGGAGGAGCCGGACCTCTGGGGAACGCTGACCTCGCGCGATTCCATCATCTACAACGACAACGACATCGAACTGTTCATCGATCCCGACGGCGACACGCTCAACTACTACGAGCTGGAGATCAACCCGCTCGGCACCGTCTTCGATCTGCTGTTGCCGCGCACCTACCGTGACGGCGGCCCGCCGATCATCGCCTGGGACATCGCCGGGCTGAAGGTTGGCCTGGACGTGCGCGGCACCGCGAACCGGCCGGGCGACCGCGACGATGGGTGGACGGTGGAGATCGCACTGCCGTGGAAGATCCTCCGCGAAGCCGCGCCCGGAAAGCGGCCGCCGCGCGCCGGGGAACAGTGGCGGGTCAACTTCTCGCGCGTCGAGTGGCAGGCCGACGTCAAGGACGGCCGTTACACACGCCGCATTAACGCTTCAACGGGCAGGCCGCTCGCGTCGGACAACTGGGTGTGGAGCCCGCAGGGCCTCGTCGACATCCACATGCCCGAGCGCTGGGGCTACGTGCAGTTCTCGGATGATCGCGCCGCAGGGGGCGGGGCCGCAGCAGCCGCGTTCGTCGAGGATCCGAACGAGCGGGTCAAGTGGGCGTTGAGGCGTCTGTACTACCGGCAGCGCAGGTTCAGGGCCGCAAACGGGCGGTACGCCGCCGACCTGGCGTCGCTCGACGCCGCCACCATTCGAGTGGACGGTCTCGAGTTCGCTCCCACGCTGGAGGCCACGGGCGGCCTCTACGAGATCACCGCGGCCGGATTTCGCGGCGCAGTCGTCCACATCGCAAGCGACGGCAGAACCTGGATTACGGACTCCAGCCGGCGCTAGATACGCGACCACGATTCGGGGTTGAACCACATAGATTCTTCACTGACCGGCGGGCTTTAAGACGATCGGCAGGACGAACGACAGGACGAGCGCTGCGACGACGAAGAAGATGAACGTCACGACGGCGGTCTGAAACGCCATCCAGCGCGGATTCTGGTCCGGCCGCAGGAAGCGCCGACGCAGCTCCGTGTAGCTGATGACGTAGGCACATGCGGCGGCGAGCACGCCAAACACCGTGCCGATGGCCAGAAGGAGAGGGAGTACCGGGCTGAAGGCCGACATCGTCCCACGAGGATACCTCCGAGGGACGAAACCAGCCACCTTCACCCGTCGCGGGCGCGGATGAAGCCGCACGATCCGGACCCGATTTGGCGGTCCAGGGAGGAACACGAAGCCTACCACTACATTGAGATCTCGAAGGACAACAGGACAAAAACATCCCAAAAGGCGGCGACTGCTGGCCCACGGACCGGCGGTCGCGAACGCGACGCGTCTTGCGGCGCCGGCTTTCGAGGTCTTTGCGCGAACGGAGCAGCGTCCGAGATGCCGTGAGCCGGCTAGTTGTTTGCAGGGAGGAGCACGAATCTCCAGCGCGACAGTTTCGGTGCCGCGTACTCGGCTCGTGGCCGGGCCTGTTTCGGCACAGCCGTCCCGGGTGTCCGGTGTTCATGCCCCCATCGCGTCAGACGACCGCCGGTCTGGCGGCCGTGCTGGTTCTCGTTGCTGCTGCAGCGCTGGCTTCTCCGACTGCGGCACCGGTGGATTCGAACGCCCGGCCGGACGCAGTCTGGTCGACCCTGGAGATGCCCGGCGCCAAATCGGGCCTCTGCCGTGCGGCCGGCTTCAGCGATCGCATCGAGACCGGCCGCCTCGCGCTCGAGCTGATCCGCCTCCTTCACGGCGAAAGCCTGACCGGCGGCGTGCTGACCGACCCCATCCGCGGGTCTGTTCTCATCTACCTCGTCACCATCGATGATTTCACGAGAGCGTCGGCCGCGTTGCGCGCCCCGGAACTTTCCACCGCCGGCGCGCGCCGGGGATTTCGCGACATGCGCACGGTGGCGGCGCTGCTCGGTCTCGGGTTCGATCCGAAATCCCGGGCGCCCTGGCACGACCTTCCTCGCCGTCAGGACGGCGTCCGCCGGATGTTGTCGGACGCAGGCCTTTCCCTCGACAACCTCGCCGAGCGGCTGAACAACGGGGAAGCGATCTCGCTTGCCCTTCCTCGTGTCGATCTGCCGTTGCCGCTGACCGAGCGCCTGTGGCGTGACGCGATCTTCCGGGGCAAGCTGCCCTACGCGTCGCTGTTCGTCTCCATCGTGCGCGATCGCACGGCAGCGCTGGTGTACCACGGCCTGATGTCGCTCGACGAACAAACGCTTGCGTACTTCGGCAGCGCTCCGTCTCTGCTCGCGCTCGCGCGGAATCATCCGGGAGCGATCGCGGCCACCGTGCGCTCGGTGCACGTTCACGGCGGGCGGGTGGCCGTACCGGGAGGCGCCGCCGCGGAACCGCTGTGGGCGGCGCTGGTTGGAGCCAGTCCGGCCGACGAGGACCGCTTCGTGCGTGGCCTTTTCAGCGACGCCGGCGGCAGGCTCGCATACTTCTACGACGCGGTCGGCCACCTCGATTCTGCACGCCAGCGGTTCGCGCTCGGGCTCGCCGCCGGCACGTCGCAGCCGGATCCCGCGCGCTTTCGTCGCCTCTACGAGGCGCTCACCAGCATGTTCTCGTCGTGGCAGATCGAACTGCACCCGCTGACCCGACCGGTTGGCGACGGGGTGCCGCTGCTCGCCCAGTTGAGCGTCGACCCCACCGCGCGGCTTTCACCTCCGGCGTCGGCGGCTCTCTGGCGCTGCGCGTTCGAGGACGGCGGGAGGCCTGGCGGGGAGGAACTGCACGGTCAGTCGATTCCACAGGAACCCGCTGCCGACGCCGCGGCCCTGGCCGAACTGGTGCTCGGGTCGCCCGACAGGCTGCAACGCCGCGAGCGGGTGAAGGCGGTCCTGTTCGCCCAACGGGTGTTCGGCGGCGCCGAACCACGCGATGCGGCCGCGGTCTGCGCCGTCGTGCGGGGATTCCCCCGGTTCGATGCGCTCGCCCTGGTGCTCGAGCGAATCGGCATCGACGATCCGGGAACCTACGCGCTTGCGATGCGGCGGGCTTCGGATCTGTCGGCCCTCGACGGCTCCTGGCGGGCGCCCGCGCTCTCGCAGTTCCAGGGCGCGCTCGCGCTCATCGATCGGCTCGCCTGGCAGGAGACGTTCGATGTGGGCCAATCCAGGCAACTCGTCGCGTCGCTCGTCGCTGTGCCGCTTGTCGAGAACGGGTATCGCGGCGGGGTGGGGCAGTGGCTGCGCGATCGCCTTCTTCCCGCGTTGCACGCCCGCATGCCCAGGTCGACGGCGACTGCGGACGAAGACCTCGTGATCGAAGCGCTCGCCGGCGGCGCTCCGGTGGTCGCGATGCCCCAGTGGCCCGTCGACTGGGAGGGTCAGCGCTACGTGCTCGATCCCGCTGCCGCCGAACTCGCCCGGCTGCTGAAGGTGCGACGCAAGCAGGCAGGCGGCCGCGTGGACGAACCGCTCGAGATGCAGGCGATCGGCAGCGCGCTCGGAGGGGCGCACGTGCCCGCGACAGAAGAGAAGCGCCTGCTCGCACAGCTCGGCGCGTTGCTCGACGCGTTCCGCGGCGAGGCCGCTGCGGACGGCGACGGGGATGCGGCGGTCGAGAAATCAGTCGAGAAGGCGGCGCAGGCGGCGCGCTCGTTCGGCGCGTCGCCCGGATCCGACGCGCGGAGGCTGGCGCTCGTGGACCGGGTGGCGGAGGTGGCCGACGACATGCTCGCCCGCGTTCTCCGCTCGCTCGCGTACGCCGCAGCCATCGGCAGCCCCGACAGCAAGCTGTTCCTGGGGCCCGACGTCTCCCTCGACCACGACTTCGGCTTGGCCGATTCAGTGTGGGCCGTGCCGATAGAGCAGGCCGGGAGCGGAGTGGCGTGGCACCTGCGTGGTTCCTTGCTCGCCCTCGACGTGGCTCTGGCCCCGTATTCCCTGCGCCGCGTCTCGAGCGACCTGCCGTTGGCGGCGCTGCGGCTCGATCCGGACGACGAACGGGGCCTGGCGCACGGGGCATTGCTCAAACGGGCGGCATCGTTCGACGACATGGCACGCGATCGACTCGTGGCGCTCGTCGAACGAGGCAGGGAACAGGCGTCGGCTGCCTTCACGCCATCGGCGCGCGCGGCGCTGTTCGACGACGCGAACATCGACGAGTGGCGGCGCAACGTGCTGCAGTGGCAGGTCGGCCGGGAGGGTGCGCGCCTCGACGCCGCGCTGACGCTCACCGAGTTGTTCTGGATCGGCGCGCGCCAGGCGCAGATTGCCCCGCCGGACGGGTGGGGCATGTCGATGGCGGCGGTCACCGGCTGCCTGTGCCTGCATTTCGGCGGACCCGCAACCATCGACACGCTCGGCATCCGACCCAGCCAGGGTGTCGTCGCGTCGCTCCTGGCCGATGCCACGCTCGAAGCGGCTCGATGGACGGCCGACCTGAGAGTGCCGGCCGCGTTGATTCCGTCACTGCTCACGGGTCTGACCCAGGATCTCCTGGACTCCGCGCAGCCGGCTCACGCCGACGACTGGCTGGAGCTGGCGCAGGCGGCCAGGAGCGTCTCGCGCGAACGCTTCGAAGATCACGTCGCGGCGCTCACCGTCGCCGGCGGGCCGCTCGTGCCCGTGGCCGGCGCCGGAACTCACGAAGCGAGGCTCCCCGATGCGCAAGCTGGTCATCGTCTGGTCGCTGCTGCTCGCCGCGATCGCGTTCGCCCAGGCGCCCGATGACGCCCTGACGATCCTGTCGCCGACCCAGGACAGCTACGTCAGCGGCCCGATCCCGCTGCGCGTGCACCTGCCGCCCCAATCCGGCCGCGTCCGGCTCGCGATCTACGCGGATGGCAATCTGGTGTGCACGCTGGATCGCGCTCCGTGGGAATGCCCGTGGGACGCGGGAACGACCGTGTCCGAGCACCAGGTCCGGGCGGTCGCGACGCTCGCCGACGGCCGCCGCGTCGTCCAGACCGTGAGAACCCGCGGCGTGGCGGTTACCGAACGAGCCGACGTGGAGGCGGTGCACGTCACGGTGACGGTGACCGACGACCGCGGCCGATCGGTCCGAGGCCTCCAGCGCGATCAGTTCGCGGTTTTCGAGGACGATGTCCGGCAGCACATCGACTACTTCGCCGGTGAGAACATCCCGCTGGAACTCGTCGCCGCGCTCGACGTGAGCGGCAGCATGGCCGACTCGATGGCCGATCTGAAACGGTCGGCGAAGGCGTTTCTCTCGGCCCTGCGCGCGGGCGACGCGGTGACACTGCTCGCCTTCAACGACAACATCTTCACGCTTGCCCGCGCCTCGACCGATCCTGCCGCGCGCGTGAAAGCGGTGGATCGGCTGGCGCCGTGGGGCGGTACGGCGCTGTACGACGTCACGGTGAAGGCCCTGGACCTGCTCGGCCGCCAGCTGGGGCGGCGCGCCGTGGTGATCTTCACCGACGGCGAGGACACGGCCAGCCGCACCACGTTGAAGTTCGTCGAACAACGCCTCGCGCGAAGCGACGCCGTCGTCTACACGATCGGGCAGGGGCGTGGGACGCACGTCGAGGCGTTCCAGAAGACACTCGAGCAGATCGCCGTGCGCAGCGGCGGACGCCCGTTCTTCTCGGACAACATCGAGAAGCTCAGCGCCGCCTTCAACCAGATTCTCGACGAACTGTCCAGCCAGTACCTCCTGACTTACTCACCCGCCACCGCGAAGCGCGACGGCGCATGGCACCGGATTCGGGTCCAGCTGCGCGACGGCCGCTACCACGTGCGCGCGCGCGAGGGCTACCGAGCGCCGGGCGCGCGCGCGGATGCCGATCGGGGATGACGATGAAGCTCACACGTCGATTGACCGCCATCGGTATTGCGGCGGCGGCCGCGATCGCGTCGCCTGGCATCCTCGCCCAGGAGCCGAAGTTCGGGTCCCGTGTCGATGTCGTCGCCGTCGACGTCAACGTCGTGGACAACGAGGGGCGGCCCGTGCGGGGCTTGAAGGAAGCCGACTTCTCGCTGACGGTGGACGGCAAACCGCGGCGCCTGACGTCGGTCAGCTTCGTGCAGGATGCGGCGGGGACGGCTGCCGGCGAGTCGCCCCCTGCGGCGCCGGTCGCCCGGCCGCACGCCGCGGCGCTGTTCAGCTCGAACGAAGGCAGCCAGTCGGGACGGCTGATCCTGTTGTTGATCGACGAGGACAACATCCGATCCGGCGGCGGCCGCGCGGCGATCGAATCGGCCCGCCGATTCGTCGACAGGCTGCAGCCGACGGACCGGGTGGGCGTGCTGGCGTTTCCCACCGGGCCGAGGGTCGAGATGACCGCGGACCACGACAAGGTGCGCGCCGCGCTGGGGCGGGTCGTCGGGCACGACTCGCCGATCAACGTGGGCAAGAACCTGGGCCTGTCCGAGGCGTTCGGGATCGACGCGGGCCAGGGCGACCTGCTGTCGCGGGTGGCGGATCGAGAATGCGTCGGCGAGACGCTGCGCGCCCGGCAGGCCTGCGAAGAGATGATCGAGGCGGCGGCGCACACGCTGGCGGCCGCCGCCAGGCAGCGGAGCCGCGCGTCGCTCGATGCCATCCGGACGATCCTGGCCAGCCTGCGCCGGATCGAAGGGCCGAAGACGGTCGTCCTCGTCTCCGAGTCGCTGGTCGCGGGCGCGGAGACCGGCGACGTGTCCGAGTTCACGCTCAGGCTGCAGGACATCGCGCGCGAGTGCGCCTCCGCGCGCGTGACCATGTTCGCGCTGCGCCTGGAGCGCCCCCTGGTCGACATGGCGACGGGCCCGGCGCCGCCGACGGCGACGCTCGACGAGCAGCTGCGCGCCGAAGGGTTGCAGTCGCTGGCCAGCGTGGCCCGGGGCGCGCTGTTCAACGTGGTCGGATCCGGACAATCCGCCTTCGATCGGATCGCGCGGGAACTGTCGGCTCACTACCTGCTCGGGTTCGAGGCGGAGCCGGGCGACCGCGATGGGCGACCGCATCGCATCGAGGTCAAGACCACGCGGCGGGGCGTCCAGCTGCGGTCGCGGCGCGAGTTCGTGTTTGCCGGCGCCGGGCGCGAAACCGACGAAGGAGCGCTGGGGCGCGTCCTCGCGTCGCCGTTCCTCGCCACTGACATTCCCCTGAAGGTGACGACCTACGCGACGCGCCACCCGCAGAACTCGAAGATCAGGCTGGTCATCTCCGCGGACATCGGCCGGAACATCGCGGCGCCGCAGCAGCTGAGCATCGGCTTCGTCGTGTTCGACGGCGCGGGGAAGGTCGTCAGCAACGCGCTCCAGCGTATGCTGCTGGCGCCGGAGCACGTTCCCGGATCCATCCCCTACGTCGTGTCCGCGACGGTCGAGCCGGGCGAGTACACCGTGCGCCTGGCCGTCCGCGACGCGGCCGGCGGGACGGGCAGCGTCGAGCGCAAGGCGACGGCACGCCTGACCGAGGCGCCGCCGGTGCAGGTGAGCGATCTGCTGCTGGCCGACGAAGACCCGTCGCAACCCGGCAAGTGGCAGCCGTCGGTCGGCGGGCGGGCGTCGGGCGAGATGTCGGGGTACCTGGAACTGTATTCGGCAGACACGCAGGCGCTCGGCAAGGCGACCGTTCGCCTGGAGGTGGCCGAGGACGAGGGGGCACCGGCGCTGGTCACCGGGGAGACGCGCACGGCCGGGCCGACCGACAAGGGGCGGCGCGCGGTGACGGCCCGTGTGGGCCTGGACCTGCTGCCGCCCGGAACCTACATCGCCCGGGCGCTCGTCATGATGGACGGCCGTGCGCTGGGCCGCGTCGCCCGGCCATTCGTCGTCGCTGCGGGAGGCGACCAGCACCCCTCGCGGCGGTCGACACCGCCGTTCGCCGATCTCGCGCGTCCCTTCGACGTGCGGCAGGTGCTCGACCCGCGGGTGCTGGTGCCGTTTCTCGATCGGCTGACTTCGCCCGGCGTGGTGCCGGCCTCAGCGGGCGTCCGGACGGCGATCGCGCAGGCGAAGCTCGGCGCCTTCGACGCGTCGTTCGACAGGCTCTCGGCCGGCCGCGACCTCGCCGCCACGTTCCTCCATGGGCTGGCGCTGCTGTCGCGCAACGACCTGGAGCGCGCCGCCGGCGACTTCCGCTCGACGCTTCAGATGTCTTCCGACTTCTTCCCCGCGGCCTTCTACCTGGGCGCGTGCTACGCGGCGGGCGGGCGCGGCCGCGAAGCGGTCGGCGCATGGCAGACGACGCTGGCCGGCGAAAGCGACCTCGAGGTCGCCTACCTGATGTCGTTCGACGCGCTCGCGCGCCTGGGCGACTGGCCGCAGGCGCTCGACGTCGCGCGAGACGGCCTGTCTCAGTGGCCGGATGACCCGGCGCTGCAACGGCGCGTGGCGGCCGCCTCGGTGATGACCGGAGCCGACACCGAGGCGCTGAAGGTGCTGCGCGCGTATCTCGCCCTCTCGACGGGCGACGCGGAAGCGTTGTTCCTGGCCATGAGCCTGATTGTCAGACCGCGCCTCGACGCCGTCGGAGACGACGAGGGAATTGGCGTCGAGGAGTTCGAGCGCTACGCGCAGCAGTACGCGAAAGCCAACGGCCCGCGGCAGCCTCTGGTCGCCTTGTGGGAGAAGTCTCTCAAGGGTCAGTGAGCTATTTCCACTTCGCGACCCACGCCGCGATCGTCCGGACGACCTCGGGCGCAACGTGCGACGCCCTTCCATACTCGGCGCCCGTCGGGTTCTGCCCGTCGACCGGCATGAAGAGGTGATTGAGGTTGGGGAAGAAGTGCGCTTCGCGCATCGGAGGCGCCTTGGAGGCGAGCGCCTGCTGCGCGATGTCGTAGTCGGCCTTCAGCACCTGGATGTCCATGCCTCCCTGCAGCAGCAGTACCGGTGCCTTCGTGTTCGCCAGGGCGGCACGCGTGTCGCGGCCCAGCATGTCGCGCCAGTAGCGCGCGGTTCCGCCGAAGACCATCTCGTCGTCTTGGGCCTCGCCCGTGCGAACGCGCACGAACGCCAGTTTCAACGCCTTGACCTGCGTGTCGATCTCTGATTGCGGTTGGCCCGCGATCTTCAGCTGAAACGCCAGTTGCGAGGCGACGACCTCGTCCAGGGGCCGTTCGGCGGGTGCCATGAGCACCGCCCCGCGCGCCCCGGACCGATCCGCGATGACCGGGCCGAACATCGCACCCTGGCTGTGCCCCAGGACGAAGACGCGCGCGGCGTCCACTTCCGTCAGCGTGCGGGCGAGCTTCACCGCGGCCACCGCGTCGGAGATCGTCTCTTCTTCGACCGTGAGCGTCTTCACGTCGAGCTTGCCCTTGAGCGCAAAGGTCCGCTTGTCGTAGCGCAACGTGCCAATGCCGGCCGCAGCCAGGCCCTCGGCCAGGTCGCGAAACGGTTTGTTCGGACCGATTGTCTCGTCGCGGTCGTTCGGCCCCGACCCGTGCACGAGCACGACGAGCGGGATTCTCGGCTTGGCGGCCGCCGGCAGGCAGAGCACCGCGGGCAGTTTCACGTCTCCATTCACGAGTTCGAGAGAGCGCTCGGTGCACGCGGCAGGGGCGCGCGTCGCCGATTCCGGTGGCGCAGCGAGCGCGAAGCCCTCGCGGACGATCTCCACGTTCTGGACGGGCACGGTCACGCGCATCAAGCGGTTCGTGCCGATCTCGGCCCACATTTCCTCGAGGACGTTCGCCACCTCGATCGTGTATTTCCGAACGCGGAGGGCCTTGCCGTCGAGCGACGCCGGTTCCTCGTCCGCCCGCGACACCTTGCCGGGGATTGCGGCCATCGCCTGGGGCACCAGGAATGTGATCGGCTGCGTCGGTTCGCTGCTGCCCGCGATGCGGTCGAGCAGCACTTGCAGGTGGGCCGTCACGAGGTTGTCGACGAGCACGGTGGCCGCCGTGAAGGGAACGGTTTTCGATTGAGACTGCGCACCGGCGCTGGCCTTGATCTGGACCTGGTCGCCGTCGCGCCACGCCTCGATCACCTGGCCGGCGACCTCGAGCTTGTAACGAACGAATGTGCGATCCGCCGCTAGTGTTGCGTCGTGCGTCACCTCCCAGGGACTGCCGCCCCGCAGCAAGTGCGACGCCCCGGAGACGTGATAGCCATCCGGCCCGGATGTGATTCGATACTCCTCGGTGCCCGTCAGGGCCGACCCGACGCGAATCCGGAACATGTTCGCTTCTTGAGCGACCGCCCCGGTCGCCAGACAGAGGATGGCCACAGTCCACGCGCAGGTGTTGAACATCGGAGTTGACTCGCTATCTTGCGCTCGTCGCCTGTTCTTCACGGGCGCCTGGCGCGCCACCGGCCGTCACGAAGAAGTAAAGGAAGCCCGCGGCCAGCAGGGCCTCTATCACGACGGCAGTCCATGCCGCGGGACCAATCACGGCTGTCACCGCGCCAACGAAGCTGAGGATGGCCATCATCGTGGTGACGATTGCGCCGCCGGCAAGGATCGCGCTCCGGGCCGCCGAGGCCGACGCCGCTCGGCTGTGCCACAGGATTGCCGTGTACCCGAGCATCAACGCGCCGTATCGTCGACCGACGTACGCCGCGATGCCTTCGGGCCTGGCGCCCCAGGACGCCAGCATCGCCTCGGGAAAGAGCAGCCACGCAATGCCGAGGACGAAGGTGACCAGCGCCGCCACGGTGAAGAAGGTCTTCATGGAACACCTCCTGCGACGGCCCCGAGCTGAAGTTCGGGACCTACGTTGTTCTCATGCTTTGAGGTGTGAGGCCGGGACGCGGCGGGATCTTAGCACGCTGCTGGTCGAGGGTAGCGGTGTCATACGCGGTCGGGAAGCGATTGGCGGGGGCAGACCGCCGCCAGTGCGACGGTCTGACCCCGCCTTGACGCTATCTTCGGGCGCCGAGCGCCTTCCTGATCGCCAGGACCCGTCGGACCGCCGCGCCGATCCCCGGGTCGTCCAAGCCGATCGCGTCGAGCCCGACGACACGATTGTCGTGGACATACGGCAGACCGGTGTCTGGGTTGGTGATCTCGTCGAGGAGCGTCACCTGTGTCAACGCATCGGTGTCGCCCGGGAAGCGGCCGCTCTCGAAGACGATGTTGTTCTTGACCTCGCTCCCTGCACCAGTCGGATATCTGAGCTCCGCACGCGAGGCCAGGAGGATCGCGCCCTGGCTGAGCCCGGTGAGCCTGTAGTCGTTCTGCATCAACACGCAGTTCTCAGTGGGAAACGGCATCGGCGAAAACCCGGGGTAGAAGTTCCCCGAGTAGAGCAGCACAGCAGGCTGAGGGACTGTTGCGGTCCAACCGGTGTATGGTTCCACCGGGCCCAGAACATTGCCGGCAACGACGCTGTCGGCTGACTGAATCGACAACTGGTGCGCAGCCTGCAACCCGGAGAAGTCGTTGTCCATGACGATGGTGTCGTGCCCGTACGCATACCGGCGAATTCCGGCATAGGCCCTTCCGGAAACAACGTTTCCCGCCACGACCGCCTGGTTCAGCCCGCCATCGTACGTTGCGACCTCAATCGCCGAGACGACGTCGGCCGGGGACGACTGCAGAGTGATCGTGTTCCCGCTGATCAAGACCGGGCCGTTGTCTCCGGCGACACACTGATAGACATATGGGAGGCTCGAACTCTCGCGGTACCTCCGGCACCCCAGATCGGGATCGGCGCCCGCATTGCTAGGTCCGTTGTAATAATTCGACCAGCCGTAGACCAAAAGAGTGCTGAACGTGCTTCCCGGCGTCTTGATCATCTTGTTATTGGTGACCTCGAACGGGTAGCGGACGGCAGTCATCGATTGATCCTGCGGCACGACCGGCTCGTCGTAGTTGAGCAGGAGGGTGGGGGTGATGATGGGGTGAAGCGCGAATCCGGTCCACCGGCCTTCGAGAAGACAGTTCGCCTTGAAGACGTTCCGGTCGATTCTCACCGGGAACGCCGCGGTGTACGAGGCGATGACTGCGTAGTTCAGCACGTTGACGTGGTTTCTCTCGATGACGACCGGATGATCGCTCGCCGGCCAATCAGGTCGCCAGAGGGACACGATGAAGATGCCGGTATATGCGGACGAAGTCGTCAGCTTGATCTCACGGATCGTCACCCCCGACGCCCGCACGGCGAACACCATTGCGGTCCCGGACATGCTGGGTGAGAAGCTGAATGCGCCTCCGCCGCCAACGATCTTCGTCCTCGGCTCGTCGAGCGTTTGGTCCCACCCGTCTCCCGTCAGGACG
>Ga0316628_100001522_pt1 | contig 16427 bp, 10 predicted proteins | sample OWC_Aug_M2_C1_D5_FD_207648 | JGI IMG/M metagenome (GOLD analysis project Ga0316628, IMG submission 207648) | Wetland soil microbial communities from Old Woman Creek delta, Ohio, United States - OWC_Aug_M2_C1_D5_C | ecosystem: Environmental > Terrestrial > Soil > Wetlands | place: USA: Ohio... | reverse complement strand
GCGTGCGCGAGCCGCCACATCAGCCGGCGCGTCTCGTTGTCGACGTCGAGGTAGAAGCCGACCTTGAAGCCGTGCAGCGCCTCGAGCGCCGCGCCGAGCGTCAAGAAGACGGCCAGCGCGACGTAGCCGATGCGAAGGTGCCTGCGAACGAGCGCGTCCGTCTCGTCCACGTTCGAGTCCGAACTCTCGCTTCGCTCGGGCATGCGGCACTCCGTCACTCTGCCACCGTGATATCGCGATTGTCGCGGATGAGGGCGAGCGACGCGATGTCCTTGGGAGCCATCTTCACGCCCGCGGGGCTCCTGGCCGGCTTGGCGCTTTCGACCGCGTGGCGCGAGCGCCCCGCGACGTAGCGCACGACGGCGTAGGGATCGTGCTCGGCCGCGAACTGGAGCAGCGGCGCCTCCCAGTCCGAGCCCGACGCCGCGATGGCGTCGGGGTCGCCCATCGCGTCCGCCCAGAGCACGCGCTCGGCGGCGTCCTTGGTGAGCAGCCCCATCGCGCCCTCGGGGACGTCGGGGAGCTCCGGCGAGACGTCGACGCCGGCCTGCCACTTCATGAGCGTCTTCACGGTCCACGCGAGCGAGCGATCGAGGTGGCAGAGGTTGCAGGCGTTGGGCCGCCCCGCCACGGCGCGCGAGTCCGGGACGTCGATGCGGTGCGACCTCACCCCGCGGCGCAGCGCGTAACTGGTCTTGGGCATGTGACACGCGACGCACGCGTCGCCCGGCGAGCCCGGCGCGTGGCGCGAGTGGCCCGCCGGCATCGTGTGGCACGAAATGCATGTAGCTTGCACGGAGTGGTCGCGCCTCAACTGATCGTCGGGATCGCTGCGGTGCATCGAGTGGCAGCTCACGCACGACAGCCGGCGCTCGCCCGCGCCCCGCAGGTAGCAGGCGGAGAGGATCATCGCGTTGTACTCGCGCCCCGCCACGCGGACCGTCCCGTCGGGCCAGAACAGGTCGCCCGCCGGGAGGTCGACCTTCGGCCCCTTCGGGTCCGCGAGCACCGCGGGCGACAGCAGCGTGCGCGACGCGTCGAGCAGCTCGCCCGGCCGGAAGCGCTCCGCGTAGCCGCTCCGCCAGAACGCGTCCTCGTCCTTCGGGTACGCGTAAGCGTGGCATTGGCCGCACACGGCCGCGGCGCGGTCGGCCGGCAAGCGCGCGGGGTTGACGATGCTCGGGTCGGCCTCCTTGCTCCGGCGCTGCGCCCAGCGCGTCAGCGGATCGTGGTGCCGCTCGACGTGCGCAGCGCCCGGTCCGTGGCAGGCCTCGCACGCGATGCCGAGCTCGGCGGCGCCGGAGTCGAAGCCCTCGTCGGTCGCGCCCGGCCTGCCCGCCGTGGCGTGGCACTGGATGCAGTTCGAGTTCCACCGCACGTCGTGCTGGCGCAAGCTCGGCGGCTCCACGAACGCTTCCCTCCTGGGGATCAACGTTCCAGTCCGAACTCTCGCTTCGCTCGAGCGTGCGGCACCGAGCTCCCCCTCGTCGCGCGCGAAGACGAACGGCAGCATGCGCAGCGCGCCGGCCCCCGCGGCGACCCAGTAGCCCTGCATGTGGTGCGAGCCGGTCGTGATGAGGACGCGCTCCTTGTCTCCGTGCTCGGTCCGCTCCCACACGGAGCCGCCCTCGCCGGCGAAGAGCGTGTACTTCAGACCATCGGCCTCGACGGGCGTGTCGAGCGGCGCGAGCACGGTCGATGTGCTCGCGCGCTGGGTCATGGTGCGGTGGAAGGTCCGCGACCACGAGGCGTGCTCGCTCGGGTGGCAGCTCGCGCACGCGTCCGAGCCTGCGTAGCCGTCTACGCGCGCGATCTCGGGTGCGCCCTTCATTGGGGGCGCCGCGCGGGGCCGCGGGGCGGCGAGCGCGATCGCCGCGAGGCCCATCGCGAGGACCACGGCGATCCGCGCCCTTCGCGACGCCCTGGAACGCCAGAATGGAACGATCGTTCCAATCCCGAGCAGCATGGCGAGCCAGAAGGCGAGGAGGGCCACGGCTCGAGGTTATCCTGCCTCAACGTGGGGCTGCGAACCGGCGCGAGAAGTGCTACGAACCCCCTGAAATGACCGACCGCATCGTCCACTGCCGCAAGCTCGACAAAGACCTCCCCGGCCTCGCTCGTCCCCCCTACAAGAACGAGCTCGGACGACGCATCTTCGAAGAAGTGTCGAAGGAAGCGTGGGACATGTGGCTCAAGGATTCGGTGAAGTACATCAACACGTACCGGCTCGATCTGGCTGCGCCCGAGGGGCAGAAGTTCATGCTCGATCAGTGCGCGATCTACTTCGGCTTCCAGCAAGGCGACCTCGCCCAGACCGCGTTCACTCCGGCGCAGGAAACCAAGACGGAGAAGTGACACGGTGATCCCGAGCAACGCAGCGAACGGCTTCAACGTCCACGCTCCGCCTTCGGGGCCCTACGGCCGGGCCGCGCACGGCAAGCTGTCGCTCGGCGTGCCCGGCTTCGAGTGGGAGGACCTCTTCGCTCCGTCGCGCCTGGGCGATCTGTACGAGGCGTTCGATCGCTGGTTCGCCGAACGCGCGCCCGAAGCGCACGCGCGCTTCGCGAGCTACCGCGCATGCCTCGGCGAGGGGATGACGCCCGAGGCGCAGAGCGCCGCGCTGCTCGCCGCCGCGCCGCACGTGAGCGCCTTCGTGACGAAGCTCTTCGGCATCGAGGCCGACGCCGCCAAGGTCAAGCGCGAGGTCGACGCGCGCGGGCCGCTCTGGAAGTTCCGTCGGGAGTTCGCCAAGAAGCGGGTGCTGCGCGAAGGGGCCGGGAAGGGATGGGCCGCCCGCGCTGCCGCAAGCTCGAGCGAAGCGAGAGCTCGGAGCGAAACGTCGAACGACTTCGACGTCGCCTCCGCGGGCTGGGCGGCCGAGGTCGCGCTCGGCACCGTCGCGGAAGCGGTCGACGGCGACGAGGAGCTCTTCACCGCGCGGGGGACGGTCGCGCTGTTCGAGATCGACGACGTCGCCCGCAAGGCCAAGAAGCAGGGCGGGGCGCAGTGGTCGGACGAGCTGCGCGCTCGCGCCCGCGCCGTGCTCGCCGCGCTCGAGAAGGATCTGCGGACCAAGCGGCTCGTCGCCAAGCGCCCGGCCGCCGAGGGCGACGACGACCTCGCGGGCGTCGTCGCGTTCGCGCTCGACGCCATCGAGGCCCACCTCGCCGCGCGCCGCGCCGATCACCAGGACGCCGCGCGGCGCTGGCCGTCGCTCCGCCAGCCGCACAGCCTCGACTTCAAGAACCTCGTCCAGCTCCGTCGGCCCGACGCCGCGCTGCCCGAGCTGTTCGTCGGCCCCGACGAGGAGCGCCGCCAGCGCAAGGGCTTCAAGCTCACCGACAAGCGCGGAAGCGCGCGCGAGGTCGAGCAGGAAGTCGACTACTGCATGTACTGCCACGAGCGCGACAAGGACTCGTGCAGCAAGGGCTTCCGCGACAAGGAGCCCCATACCTTCAAGAAGAACCCCCTCGGCGTCGAGCTGCGCGGCTGCCCGCTCGAGGAGAAGATCAGCGAGATGCACGTCATGCGGCGCGAGGGCGACGTCCTCGCCGCGCTGGCGCTCGTCACGGTCGACAACCCGATGTGCGCCGGCACTGGCCACCGCATCTGCAACGACTGCATGAAGGCCTGCGTCTTCCAGAAGCAGGAGCCGGTCAACATCCCGCAGGTCGAGACGCGCGTCTTGACCGAGGTGCTCACGCTGCCGTGGGGCCTCGAGATCTACATGCTGCTGATGCGGTGGAACCCGCTCAACGTGAAGCGCCCGCACATGCGCCCGTACAACGGCCGCAACGTGCTCGTGATCGGCCTGGGTCCCGCGGGGTACACGCTCGCCCACCACCTCGCGTGCGAGGGCTTCGGCGTCGTCGCGGTCGACGGCCTCAAGCTCGAGCCCCTGCCGCCCGCGCTGACCGGCGGCTACGGGGCCAAGGGCTACGAGGCGCCCGCGCCCATCAAGGAAGCGACGTCCATCTACGGCCGCCTCGACGAGCGCATCATGCTCGGCTTCGGCGGCGTCAGCGAGTACGGCATCACCGTCCGCTGGGACAAGAACTTCCTCACGCTCACGTATCTCTCGCTCGCGCGCAGCCCGCACGTGCGCATGTACGGCGGCATCCGCTTCGGCGGGACGATGCTCCTCGACGACGCGTGGCAGCTCGGCTTCGACCACGTCGCCATCGCGGCGGGCGCCGGCAAGCCCACCCTCGTCGAGGTGAAGAACAACCTCGCGCGCGGCATCCGCCAGGCGAGCGACTTCCTCATGGCGCTGCAGCTCTCCGGCGCCTACAAGCGCACCTCGATCGCGAACCTGCAGGTCAGCCTGCCGGCCATCGTCATCGGCGGCGGCCTCACCGCGATCGACACCGCCACCGAGCTGCTCGCCTACTACCAGGTCCAGGTCGAGAAGACGGTCGAGCGCATGTCGCTGCTGGAGCGCGAGCTTCCGCCGGAGAGCGTGCGCGCGCTGTTCGACGACGAGGAGTGGCGGCAGCTGCAGGAGCACCTCGCCCACGGCCGCGCGCTGCGCGCCGAGAAGGACGCCGCCAAGCGCGAGGGCCGCGACCCCAACGTGCAGAAGCTCCTCGACTCCTGGGGCGGCGTCACGCTCGTCTATCGCAAGAGCCTGCAGGACTCGCCCGCGTACCGCCTCAACCACGAGGAGGTCATCAAGAGCCTCGAGGAGGGCGTGCGCTACGTCGAGAACCTCTCGCCGACCGAGGCCGTCGTCGACGACCACGGCCAGGTCCGCGCGATGAAGTTCGTCCGAGCCGACAAATCGGTCGTCGAGCTCCCGGCCAAGACCATCTGCGTGGCCGCCGGCACGAGCCCCAACGTCACCTACGAGAAGGAGCACCCGGGCACCTTCGCGCTCGACGATCGCCAGCATTACTTCCGCGCGCACGCCGCCTCGGTGGACGCCACCGGCCAGGTGACGCTCTCGCCCGCCCTCGCGGCGTCAGCCGCGGAGCAGGGAAACGTGGACAAGAGCGAAGCCTTCTTCACCAGCTACTGCAAGGACAACAAGACCGTCTCGTTCTACGGCGACAACCACCCGTACTACGCGGGCAGCGTGGTCAAGGCGATGGCCAGCGCCAAGGACGGCCACCCGCACGTCGCGGCGCTCTTCCCCGAGACGCGCTCGCTCGACCCGAAGGACCAGCCCGCCCGCGACGCGAAGCTGCAGGCGCTCTTCGCCAAGCTCGACGACGAGCTCGTCGCGACGGTCGTCGAGGTCAACCGCCTCACGAAGACCATCGTCGAGGTCGTCGTCCACGCGCCGATGGCGGCGCGCAAGTTCAACCCCGGCCAGTTCTACCGCCTGCAGAACTTCGAGACGCGCGCGCCCGTCGTGAAGGACACGCGCCTCGCGATGGAGGGCCTCGCGCTCACCGGCGCCTGGGTCGACCCCGAGCGCGGCCTCATGGGCACGATCGTCCTCGAGATGGGCTCGAGCTCACGCCTGTGCGCGGTGCTCCAGCCCGGCGAGCCGGTCGTCCTGATGGGCCCGACGGGCGCGCCGACCGAGATCGCCCCCCAGGAGACCGTGCTGCTCTGCGGCGGCGGCCTCGGCAACGCCGTCCTCTTCTCCATCGCGCGAGCCTTCAAGGCGATGGGCAGCAAGGTCGTCTACTTCGCCGGCTACAAGGACGGCGCGGACGTCTTCAAGCAGGAGGACATCGAGCGCTACACCGACCAGGTCGTCTGGTCGACCGACACGGGCGCCGCGATCCAGCCCCACCGCCCCCAGGACGTCCACTTCCGAGGCAACGTCGTGCAGGCCATGCTCGCCTACGCCAAGGACGAGATCGGCGTCCCGACGGTCGCCACGCTCGCCGAGGTCAAGCGCATCATCGCCATCGGCTCGGACCGGATGATGAACGCCGTCCGCGAGGCGCGCCACGGCGTGCTCTTGCCCTACCTCGACCCGCGCCACATCGCCATCGGCAGCATCAACTCGCCGATGCAGTGCATGATGAAGGAAGTATGCGCGCAGTGCCTGCAGCGCCACGTCGACCCGAAGACCGGCAAGCAGACCGTGGTCTTCACCTGCTTCAACCAGGACCAGGACCTCGACACGGTCGACTTCGGCCACCTGCGCCAGCGCCTGCGCCTCAACTCGATGCAGGAGAAGCTCTCGAGCGCCTGGCTCGATCACCTGCTCCGCTCGCACCCCGAGCTCCTTCGCGTCTAGTCCACGTTTTCGTCGCCGTCGCTGTTCGCGACGAGCTCCTAGCCGCAGGCTGTCAGGGTGCGCCGCGGCGTTCGATCCGGACGCGGGCGCGCGGCTCCAGCATGTAGCCCGAGCCATCGCGGACGAGCAGCTCCCCGAGCCCCATCCCGCGCAGCGAGGACATGGCGACGTACACGCGGTGCCGCCCCGCCTCGTGCTGGATGTGCTCCTTGGGCCACACGCGCTCGCGCAGATCGTCGGTCGAGAGGGCCTGACCGGGCTCGCGCCGGTGCGCCTCCACGAGCGCGAGCAGCAGACGCTGCAGCCGGTGGTGACGTCCCATGTCCACGGTGGACCCGGCGCGGAGGCGAAACCAGCGCCCGGCTTCCTCGACGATCAGATCGCACTCGGCTTCGGCGCCGGAGGTGGCGTCGCCGCTCCAGCGCTCGATCGCGCGCCGAAGCAGCCGCCGCGCGATGCGCACGTCGTCCGGTCGCGGGCCGCTCGCGGCATCGAGCCGCCTTCGAGCCTCCTCCACGCGGCCGCGCGCGAGGTCCAGGTGCCCTTCGTGGACGTGCACGGCCTCCAGGGCCGGCGTGGCGTGCACGAGCTCGAGCCGCGCTCGGGCGTGCTCGAACGCGCGCTCGGCCGCCGCGCTGCGGCCCAGGGCGGCCAGCGCCGCAGCTTCGTACGCCGCGAACACGCCTTCGTGGAGCCTCTCGCCCGCGTCGCGCAGGTCGGCCACCACCTTTTCGTAGATCGCGACCGCGCCCTTCACGTCGCCTTGCTCGTGGTGAAGCGTGCCGAGGTAACCCCTACACAAGGCGCCGGCCATTCCCGTCGCATGCTCGACGTGCAGCGCGGCTTCGAAGTGTGCGCGCGCCTCGTCGAACCGGCCGAGCTCCTGCAGCAGCAGGCCGAGGTTGGCGCGGCTCAACGAGACCCAGTGGATCGCGCCTCGCTCTTGGTTGTGCTCCAGCGCCTCCTGGTGCAGGTGGAGCGCCTCCTCGAGCTGGCCCGCCTGCTGCAGGGCGTCCGCGAGCGAGGCGAGCATCTGCGGTCGCAGCCATCGCAGCGCCGGCGCGCCTGTCGCCGCGAGCGCTTGCTCGTAGTAGCTCCGCGCCCGGGCATGCGCGCCGAAGAGCGTGTCGACCTCGCCGAGCGAACGGAGCACGACGGCGCGAAGCACCTCGTCACCGGAGGACTTCGCGGATGCCAGCGCGCGCTCGAGGTCGCTCGTTCCGCCTTCGCGATCGATCCCGCGCACGCGGAGCAGCCCGCGGCGACGGAGCAGCCAGCCCAGCAGACGGGCGTCGCGAGCGTGCGCAGGGGCTCCGTCGATCGTCGCGTCCAGGAGCGCGATCAGTCTCGGGAAGCCGCCCTGCCATCGCACGGCGGCGTCAAGCGTGAGCATCAGGGCGATCGCATCCGTATCGGCGGCTGGATCCAGCGGCCTCTGCCCGAGCATCCAGGCGTGAGCGGCCAGCAGGTTTCCGAGCTCGTCGTGGAGCCAGGGCGGCGTCTCGGCGGAGGAGGCGAGATCGATCTCGGCCTCAACCCACCGGCGCGCGGCCGCGCCGAAGAACCGCGCGTGGCGCTCGCGAGCGCCACCGTCGTGCGGCGACGAGCCGCGCCTGCGCTCCACGAAGTCGCGGATGCACTCGAACATTCCCAGGCGCACGGCGGTGGCGTCTCGCATCGGGAGCGTCCGAAGCAGCGACTTGTTCCGGAGCGCCTGCACGACGTCGATCGGCGGCGGAGCCTGCGCGAAGGCGGCGAGGTCGATCACGCGCTCGGCGACCTCGGCGGTGAAGCCGCCTTCGAACGCCGTGAATTGCATCATCGCCGCCTGCTCCCACGGCTCGAGCAGCTCCCAGGACCAGGCGATGGTCGCTTCGAGCGTGCGTTGCCGTGGCGCGGCGTCCCGGGGACCGCTCCCGAGCGACCCGAGGTCGAGCCCGTGCTCGAAGCGCTTGCGCAGGGCGGTCGCCCCCAGCACCGACATCCGCGCGGCGGCAAGCTCGATCGCGAGCGGCATCCCCTCGAGCTTCCGGACGATGTCGGCGATCGCGCTCAGATCCTCCGAGGACGCGGAGAAATCCGCGCGAGCCATGCGCGCGCGATGGACGAAGACCTGGACGGCCTCGGACGCCTCGAGATCAGCGGGCCCCGAAGGCAACGACAGCGGGTGCACCTCGTACGCACGTTCGCCCGAGACCTCGAGCCGTTCGCGCGAGGTCGCGAGCCAGAGGCAGTCAGGCGCGAGCGAACGCCACCGCGACAGCGCGCCCGCGACGACGTCGAGCACCTGCTCGCAGTTGTCCACCACGACGAAGCTACGGCCGCGGCCGGCCAAGGATCGACCGATCGCGTCGATCCACTCGGCTTCCGTGGCGGTGGCTCCACGCTCGACGCCCAGGCAGCGCGCCATCGCGAAGAGGGTGTCGCTCGTATCCCGCGCGCCGCCGAGATCGCAGAACCAGACGCCGCCTTCGTCCGCCGATGCTTCGGCGCGCTTCTCCGCGTATCGAAGAGCGAGCCGGGTCTTGCCGATGCCGCCCGCCCCGAGGAGGGTGACGAGCCGCCAGCCTTCGGCGTAGAGCCGGTCGATCGCTTCAATCTCCGCGACGCGGCCGAAGAAGGGAGTGGGGTGGGGCAGTTGGAGGTTCGTCTCGCGCAAGGCGGGCTCGAGGCGCTCGATGGTGGCTGCCATCGTAGCATCGACAGGCGTATCCCCATCCCCTAGGATGGGATGTGCGGTCCCTTCCGCGCGGTCGATATGGGCGTTTTGAGGTAGTATTTGAGATCGCTTGAGGTGCACGCCTGGGACACGTTGACCTATCTGGAGCTCCTTCTTCAGAAGGGACCCTGAGGCCTTGTCCGTCATGCGCAACCTCAAGCGACGCCCGGAGCTGCCCACGCGCTTCGTGCTCAGAGTCGATCGTCGCGAGCTCGACGTCCCTGCGGTCGACGCGGTGATCGGCCGCAGCAGCGATTGCTGGCTTCGCCTCGAAGACGGGCTGGTGTCGCGCCATCATGCCCGCCTGCGCCACACCGACGACGGGCTCTTCGTCGAGGACCTCGGCAGCCGCAACGGGGTGCTCGTCAACCAGCGCAAGGTCGAAGGACCGACGAGGGTAGCGCACGGCGACATCATCGGCATCGGCCTCCAGTCGATGGATGTCGTCGACCGCCACTTGCTCAGCAGGCCGGAGTCCCTCTCGACGATGCCGCCGCCTTCGCCGCGGCCGGCCCGCAACGTGGAGGAGGACGCGGGCGAGGTGACCGTCGTCGCAAACCTGGACCAGCTCTCGGAGCGCGAGCGCGAGGTGCTGACCCTCATCGTGCACGGGCATACCCAGCGCGAGATCGCCGATCGGCTGCACCTGAGCATCAAGACGGTGGAGACCCATCGCGCTCACCTCGGCGACAAGCTCGGTTGCCGCACGCGGGCGGAGCTCGTTTCGTACGCGATCGAGGCGGGGATTCTCAGGGGGAAGTGAGATCGGGGGGGGACGTCGGGAGAAAACACGGATGAAAATCCGGGTGAACACCTGATTGTGGGCGGAGGCGTGACCTGACAAATGTCAATCATGGAGGACCGTCGGGCCTTGGCTGCCTCGTTGCAGAAGGATGGAGACATGGCGGACGACCAGGAGGTGGTGATCGAGGACGTGTCGGACGACCACCAGCAGGTGGTGGTCCAAGGAGTCGCGGCCTACGGGCCCCGAATGCTCGGTCGCTACGAGATCATCGGCAACCTCGGCCACGGCGGGATGGCGACGGTCTACCTCGCCAGGACGGCAGGGGAGGCCGGCTTCCACCGGCTGTTTGCCATCAAGGCGCTCCACCCCCACCTCGCCGCCGACCGGGGCTTCGTCGCGATGCTCCTCGACGAGGCGCGGATCGCCGCGCGCTTGCATCATCCGAACGTCGTCCCGATCGTCGACCTCGGCTCCCAGGACGGCGTCCACTACGTCGCGATGGAGTACGTGGAGGGCTGCGCGATGTCGGCGCTCCTGTACAAGTCGCGAAACGAGCGATCGCCCAAGCTGCTCGTCCCCATCATCCTCGACGCGCTCGCCGGGCTGCACGCGGCCCACACCCTGGTCGACGACGATGGCCGTCCTCTGCTCCTGGTGCATCGCGACGTCTCGCCCCAGAACGTCCTGGTCGGCATCGACGGCGTGGGCCGGATCACCGATTTCGGCGTGGCCCGCGCGGAGTCGCGTATCAACACGACGCGGCCGGGCCAGCTCAAAGGCAAGCTCAGCTACCTGTCACCGGAGCAGATCAAGGGCGGGACGCTCGACCACCGCTCCGACATCTTCTCGGCGGGAGCGATGCTCTGGTCCGCGCTGACCGGGCTGCGCCTGTTCCGCGACGCGTCGAGCGACGCGGCGACGATGGCCAACATCCTCACCATGGAGGTGCCGCCGCCCAGCACCGTGGGCTTCAAACCGCCGCCCGAACTCGACGCGATCTGCCTGCGCGCTCTCGAGCGGGATCCCGACAAGCGCTTCGCGTCGGCGCAAGAGATGGAGGAGGCGCTGCGCGAGGCGGCGACGAAGGGCGGCTTCCTCGGCTCGAGGCGCGAGGTCGCGGAGTGGGTGTCGGCGAGCTTCAAGGAGGAGCTCGGGGCGCGCCGCAACGCGGTCCGGTCCGCGCTGTCGCAAGCCGCGTCGCGCGCTCACCCGGCCCCCGACTCGCAACCGTCGATGTCCGGCCTCCGCATGATCCCGACCGTCGGGAGCTTGTCTCCCGAGGAGACGACGCCCCCGACGCTCGCCGCGGTGCAAGCTCCTCCCGGCAAATCCTCCACGATGCGCTACGGGCTGCTGGCTCTGGGGCTCGTCGCCGTCATCGCGGCATCGTTCGCCGTCGCGGTGTCGGTCGTGAGCCGCCACGACGCCGCGCAGCGGCCGCTGCAAGCGCCCGTGGCCGCCACGGAGGCCCCGCACGCGACCTCCACCCCGACCGCTGCACCGAGCCCGCCGCCCACCACGACGGTCCAAGCCGAGCAGCCCACCCCGGTCGCTGCACCCGTCGCGCCCGCCCCGCCGGCCGTCACCGCGACGCATCCCGCGGCCATCGCCGCCGGCCCGCGCTTCGCCGTTCATCCGACGCCCACGACGAAACCGACAGCGAGCGCCGCGCCGAAGCCGGACACCAAGCCGCCGCCGACGACGGCGCCCGCATCGCCCCACTGGGACAAAGACTCTCCGCTGCCCCCACCATGAGGTTTCCATCGCCATGAAGACCCGATGCCGTTGCGTCGCAGTCGTCTCCTCGTTTTGCTTCGCCCTCTCTCTCGCTCACGGCGCCGCGGCCCAGAGCTCCGACGACGCCGCCGAACACGCTAGCAAGGCCACCCGCGCCTACAACATCCAGGACTGGAGCAACGCCCTCAAGGAGTTCCGCGAGGCCTACAGTCTCGACCCGAAGCCCCAGTACCTGTGGGCGATGGCCCAGACTCAGAGGTTGAGCGGCGACTGTCGCAGCGCCATGCTCACGTACAAGGCGTACCAGCGAACGGCGTCTGCCGAGCAGTACAGCCAGGCGCAGGAGTGGATCAACAAGTGCCAGGCGGAGATTTCCGAACAGGAGCGGCTACTCCAGCAGCAGCAGCAACCACAAAGCCAACAACAGCAGCAGCCCCAGCCCCCGCCTCAGCCCGAGAAGCCGAAGGAGCACGGCCCGTGGATCCTCGACCCGCTCGGTGACGTGCTCCTGGTGCTCGGCGTGGGTGGGCTCGCCGTCGGCGGGGTCTTCCTCGGCGTCGGCAACAGCGACATGAGCGCGACGGCGAGCCTGCCGACGTACCAGCAGTACGACAAGGCCGTCGACAGCGCGCGCAACGAGCAGGTGATTGGCCTCGCGGTCCTCGGAGGCGGCGCCTTGTTCGCGGCGCTCGCGGTGTGGAGGTTTGCGGCCGTCGGCGCGCGCAACGCGAAGGAGAAGGCGGGCGCGCAGTCGGTGGGCCTGCTGCCGCAGCCTGGAGGCGGCTTCGTCTCTTACCGCTTGTCATTCTGATGGGAGGCTCCTTGAACATCATTTCGCTGCCGTCTCTTCTCAAGCTCTCCGCCGTCGGGGCCCTCGCGATCGTCGTCGTAGGAGGGTGCGTCAGCCGCCCCCAGTACAGCTGCACGGACAACTCGCAGTGCGTGGACGAAAACGGCAACGACGGGATCTGCGAAATGAACTCGCTCTGCAGCTTCCCCGTGACCGATCCCAAGGCGTGTCCCGACACGGGGCGCATCTACCCGGACGGGGCGGGCTCGCTGGCTGGCAAGTGCGTGGACAAGCCGGCTTGCACCAACCCGGTCACCTACCTCGACCTCGGCTTCGAGCACTCGTGCGTCATCCGGACCGACGGCGCCGTGTACTGCTGGGGGCAGAACGACAAGGGCGAGCTCGGGGATGGGACGACCACGTCGCGTAGTGCTCCCACGAAGGTCGTCGGGCTGCCCGGTCCGGCGAAGGACTTGTCATCGGGCGAAGAGCAGACGTGCGCCGTCGTGGCGGACGGCACGGTCTGGTGCTGGGGAGACAACGCGACGCTCGGCTTGGGACAGTGCAACGGGACGGCCATCCCCAACAGCACCGCGCCGGTTCAGGTGAAGAGCTTCACGTACGACCCGAGCACCAAGCAGTTCACTTGCGGGGCGCCGCTCGCGAACATCAAGAACATCGAGGTCGGCGGCAAGCACGCGTGCGCGATCGACGCCCAGCAGAACGTGTATTGCTGGGGCGAGAACAGCCACGGCCAGTGCGGGCTGCCGACCGCCGACGCGGACGACGTCCCCGGTCCGGTCCCGGTGGCGGGGCTCGATGGCACCACGACCATCGGCGCGGGCGACGACTTTTCCTGCGCGCGCAAGGACGACGGGACCGTGCGGTGCTGGGGCTCGAACCAGGTGGGCTCGCTCGGCGACGGGACGGGATCGTCCACGGCCCCGGACAACCCCACGCCCGCGCAGGTCGCCGGGATCCTGTCGGCCGGCGGGGACGCCGCCGATTTCGGCATGGACGACGAGACGGGGTGCGTCCGGACGACCGACGGCAGCCTGTATTGCTGGGGCGACGCATCCACGGGGATCTTCGGCGTGCCGGGCGCGCCCCAGGCCTCACCGGTGCGCTTGATGAGTGTGAGCGCGGTCTTCGGCGGCGGCAGCGCCAAGCACCTGTGCGTCATCGACAGCTTCGGCAACCTCGCGTGTTGGGGCGCCAACCTGAAAGGTCAGAGCGGCACGGGCTCCACCGATCCGACGGTGAACCTGCCGGCGGCCGACTCGAACGGCAACGTCGCGCTCGCCACCTCCCACCTCGTCACGGTCACGGCGGCTTCTCTCGGTGAGGAGCACTCGTGCGCCCTGACGAGGGACGGTGCGCTCTGGTGCTGGGGTGACAACAGCCAGGGCGAGCTCGGGATCGGCGCCCAGACCAATACCCCGGTGTTGACCCCGTCACGAGTGACCGTCCCCTGCAACTGAGCTCCAGGCACGACTACTTGGGGATCGTGCCGTTCGTGGCGCACCCGAAGACGATGTCGATCTTGCCCGACTTGTCCTTCTGCACGTCGCCGCACGTCGAGGCGCACAGCTCGATCTTCTTCGGGTTGTTGGGGTCGTCGTAGTGCCAGCCCGTGCCTCCCGTGCAGTCCTGGTTGTAGGAGAGCGTCTCGGGGCCCGCGTTCGTCGGCGTGAAGACGACGTTCACCTTGGTCTCGTCGAACGTCTCGCCCTGCGGAGGCGGCGGGATCTGGAACTCGCACGCGAGCGTGAGGCCGCGGATGGCCTCGAGCGCGGTCTGGAAGTCCTGCGCGGTCTGCGCGGGGTTGTTGGTCGAGACGATCGTCGCCTTGGTCGTCCCTCCGGCCAGCGCGATCGCGTCGAGGTTGCCGGTGTTGCCGACGCCGACGACGAACGTGGGGATCGTCGCCGCCGCGCTCGCCGCCACCGCGGCGACGGCCTGCACGGTGCTGTTGCAGTCGTTTGGCTGCCCATCGGTGACGAGCACCACCGCGACCTTGTCGCCCGGGCTCGCGGTCTGGATCGACTGCGCGTACTGGACGGCGCCCGTGAGCGCGGGCACGGTCGGCGTGCCGCCGCCCGGGGAGTTGTTGTTCATCGCGTTCGCGAACGTCGTGTTGTCCGGCAGCGCGCGCAGCGAGACGCTCGGGGCCGCGTACGTGCTGGCGCTGCACTCGTTGGCCTGGGGGAAGAACTGCAGCGACGCCGAGAGGCCGGCCGAATTCGGATCGCCGAAGAAGCTCGTGAGGCCGGACTGGCAGGAGGTCCACTTGGAGCTGTCTGCCATGCTGCCCGACTTGTCGAACATGAAGACCAGATCGACCGGGACCGGAGTCGGCGTCGCCGACGACGTGGCGCACTGGCTCAGGTTCGCGCCGCCGTCGCCGGAGCTGCCGCTGCCGCTGCCGAAGGTAGGATTGTTGCCGCTTCCCCCGTCGCCGCCGCTTCCGCTCGTCGGGAAGCTGCTAGGGTCGCTGCTCCCGCACGCCATGACGAAGACCGAGACGACCGCCGATGCAAGGATGGACCGACCGACCATGGCAAACCTCTTCCGTGTCGGAGGTCCTCTGCAACGGCCGTTCCAGTGGAGTGGTCTTTCATCAGTGCCGCTGAATCCCGTGATCCATGCGGGGATCGCCCCCCCGCTGTCCGTCGCGCCTGGGCAACCGGTGAACCAGGGGCAGGGTATGGTTGATCCGTGATCGAGGTCTCGTTCCGAACTCTCGCCTGCGGCGGGAGCGTGCGAAAGTGATCGGCCCTCGGTCCTTCGCGCACGACGGGGTCTTCTGGCGGCGGATGGCGGCCCTGGGGGCGCAGAAGTTCCCCCGGTGGTGGCTTCGCTACACGCCTCCGTTCTTCGGCGTCGCGGCCGCGGTCGTCCTGCCGCAGGCGCGGCGCGCCGTGCGGCGGAACCTGGAGCGCATCCGCGGTCCTCAGCCGTTGTGGCGCGACGTCGTCGACACCTCGAGCACCTTCGCCTCGTACGCGGGCTGTCTCGCGGAGTCGCTCTCGAAGGGCTCCAAGAACGACGCGCCCGTCGACGTCGTCGTCCACGGCGCCGAGAACGTGCGCGCGGCCGTCTCGAAGAACCGCGGAGTGCTGCTGCTCACGATGCACACGGGAGGCTGGGACGTCGCCGGCCCGCTCTTCGCCGCGCACTCCAAGCTCGACGTCATGCTCGTGATGGAAGGCGAGCGCGACGAGGCGGCTCGCGCCGTCTCGGATCGAGTGCGCGAGTCGCAAGGCGTACGCGTCATGCACGTCGGCGGCGACCCGCTGGCGGCGCTGCCGCTCGTCCGCCACCTCACCGAGCGCAAGGGCGCCGCGGCCTTGCAGCTCGACCGCGTTCCCGCGAGCGGGCGCGCCGTCCACGTGGAGCTGCTCGGTCGCCCCGCGAAGCTCCCCGAGGGCCCGTTCCGCCTCGCCCAGCTCACCGGCGCGCCGCTCCTGCCGGTGTTCTGCGCGCGGCGCGGCTTTCGACGTTACCTGCTCGAGGCTCTTCCGCCGCAGGAGCTCGTCCGCCGCGCCACGCCCGCCCAGCTCCAGAAGGTCGCCCAGAGCGTGGCCGACGAGATGACCACCTTCCTGCGCGAGCATCCCACCCAGTGGTTCCAGTTCGACCGTGATTGAGCGTCCGCGGCGCGCGCCGCGAAAGTTATCGCTTTGTCTCGGGGCGAGGGCGTGCGAGATCTCCGGCCCCCAACCCACGCGCGCATGACCACCCGTTTCCACATCGGCGCAAGACGGCTCGAAGGCAACCTCGCGGCGTACGCCAAGCGCTTCGACTTCCTCGAGGTTCACATGGCGTCGAGGAGCCAGCCGGCGCCCGCGCTCGCCACGCTTCGCCGCTGGCGCAAGCAGGTCCCTCCGCACTTCGACTTCTCGGTCTCGGTCGGCCCCGCGGCCGCGGCGCTCAAGCCGGGCAAGGCGCTCGACGCCGATCTCGACGCGGCCCTCGCCGCCGCGGACGCGCTGCAGGCCCGATGGGTCCTCATCACGACCACGCCCGAGGTCACCCCCGCCCCGATCTGGCGCGAGCGGCTCGCCAAGGCGGTCGCGCGCGTGCGCCGCGACGCCACGATGCTCGCCTGGGAGCCGCGCGGCCTCTGGGAGCACGACGACGCGGACCGGCTCGCGCGCGAGCTCGACCTCGTGCTCGTGACCGATCCGCTCCGCGACCCGATCCCGCCGGGGCCGATCGCGTACCTGCGCCTCCGCGC
>Ga0316628_100001521_pt1 | contig 16437 bp, 12 predicted proteins | sample OWC_Aug_M2_C1_D5_FD_207648 | JGI IMG/M metagenome (GOLD analysis project Ga0316628, IMG submission 207648) | Wetland soil microbial communities from Old Woman Creek delta, Ohio, United States - OWC_Aug_M2_C1_D5_C | ecosystem: Environmental > Terrestrial > Soil > Wetlands | place: USA: Ohio... | reverse complement strand
TCCTGGTCGTCAGCGCGGACGATCCGGGTCCCCACTCCTCCCAGACGGAGCAGGACAGCCGGATGCTTGCGATGATGGCGAAGGTGCCCGTCCTCGACCCGGCCTCTCCCGCGCAGGCGATGGCGCTTGCGGCGACCGGGTTCGACCTCTCGGAGAAGTTCGGCGTTCCCGTCATGCTGCGGCCGACGACGCGGGTCTGCCACGCGAGCCAGGACGTCGAGGCGCCCCCGTTCCGTGCGCAGGCGCGGGAGGCCCGGTTCGTGAAGGATCCGGCCCGCTGGGCCGCGACCCCCGTGTTCCGGAGGAAGCTGCACGACCGCCTCGCCGAAAAGATCGCGGCGATCGGCGCGTGGCCCGCGACCGCCCCGGTCCGGGTGAACCCAAAGGCTTCGGCGGCGAAGGCCGTGGTGGCGTCGGGCGTCGCGTTCGCGCACGCCAGGGAGCTGTTCGGCGAGCTGGGGATATCGGGCAGGATCGCGCTGTACCAGGTGATCCAGCCGTACCCGCTGCACGCCGCCTTCATCGACCATCTCCTGGATGCGTACGGGGAGATCCTCGTCCTCGAGGAGTCGGCGCCGGTGATCGAGATGCAGGTCGCCGACCGTCGACGCGTCGGCGGACGGATGAACGGCGTGGTGCCCGGGACGGGGGAGCTGCTCCCCGAGATCATCGAGCGGATCCTCTCCCGGTTCGCAGGGCTTCCCGTCCCGGGGAAGGGGCTTCCCGCGCAGGGGGACGGACGCCGCCCGACGCTGTGCCCCGGCTGCGCGCACAGGTCGAGCTTCTACGCGATCCGCAAGGCGGCCCCCGCCGGCATCTACCCGAGCGACATCGGCTGCTACACGCTCGGCATCAACCTCGGCGCGGTCGACACGGTATTATGCATGGGGGCGGCGATCAGCCAGGCGGCGGGCTTCGATTACGCGCACCGGCTCTCCGGGAAGCAGGTCGACATCGTCGCCACGATCGGCGACTCGACTTTCTACCATGCCGGCATCCCGCCGTTGATCGACGCCGTCGTCCAGGGGGCGCGGTTCGTCCTCGTGATCCTCGACAACGGGACGACCGCGATGACGGGGAACCAGCCGACGCCGGCGACCGGCATCGGCGCGGGCGGTGAGACCACCGCGGCCGTCGACATGGAGGGTCTCGTCCGCGCCTGCGGCGTCCGTTTCTGCCGCACGGCGAACCCCGATCGCCTCCCGGAATTCGTCGCGCTCCTCAAGGAGGCGCTGGCGCACGCCCGCGAGGGGGGCGTTGCGGTGGTGATCGCCCGGCAGCCGTGCGCGATGGTCGCCCGCGCCGCCGGCGGGAGTTCGCCGGGCGCGATCGTGATCACCGAGGAGTGCACCGGGTGCCGCCATTGCGTGGACCGGTTCGAATGTCCCGCGCTGGTCTTCGACGAGGCGACGAACCGGGTCCGGGTCGACGGGATGACCTGCAACGGGTGCGGCGTATGCGTTTACGTATGCCCTCCGGGCGCGATCCGGCGGGAACCGGCGGGGGAAAAGCGATCGTGAGCGCCACCGACGGGAAGACGTCCGCCATGCGGTGCCAGGTCGTCCTGTCCGGCGTCGGAGGGCAGGGGGTCCTGTTCCTCTCCCGGCTCCTGGCCGAGGCGGCGATCGCCGGCGGGTTCCCGGTGCTCACCTCGGAAACGCACGGGATGGCCCAACGGGGCGGGGTGGTCGTCTCCCACCTGAAGGTGGGAGGATTCGACAGCCCCCTGGTCCGGATGGGCCGGGCCGACCTGCTCCTGGTCCTCAAGGAGGAGAACGTCGCCCTCCATCGGGAGTTCCTGGCGGACGGCGGCGCACTGGTCGTCAACGCGGCGGTCCCGGCCGATGCCGGTCCCGGGGTGAGGGCGCACACGATCGATGCCGACGGGCTCGCCCTCTCGGCCGGAGCCCCCCATGCGGCCAACCTGGTCCTGCTCGGATTCGCGCTTGCTCGGATCGGGGGCGGGGCCGCGGGGGGCTTTTTCTGCACGGCAGGAGAGATCCGGGAGGCGCTCTCGCGGCGGCAGGGGGCGGGCGGATCACGGCTCGCCGCCTCGCTTTCCGCCCTCGACCTTGGAATCGCCCATGGAACGTGATAAGAAATTCCCCTTATGTTGACCCGGTTCCCCCCGAACTTCCGTACGGACGAGGAAATGCGGGACCTCCAGCTCGCGGGACTGCGCTGGACCGTCGGGCACGCGTGGAACGATTCCTCCTTCTACCGGAAGCGCCTCGGGGAATCCATCGCCACGCCTGAAGCGATCCGGTCGCTCGACGACCTTGCGAAGCTTCCCTTCACGACGGCGGACGACCTGCGCGAGGGATACCCGCTTCCGCTCCTGTCGGTCCCGACGCGGGACATCATCCGGATCCACTCCTCCTCGGGGACCACGGGAAAGCGGAAGATCCTCTGCTACACGCGGAAGGACATCGACGACTGGCAGGACATGTTCGGCCGGTGCTACGAGCTGGCGGGACTGTCGCGCGAGGACAGGGTGCAGATCTGCGTGGGATACGGGCTGTGGACGGCGGGGGCCGGGTTCCAGCTGGGGGCGGAGCGGTTCGGGGCGATGGCGATCCCCGCCGGACCGGGGAACCTCGAGCTGCAGTGCAATTTCCTGATCGACCTGCAGACGACCGTCCTCTGCTGCACCGCGTCGATGGGTCTCCTCGTGGCGGAAGAGGTTCACGCGCGCGGCCTGCGGGGCCGCCTTCACCTGAAGAAAGTGATCCTGGGCGCCGAACGGACGAGCCAGGCGATGCTCCAGACGATCCGCGACCTGTTGGGCGTCGAGGAGGTGTACGACATCCCGGGGCTGACGGAGTTGTACGGCCCCGGGACAGGGCTGTCCTGCCGCCACAACGTCGGGATCCACTACTGGTCCGATTATTACATCCTGGAGATCCTCGACCCGGAGACGCTGGTCCCTGTCGCGCCCGGGGAGATCGGCGAAATGGTCTACACGACGCTGCGCAAGGAGGCGGCGCCGCTCATCCGGTACCGCTCGCGCGACCTGACCCGGCTGATCGAGGGGCCGTGTCCCTGCGGATGCATCCTCCCGCGCCACGACCGGATCCTCGGCCGGTCCGACGACATGGTCGTCTTCCGCGGCGTGAACATCTACCCCGGCCAGGTCGACGAGGTACTCTCGCGGATCGCGCGGATCGGGAGCGAGTACCAGGTTCTCCTCGACCGGAAGGCCGACGGGAAGGATTACATGACGGTCAAGGTCGAGTCGGCCGCGGACGCCGCCGGTGACGACACCGCGCCGGTCGCCAGGCACGTGGCGTCCGAGATCAAGCGGAACCTGATGGTCTCCTGCGCGGTCGACATGATCCCGTACGGGAGCCTCCCGCGCTCCGAGCGCAAGACGAAACGGATCTTCGACAACCGCCCCGTCTGAACCGGTCACACGCCGGGAGGCGCCCCACTCCCGTACGAATTGCGCTCCCTGGGGTACCCCCGGGACAATTCACGCTTCCGGGGGCAGTTCGGGCTCCACGCCGGCGCCGGCGAAGCGGGCGGCGATCTCGCGGAACCGCTCGTTGACTTCCAGGAAGGCGTCGACCACGTCGGGATCGAAGTACGTCCCCCGCCGTTCGTTCATGGCGCGGACAGCCTCCTCGTGGGACAACGCCGGCTTGTAGACGCGTGGGGAGATGATCGCGTCATAGGCGTCCGCGACCGCCATCAGGCGCCCCGGCAGGGGGATCGCCTCTTCCTTCAGTCCGTTCGGATACCCCGATCCGTCCCACCGCTCGTGGTGGTTGAGGACGAGATCGTCCGCGATCTGGAAAAAGGCGTCTTCGCCCATCATCCGTTTCGCCAGGCGGATCGTCTCGGATCCGTACAGCGTGTGCAGTTTCATCTCCTCGTACTCCTCCGTCGTCAACCGGTCCGGCTTCAGAAGGATCCGGTCGCGCACGCCGACCTTGCCGATGTCGTGGAGGGGGGCGAGGCGGAAGAGGAGATCCACGGTTACGTCGTCCAGGCGATCCCGGAATCGCGGGCGTGCCTGCAGGCGTCCGGCCAGCACCCGGATGTAGTGGCGTGTCCGCTGTATGTGTCCGCCGGTTTCATGATGCCGGGTCTCCGTCAGCGCGGCGAGGCTCTGGATGATGGCATCCTGCGTGAGCGCGAGTTTCCGGGTACGCTCGCGGACCTGCCGGTCGGCCCGCAAGAACCGCATGGAGGTGAGGACGGTGAAGACGAGCACCAGCGTGACCACGGGGATGAGCGGGGGAAGGAAAACCTGGCGATACGCGAGGAGTGCCCAGGACCCGAGCCAGATCCCCGCCGCGGAGGGGACGATCAGCGCGAGCGCCCACACGGCGCTGGACCGCGCCAGGAAGGCCGTCAGGAGGAATCCCGGGACAAGGACGAGGAGGACCTTCAACACCCGTGCCCAACGCGGCACGGCGATCGGGTCGCCCGAAAGAAGATTGTCGAGGACGGTGGCGTGGATTTCCACGCCGGGTTGGGCGGCATCGAGAGGCGTGGTGCGGATTTCCTTGAGCCCGGCGGCGGTGGTGCCGAGCAGCACGATCCTTCCCTTCAACCGGCTCGGGTCCGCCGTCCCTTCCAGGACCGCGGCGGCGGACAGGTGGGGGAAGGTCCGATGGGGTCCGCGGAAGTTCACCAGCAGGTTGCCGCGGCGATCGAGGGGGATCCGTCTCCCGTCGAGGCGCAGGGCCTCGATCCCGTCCGGTCCCGATTCGAGGAGGGCGTCGCCGCCGCGGGCCCGCAGGTAGAGGGCCAGGGCGAGGTTCGGGTAGATGCTTCCCTTGTGGCGGATCGCCAGGGGGACCCGCCGCAGGACGCCGTCGGGATCGGGGATGACGTTGAAGAAGCCGGAAGCGCCTGCCGCCTTCGACAGTCCCGGCAGGTTGCAGACGACCCCCGGGGCGTCGAAGAAGCCGTCGGAATCTCCCGTTCCCGCGCCGGCGAGGACCGCCGCGCGAAGCGGGTGGAGGACACACGCGTTTCCGCGCGCCGTTTCGAAATCGAACTGGTAGCCGAGGACGAAAGGTCCGCCGGACAGCGTCGCGGCAAGGGAACGGTCGGTGTCCAGCGCCTCTCGCGGGAAACCCGAAAGGTCGATCCGCGTCCCGAGATCCCGCAGGATCTCCCCGGAGAGGGGCGTGAGCGACGTCCTGTCGGGTTCGGCGAACACCATGTCGAGCCCCACCGCCGTTGCGCCGTCCTCGCGGATCCGTTCGAGGAGGCGGGCGATCCGGTAGCGGGGCCATGGCCACTGCCCGAGGCGATCGAGGCTCGCCTCGTCGATATCCACGATCGTGATCGGGCCGGGCGCCCGATGCCGCGGTGCGGACCGTAGAAAGGAGTCGTAGATCTTTCCCTCGATGGAATCGGCCAGCGGCGGGGACCAGACGGAGAGGACCCCTCCGAGGAGGGTGAGGGCGACGCCGGCAAGAAGCGTTGGAAGGGTGGGGTAGCGGGAAGGGCCTCTCACCGCGCAGGTTACCGGATCGTGATCTCCACCCGGCGGTTCCGCGGTTCGGGGACCTGGTCGCCGGTGGGGATAAGGGGGTTATCCTTTCCGTGGGAGGTGATGTCGAGGATGGAGGGATCGACACCGTTACCGCGAAGGATGGATGCAACCGCCATGGCGCGCTTCATGGAGAGCGTGTAGTTGTACTCCTTCTTTCCCACCGTATCGGTGTGGCCCACAACGCTGATGTCCATCGGTGCGCGGCTGCGGATCGCCGCGAGCACTTTCCGCAGCGCCGCCTTCGACTCCACCGTAAGGTCGGCGGAGTCGTGTTCGAAGTAGAGGATGAACTGCTCGGGGGGTTTCGGCAGGGCCGCGAGCGCGGGACCCGCCATCGCCTGCACCGCCTGCCCGGGCATCACGGTGGGGAGTCCGGGGGGAGATCCCGCCTCGACCGTCACCGATTGCCCCGGCCGGTCCAGGCGCCGCTCGACGCCCGCGCTCGATACGACGATGGCCCCGGTCTTTCCCTGGTCGTCGGGAAGGAGAACGATGGTGTCGCGCGGTTTCGGAGGAGGAGCTTTCGGCGGCATGGCGCAAGCGGACGTCAACAGCAGGACCGCTGCCGCAAGGCAGAGAGATCGCCGCGTCACTCGGGGAGTTCCCCCACCTTCACGGCGAAGCGCGTTCCACGGATGCCGATGGTGGCCGTGGGGGTTTCGAAGCGGGCCTTCTCGGGGGCCAGCTTTCCGATCAGGCCCGAGAGGTACGCCATCGTTCCACGGGTGATGCGCGCCACCAGGTCGAACCTTCCCTCCGAGGGCGAGAAGAGGAAGCTCCGGAGGACAAGGCGGCTGTCCGGACCGATGGAGAGGGAGGAGTCGTCCCGGAGGGAGACGCCGAGCGACCCGTCCCGGCCGGTGGCGAGGGCGTCCCCGGCCATGAGTTTCAATCCCGGAGCGGCCGGGAGCGTTCTTTCCCCGCGGGTGACGATGGCGGCGCCCGAAGCGGTTCGCACCACGCCGATCGGTTCCCCGGCGTCGGCCGTATCGGCAATGGCCGAAAGGCACAGGACGCTCAGCAGGAGGGCGGCTATAACGGTGTTTTTCATCTATTCTCCTGTCCGGATCTTACCACTTTTATACCCTTCTTTCCCCGGGGAGTGTCAATGGCCCGGATGCCTGCATCGGGAACCGATCGGTACGGGCCAGGGGGAAAAAGCGGCTTGAGGAGGACATTGTCCTGGACTAGTATGAACGGCATCGATATTTTCAATCTCATGGAAGGAGGTAACGATGCGGACTCAACCGATGTTGAAAGGGATCGCCGTTGTGGGCGCCTGCATATTCCTCGCGGTTCTGGCGGGGTGCGCGGGGCTCGAGTATGCCCCGAAACGTACCGTCCTGTTTTACCACAAGGAACTGCCCGCCGCAGACCGTGCGGTAGCGGCGGCGAAGGCCGCGGGGAAGGACAAGGAGTGCCCCGCGGAGTATCAGGCCGCCGAAAAGGCGAAAAACGAGGCGTACGATATCTACTGGTCGTGCCGAACGAAGGAAGGGATCGCGAAGGCGAACGAGGCCGCGGCGATGGCGAAGGCCCTTTGCCCCGCGAAGCCGGTTCCGGTAGTGCCGCCTCCTCCCCCTCCCCCTCCACCTCCGCCGCCCGCAATCGCGCCCTCCGTGTCGCTTTCGGCGAACCCTCCGGCGATCGATCCGGGGAAGTGCACCACGCTTTTCTGGTCCTCGGAAAACGCGAGCGGCGCTTCGATCGCCCCGGGGATCGGGGACGTCGGGAAGAGCGGATCGCGCCAGGTGTGCCCGGGCGTGACGACGATGTACACGGCAACCGCGACGGGTGAAGGCGGATCCAGGACCGCTTCGACGACGGTCACCGTCAATCCGCCTCCTCCGCCGCCTGCCTCCAAGGTGGTCGACAAGCTGGTCGTCCATGTCAATTTCGACACGGACAAGTCGGTCATCCGGAAAGCGGACACTGCCGAGCTGCAGAAGGCGATCGATTTCGTCAAGAAGTATCCGGGGTATAACATCTCCGTCGAGGGGCACACGGACAACGTCGGCAAGGACAAGTACAATCAGGCACTTTCCGAACGCAGGGCCGCCGCCGTGAAAAAGTACCTCGTGGAGCATGGCGCCGCGAATGCCGAAAAGATCAAGCCGGTCGGCTATGGGAAAACCCGCCCGATCGCGGATAACAAGACGGCCGAAGGGAAATTCAAGAACCGGAGAGTCGAGATCCTTATCCTCTCCAGGTAGAGGATCCGTCATCGCGGATGGAGGGGCACGGCGTTTTTTCCGAAAGCCGGAAGGACGCTGTGCCCCTCTCGTTCCGGCAGGAGGACGCATGCCCGATCTCCTCGTGAAATTGTACGCTTTGAACCTTGCTCCAGCCGATCTCCCCGGGGTGACGATCCGGAGGCCGATGTCCCACGAAATGGGGGTTGTCAGGCGGTGGGTCGTCGGGACGTTCGGCGAAGGGTGGGGAGACGAGTTCGCGTGCAGCTTCAAATCTTTCCCTGTAACATCCTTTATCGCCTTGCGGAACGACGCCGTTGTCGGGTTCGCGACGTACGAAGCGACCTCACGCGGGTATTTCGGGCCGACCGGCGTGCTGGAGTCGGAGCGCGGGAAGGGGATCGGAAAGGAACTCCTGGTCCGCTCGATGATCGGCCTTCGGGAACTGGGGTACGCTTACGCGATCATCGGGGGGGCGGGACCGACGGATTTCTATGAAAAAACGTTGGGGGCGATACCGATCCCCGGTTCCACTCCAGGGATTTACCCGCCACGCAAGATCAGGCGGTAACGCTGTTTTATCGGGTCAATCTGTCTTGACAAGATCTTTATCGGAAATGGTAAAGTGATCGCATGAACCGAAACGGACCCGACATTCGAAGATGAGCGACGGGATCCGCGGCCTCTCGCTGCTTTCGTTCCTGGAACGGACCTCCGGAACGTTCCATCTCGGATTTCCCTTCGCATCGCAAAATCCGGAAGCGCTCTCCCACTCCACGTTCCCTTTTCTCCTGATCTCCGATTCCGATCCGATCGCCCGCGTCATCGCAGCGTGTGTCGATACGGACGGCGGGGATCGCGTCGCCTCCTTGTTCTTCCTCGTCCAGAAGGACCGATACCGCCTTGGAAAAGAAACGCTCCATCCGGTGACGAACGTCGAGGTCGAGATGGCATGGCAACACGCCGTTGCAGCGTACCGGCGCGTCGGCGAAGGGTGCTCGCCGCATCTCTTCGAGGGGCAGTTGGCGGCGAACGGGAAATTGTCTCCCTTCGCGCCGCTCTTTTTCTGCAAGGAGAAGGGAAGATATTTCCATCCCCCATGCCCCCGTTGCGGTCACCCCCTTGCCCTTTGCGTGGACGACGCGGTTCTGGCGGCCGCCTGCCTGCCGCATTACTCGAAATCCCTTGAGAGATACTTGTACTGCGAATCGTGCAGCGGCGCTTCCGCGGGAATCTTCTATGCGATGGAGGTGGGGAGCGGTGCGCCTGCCGTCGTTCGGGACCGGATCACCCTCGTCCGCGAATTCGGGAAGGTGGATGGCGGATCGTTCGCCGAAACCGGATTCCCTTGCCGCGCATGCCCGGAGCACGAGGAATGCTTCGGCCCCTCCCTGAAGGCGTTGTCCCGGATCGTCCCGTTTTCCTTCTACCCGTTCCACGCGTTCGCCTTCGACGCGATGTCGCTGTGCGCTCCGGATTTCCTCGCGCTTCTTTCGGGAGCCGAGGCGGAGTCGTTGGCGAAGCGGCTGGAATCCGCAGGGGAAAGCGGGAGGGCGGCACTGGTCCGCGCGGCGGGGGATGCGGCCCCGCTTCTGTTCGAGCGCGGGGAACGGCGGCTCCTCGAAATCCTATACCTCAAGCTTTCCTTCCTCGGAGAGCTTATCGACGCCCTGCCGCCCGGGGAGAGGCTCGGGGAACCTCCGGAGTTCCGCCCGTCGGTGGACCGGGTGTGGGTCGCTCTCGGGGCGGCGCGGAATCTTCTCCCCCGGTACTGGAATTTCCGCGCAACGGTCCTGGACATCGGACGATGCGGCGCGGAGGATGCGTCCCGCCAGGGAGCACCGGGTCGCGACGATCTCTCCTTCCTCGGGGTGGCCTGGTTCGAGGCGCTGCTCGTCAACGCGAAACAGGACGGTGTCGTCGTTCGGGGCGCCCTGTCCGAACGACTCAGGGATCCTTCGCAGGGAATGACATCGGCTTTTCCCGGCGCACGGGAACCGGGGTCCCCCTTCTTCGCCGGCAACCTCTTTTTCGAACCCGGGGCCGAACCTTTGTCCGACGGAATGGCGGAGTTGTGGAATGACACGCTCGCGGCGGGCTGGTCGATTCTTTTCGCCGGAGCCGGCAAGGTAACGGGAGCCGCGACGGAAACGATCACGGCGGGGATCCGGACCCTGCGGGCGAGGGTTCGCGAACGCCTCTTCGAGGGCGCGACGCCCGCATCGCAGCCCGGGAGCGGAGCGCAGGCGCAGGAAGCCGGGCCCGCGACGCAGCCGCGGAAGCTGGAGCCCATTTCCGCGGGGGAGGACGCCGATGCGGCGATCGCGGCGATCCTCGATGCCGTCCTGCAGAAATGGAGCACCGACGCGGTTTCAGGAAGCGCGCCGCCTCCGCCGCCGTCGAAGGCGAGTCCGCCTCCCCCCCGCCCCGCTCCGCCGGGCGCGGACGACTTCCAGGTCAAGACCGTCGTGCTGGGAGCGAAACCTGGCCCGGCACGCCCGCCCGGCGCTCCGCTGATCGCGGCGGATCCCGAAGACACGATCGAAAAAACGATGATTCTCAGCCCCGGCGACGCGACGTCCTCGCCCCCCGCCGCTCTGCGGAGCCGCGATGCCCATGGACGGGCAAGTGCCGCGGGAGCCATGGATGGCGGGAGCGGCCCCGCTCCGCCTCCGGCGGCGGACGATTTCCTCGACAAGACCGTCATTCTCGGGCCGGGGAAATCGGGAGTCGCCCCTCCCGCGCCGGAAAAGGCGAAAGGGGACAAGGGACCGGATTCGACGCCCGCGCCGGAAACGGGACCGGAGATCGATCTCGAGAAGACGGTGATCCTCAAGCCGCCTACCGACTCGGGAAAGATACGGAGGCACGGTCGATGATTTCGGCGGAGGTCGTCACAGGGCTTATGGAAAACGTGCGCGCCGCGTACCGGTCCGATCCGGCCGGCGCCGCGGCGCGGATCGGGCGAATCCTCGACGAGAAGCTGGCCGGGGCTTCGCCGGAGGAAAGGATCGCCGCGGTGCGGGAGATCCGCGGGCGGTGCGGATCGGTCAGCCCTTCGCCGGGGCCCTCCCCCGCGGGGTACGTTGCCCGGGAGTGGACCCGCCTCGCCGCCTTGCTGCTCGGGAATCGGGTGGATGCCGGGAACCTTCCCCCGGGGGAACTTTCGGAAAAACTGGCGGCATCCCTCAACACCGTTTTCGATTCGCTGAACGCGATCGTCGGAGGGATCGACTCGACGCTCCTGGGGAAAAAGGAAGAGCTCGAAACGATCCGGTTCATCATCGGCTCGGACCTCGGGGGGAAAAAGGCTTCCGGCTCCCTGCAGGAGTACCTCGACCGGATCCAGGAGGCGTTCGCCGTTGCCCACAGGGCGTTCCAGGAAGCGGCGGAGAAGAAGACGGGGGAGCTGCTCGACGAGCTTTCGCCGGAAAACATCTCATCGAAGGCCGAAGGGGGGCTCAAGTTCGGCCCCATGCGGAAGGCCGAGCTGTGGGACATCTACGAGGAACGGTTCCGGACCGTGAAGAAGGCGCTCGAAACGGGGAGACTCCGCGAGTCCCTGCTGCGCGAATTCGAGCGGTGCTGCCAGAAAATGTACAAGACGGAGAGAAAGGGGAAATCATGAGACGCGCGTCGATCCTGTTGGCCTGCGGCATCGTCTTTCCGCTTCTGCTCGCTTCCTGCGCCGGTGGCTCGCTCTCCGGCGGGGGAGGCGGAGGCGCATCCTCCGCTTCCGGAGCGTACGAATACGAGAAGGAGGCGATCACCCTCCACTTGAAGGGGGATCCGAAACTCAACCTGTTCGAAAAGCGACCGCACACGCTGCTGGTCTGCGTATACCAGCTCCGGGACCCGAACGCGCTCAACCAGGTCCTCCAGGACGCCGAAGACGTGACGAAGCTGCTCGAGTGCGGCCGGTTCGATCCGAGCATCGTGAACACGAAGAAGTTCATCCTCCAGCCCGGCAAGGAGATCACCGAGGCGCTCGATCGGGCGGAAGGGGCCCGCTACATCGGGATCGTGGCGGGGTACTACAACCTCGACAAGAAGCGCGCTTCACGGATCATCCCCGTTCCGGTCGGCGGCATGTTCGGGAAGAAAGCGGAGAAGATGGACCTTGACGTCTTCCTCGGGCCGGACGAGATCCAGGGGGTGAAGGAGAAAAAATGACCGTCCACCGCCCCCTCTTCTGGCACCAGGGGCTCTTCCTCCAGCCCCAGCATTTTCAGCTTCACGATCTCTCGGAAGAGGTCGCCCACGAGCCGTATCGCCGGTTCCTCGAGCCGCACTTCTGGGGCGCGGGAAGCATCGAGATCCAGAAGGCGGCGCTCGGGACGCGGTCGTTCGGCCTGGTACAGGGGAGTTTCCTCTTCCCCGACGGCACCTGGATCGAATACCCGGGGAATGCGCTGATCGAGGCCCGGCCGTTCGAGGAGGCGTGGGTAGAGGGGGGGAAAAGTTTTCCGGTCTACGTCGGTATCCGGAAGTGGAACGACGCGGGGGAGAATGTCACCGTCCTGAGCCGTCTCGCGGGCATGTCGGAGGTTACGACCCGTTTCGTCGCTGCGGCAGATCCCGAGGAGATCCGTGACCTCCACGCCGGCGGTCCCGTCGGAAAAGTCAAGAGGCTCCACTACCTCCTCAAGGTGTTCTGGGAGGCGGAGCGGGAACAACTCGGCGATTATCTCCTTCTCCCCGTGGCGCAGCTCGACCGGATGGGGGAGGAGATCCGTGCATCGGAAAAATTCGCCCCCCCGGTCCTCGCGGTTTCCGCCTCCGATCCGTTGTTCAAGCTGGTCCGGGAGATCCGCGACCAGCTCGCCGCCCGCAGCCGGCAGCTCGAGGAGTACAAGCGGCAGCGGGGAATCCAGACCGCGGAATTCGGTTCGCGGGACATGGTGTACCTGCTGGCCCTGCGTTCCCTCAACAGGTATGTCCCGGCGCTCTATCACGTGACCGAGGGAGGGCAGGTCCATCCGTGGCCCGTCTACGGGACGCTCCGCCAGTTGATCGGAGAGCTCTCCTCCTTCTCCGAGGGAGTGTCGGTCCTCGGCGAGTCGCCCGACGGCACGCGCCTGCTCCCCCCCTACGACCACCTGAACCTCTACCGTTGCTTCCTCGCCGCCCAGACCCTCGTCTCCCAGCTTCTCGACGAGATCACGGCCGGCCCGGAGCACGTGATGCGCCTCCTGTACGACGGAACCTACTATGCGTCGGAGCTTGCACCCGCCGTGTTCGAGGGGAAGAACCGGTTCTACCTGGTGCTCCGTACGCAGGAGGATCCGAAGGCGGTCCTCGAGACGATCGAGACGGCGGCGAAGCTCGGCTCGAGGGAGAACCTTCCCCTCCTGATCGCCCGCGCCCTGCCGGGCGTCGGCCTGGAGCACCTTCCCGTCCCGCCCCAGGAGCTTCCACGGAGGGCGAACTCCCTCTACTTTGCCGTGGACCATCACGGGGAGCAGTGGTCGGGGGTCGAGAAGGGCCGCAACCTCGCGTTCTATTGGGATGACGCACCGGAAGACCTTGAGGCAGAACTCATGGTCGTAGGGAGATCGTGACGATGCATCTGACCGATTGCTTCATGGAGCTCATGGCGTACGTGGTCTACTTCCAGCGGACGTCGCAGAAGCGGCAGCCGCCCTTCGAGCAGGTGAAGGCCGACGTCACCCGCCTTCTCTCCCAGAGCGAGGCGCTTTCCCGGAAGGGAGAGATCTCCCGCGAGGAGTTCGACACGGCGCGGTTCGCCGTGTGCGCCTGGGTCGACGAGGCGATCCTCAGCTCCCCGTGGAATAACCGGAACCTCTGGCAGCGGGAGCAGCTCCAGCGGATCTTCTACAACACGACCGAGGCGGGGGAGGAGTTCTTCGACCGGATGAACGCCCTGGGCTTCCACCAACGCGAGGCCCGCGAGGTCTATTACCTCTGCCTGGCCCTCGGGTTCATGGGACGTCATTGCCACGCGGGAGACGACTTCCTCCTCGCCCAGCTAAAATCGTCCAACCTCCAGGTGCTTCTCGGGAGTTCCGCCGGAATCCCGTCCCTCGAACGCGCGGATCTCTTCCCGGAAGGGTACCCGGCCGAAGCGACCGTGACGGCCCCGGCGCAGGCGAAGCCGGGATTCTCCCTGTTCACGGTCCTCTGCGTCGCCGCGCCGATCGTACTGTTCGGCGTTCTGTTCCTGATCTACCGTTTCTCCCTGAGCGGGCTCGGGGATAATCTCCTCAGGACGGTGCCGTACTAAATGCTTCAGTTCATAAATACGGTAACGTGTGACCATTGGGGGAAGGACTCCGGTCTCGCGGGGGGCTTCCACTCCGCTACGGCTTGTCGACCGTCCATGGTCTCCTCGCCTGCGCTTCCGCTTGCTCCCGACATCCCTGTCTCCGCTGCGCTCCAGACGCCGCTGCGTGGAACCCCCCGCTGCGCCCTGCGTCCAGGTTCGATACGTTACCGTATTTCATGAAAAGGACCACACATGAGCGACACATTGATTAAGGCGTTGAAGATCGTGCTCCTGGTGGCCGCGGGGATCCTGCTCGTCCTGCTCCTGTTCGGGATCGCCCTGGCCGTGAACCTTCCGTGGTGGATGGGATTCGTCTTCGCGGGCCTTTGCGCGGCGCTCGGCACGGGGGCGGTTCTCCTCCGCAAGATCCAGGCGCGACGGAAGGAGCAGACGTTCGTCCAGCAGGTCATCGAGCAGGACGAGGCCCGGATCAAGGCGATGTCCGCCAAGGAGCAGACGCAGGAGAAGGAGCTCCAGGAGCGGTGGAAGGAGGCGATCGCTTCCCTCCAGGCATCGCACCTCCGCAAGCAGGGGAATCCCCTCTACGTCCTCCCCTGGTACATGGTGATCGGGGAAAGCGGTTCAGGAAAAACGACCGCGATCAGCAGCGCGAAGCTGTCCACCTTCTCCGACGTCAACAGGGTGTCCGGGATCTCGGGGACCCGGAACTGCGACTGGTGGTTCTTCGAGCAGGCGATCCTCCTCGACACGGCGGGACGCTATGCGATGCCGATCGACCAGGGGAAGGACAAGGAGGAATGGCAGCAGTTCCTGAGCCTCCTCCTCAAGTACAGGAAGAAGGAGCCGATCCACGGCCTGATCGTGACGGTCGCGGCCGACAAGATGCTCGAATCGACGCCCGAGACGATGGCGGAGGACGGCAAGGCCATCCGTCACAGGATCGACGAGCTGATGCGGGTCCTCGGGGCGAAGTTCCCGGTGTACGTGCTCGTCACCAAGTGCGACCTGGTCCAGGGCATGACGCAGTTCTGCGATCGGCTCCCGGAGGGCGGCCTCAACCAGGCGATGGGATACGTGAACCAGGACCTCTCCGTCGACGTGGGGACCTTCCTCGACCGGGCGGTGAACACCATCGCCGAACGGCTCCGGAACCTTCGCCTGATCCTCCTTCATGCGGGCGGATCCGGCGGCACGGAGCCCGGACTTCTCCTCTTTCCCGAAGAGTTCGGAAACCTGCGGCGGGGCCTCGACCCGTTCATGAAAGCCGCGTTTCTCGCGAACCCGTACCAGGAAACCCCGATCCTGCGCGGGCTCTTCTTCAGCAGCGGCCGGCAGGAGGGGAGCCCCTACTCCCACTTCCTCAATTCCCTCGGGCTGGTCGGCGAGAGGGACGTCCTTCCCGGCACGAATCGCGGGCTTTTCCTGCACGACTTCTTCTCGAAGGTCCTGCCGCGGGACAAGGGCCTCTTCGCGCCGACGAAGCGCGCGCTCGAATGGCAGACCCTCACCCGCAATCTCGGCCTGACCACGTGGGTCATCCTCGGGATCGTCGTGTGCGGGCTGATGAGCTACTCCTTCGTCAAGAACCTGAGGACGGTTCGCGAGGCTTCGAACGAGTTCGCGAAGGCCCCCGCGCTCCAGAGGGACCTGCTTGCGGACATGATCGTGATGGACCGCTTCGGCCAGTCGATCCTGAAGCTGGAGGCGAGCAACCGGGGGTGGTGGACTCCCCGGTTCGGCCTTAACGAGAGCATCCGTGTCGAAGAGGGCCTGAAGGCGAAATATTGCAAACAGTTCCGGGAAGGCTATCTCACCGCGTTCGACCGGAAGCTGGCGGGGGAGATGTCCTCGGTGTCCGCCTCCACGCCGGATGAGACGGCGGCGCAGTACGTGGACCACCTCGTCCGCCGGATCAACCTGTTGAAGGCCCGCCTGGCGGGGCAGGGCTTGGAGACGATCAGCAGATTGCCGCAGCCGGCGTATCTCGCGTTCCTCTCTTCCGGCGGACAGGATGTCGGTCCGGACATCCGGAAGAAGTTCGGTTCCCTCTACTTCTATTACCTGGCCTGGAGGACGGATACCTCCGACATCAACCAGGAGGTCGGGATCCTTCAAGGGTGGCTCCGGCACGTCCTCGCCTCCCGCGGGACGAACTTCCAGTGGCTCGTCGTCTGGGCGGAGAAGCAGAGCGGTTCCCCGCCGGTATCGCTGAAGGAGTTCTGGGGCGGTTCCCAGGCGATCTCCGGAGAGCGGCCGATCTCGCCCGCCTTCACGAAGAAAGGGAAGGAACAGGTCGATTCGTTCGTCGGGGAGATCGAGTCGGCGGTGGCGGATCCCGTCGCCATGGCAGGGCAGAAGGCAGCGCTCGGGAAGTGGTATCCGCAGGCGTGCCTGTCGGCGTGGGGACAGTTCGCCGCGGGATTCCAGCGGGGAGTCGATACGCTGAAGGGCCAGAAGGAGTGGCAGGCGGTCGCGGCGCGCGCGGC
>Ga0316628_100001520_pt1 | contig 16438 bp, 14 predicted proteins | sample OWC_Aug_M2_C1_D5_FD_207648 | JGI IMG/M metagenome (GOLD analysis project Ga0316628, IMG submission 207648) | Wetland soil microbial communities from Old Woman Creek delta, Ohio, United States - OWC_Aug_M2_C1_D5_C | ecosystem: Environmental > Terrestrial > Soil > Wetlands | place: USA: Ohio... | reverse complement strand
ATCCACGCCTAGTCCCCTGCAACCTTCTCTGACCTTCTTGCTTGCATAGCTCAGACGATGAGGCGGAAGCGGATAAGGGTCACTGCGGAAACGGACTTTGTCTTCCGATGGCCCCGCAACACCTGTTTCACGCTCTGCGATGCAGTAGAAAGGTTCGAGGTCCGAGTAGCCGAACGGCCAGTCCGCGCCGACGCCGAAGCGGCTCTTCATCTTCATCGAGTCAGGATTAAGACGGTGGGCCTCGCCGCTGTAAACGAGGGTGCTGCCGCCGACACCCCTCTTGTGATGGTAGGCATCGGCCTTCCTAAGGCCGGTAGTGTTTGCCTTGCCGGAGAGATGGTTCCACGATCGAAGACCTTCTTTTGTCGATGAGAGTTTCTGCATGGGGCCGAAGGTACAGCGGCTTTTGTGCCTCGACTTCTCTGGAAATAAGTCTTGCTCCCAGTCTGCCTTGTCAAGCCGGTAATCGGAAGGACCGTAAGGGGGACCGGCCTCAAGCAGAAGGACCTTTATCCCGAGTCGGGAGAGTGCCCAGGCGCAGGCGCCCCCGCCTGCGCCTGACCCGACAATAATCACATCGAAATTCTCTTCTGTCATTTATGTGCGAGGGTGGGGGAAATCTGCATAATCCGGAAACCCATCCGGTTGAGGGGGTCCTTTGTAACCGAGAGACTTCCAGGTTTCCGGCTGGGCATAGTAGTGAGTGAATGAATCGGACCGGACGCGCTCGAAAAAGGTCCTGGGCAGCGATTCGCGCCCGGACCCGGAAGCTTCTCTCACGATATCTTCGCGCTTTGCTGGATCGAGTGAGGAAAAAGTATCAGCGGCACGTTCTGAGGCCTTGTTATCGAGCCATACGCAGCCGCTCTTTAACAATCTCTTGTACCGGTAGTCTTGATCGGCGAGGAGTCTGATCCTTTCTGCGACACCGAGTTCTATTGCGCCCGGTGTTTCGTCGGAAGGGATGAGTGTATCGAGGAACGCTTCCAGAGTCTTAACTTCGCGGGACGTGATTTGAGACGGTAAAAAGACGTTCTTCAGAATATATCCGGAGGAGGCAAGCAACCCTGTCCCCAGGGCCAACCTAAGAAAGCTCCGGCGGCTGAACGCCATGATGCTAATCTACTAAAGGATATCCGATTGCCGGATGTCCTTATTTGTGTCTTTTAATGATGAAATAGAGTCCCGATACTCCAAGGGCCACCGCAGTCCCAACCATGCCCCACGGCGCAAGAGCCGGTGCGGATACTGGGACTGGAGCAGTGGTACCGGCTGATGCAATACCGGCCAAAATAAGAACGGAAACAGCAGCAAATAATGATGCTTTCATCTTTCTTCTCCTCCCAAATAATGTGTTCTTTTTTATCATAACCTGGCAATAAAGTCAATCCGGATTGTTCCATATATCAGATCAATGACAAACGGTCATTGCAGAAAAAAAGGCGGGCTTTTGCCCGCCCTTCATAAAAAACATGAAATGATTTCTTATTGGCCGATTGGCTGGCCGCCGGCCGCCTCTTCTTTGTTGAGGGTCTCTTTGAGGGCCTTGCCTACCTTAAAGTACAGGACCTTCTTGCCCGGGACCTCGACGCTTTCGCCGGTCTTGGGGTTCCTCGCCTTCCTCGGGTTTCTCGTCTTAAGCCTGAAGTTACCGAAGCCCCTTATCTCTATCTTCTCACCTTGCATAAGGGCCTTTTTGATGCTGTCGAATACGGTGTCGACCACGATCTCCGTCTGGTTTCTGGTGAGCCCCTCGACTTTTTCCGAGACCTTCTCAATAAGAACCGATTTTGTCATGAGACCTCCTTAGGGTGAATAAAGATATTTTATTTTTGCCGTCGGAAACACATCCAGAATTTCCTTCGGAAAATTGTTTCTGAGCAGTTCAAAGAAAGAGACCTTGTCCTTCTTTGTCACGACCTCGGGTTCCTCCTTTATGCCACCGAGTTTTGCGGCGATCTTTGTAGCGTCCTCAAGCGTGCCGAGTTCGTTCACGAGACCCTTCTCCACCGCCTGTTCGCCGGTGAATATCCTGCCGTCCGCGATCTCCCTGACGTCCTCCACCTTGAGCTTTCTCCCTTCGGCCACGGCCTTTATGAATTGCTCGTGGACGTTGTCCATGACTCCCTGGAGCAGTTCTCTCTCTTCAGGGTTCATGGCGCGGAAGGCCGAACCTATGTCTTTGTTTTTCCCGGCCTTGATCACCTCGGTCTTGACGCCGATCTTGGTGAGGAGGCCTTCGATGTTGGGTATTTCCATGATGACGCCTATCGAGCCGGTGAGTGTGCCCGGGTTCGCGATTATCCTTGTAGCGGGACAGGCGATATAGTAGCCCCCCGAGGCCGCGATCGACCCCATCGAGACGACCACCGCTTTCTTGGCTGCCGCCTTCTTTACCTCGGAATAGATCTCCTGGGACGGTGCAACTGCGCCGCCCGGGCTGTCGATCCTGAGGATGATCGCCTTGATCGAGCTGTCCTTTTCGTGCTCCTTGATCTCTTCAACCGCGCTTTTGGAATCGAGTATGGGACCCTCTATCCTCACAAGGGCGACCTTGCTCCTGAGGGGGATGTTCTTCTGAAACAGCGTGAGCGTGAGACTTATCGCGATGAGGATGAGCACGAGCGCTCCGATAATAAGGCAGAGTTTCTTCATTCATCTGTCCTTTTGACATTCTTCATGCTGAGTCCGATCTTCCTCTCCTCGAGATCAATCTTGATGATACGAGCTGAGACCACGTCCCCTTCCTTGAATTGTTCATCCTCGCCTTGAGCTGGTACGACCTCTGAAGAATAAATGAGGCCCTCGACCCCGCCTTCCAGTTCCGTGAATATCCCGAAGTCGGTGACCCTTAATACCTTGCCTTTTACAACGTCGCCGAGTTTGAACTTGGACGGGATTACCTCGGTCCATGGGTCCTGTTCGATCTGTTTGAGTCCGAGCGACATCTTCTCATGCTCCGTGTCGATCGCAAGTATCACTGTGTCGATCTTCTGTCCCTTTTTGAGTATTTCCGACGGGTGTTTAATATGCTTTGTCCACGAGAGATCGGATATATGGATGAGGCCGTCCACCCCTTCCGGCAGTCCTACAAAGGCCCCGAAGTCGGTAAGGCTCTTAACCTTGCCAGATATCTTCTGCCCAACGGCATAGCGTTCGCTTATCAGCTGCCAGGGGCTCGGTTTGCATTGCTTGATGCTGAGGGAGAGCTTTCTTTCCTCCCTGTCGACCTTAAGGACGACGGCCTCAACGGTCTCCCCGATAGAGAGGTACTTGGAAGGATGTTTTGGCTTTGGTGTCCAGTCCATCTCGGAGATATGTATCAGGCCCTCAAGACCGCCCTCGAGCTCGATGAATGCGCCGTAATCGGTGATGCTCACTATCTTCCCCTTGACCTTCTGGCCGACTGGGTATTTCTCCTTTACATTTTCCCAGGGGTCCGTCTGCTTCTGCTTGTAACCCAGGGTTATCCTCTCGCTGGCCTCGTCGTATTTGAGGATGACCACCTCTATCTTGTCGCCGATGGCGAAGAATTCCGAAGGGTGCGTGATCCTTCCCCACGAGATGTCCGATATGTGCAGAAGGCCGTCTATGCCCCCGAGATCGACAAATACGCCGTAGTCGGTAATGTTCTTTACGAACCCTTCAAACACGGCCCCTTCCTTTATTTTGGCTATGGTCTCGCCTTTCTTTTTGACCCTTTCTTCTTCAAGCAGGGCCCTGCGCGATACGATGACGTTAGACCTCTTGCTGTTGATCTTCAGCACCTTGAAAAGCATTTTCTGTTTCAGTAGAGCATCAGCGTCCTTCGTCACTTTAATATCGATCTGCGATCCGGGGAGAAATGCCATGACGCCGCCGATATCTACGGTAAGGCCGCCTTTCGTCTTTTCAGTAATCACGCCTTCAACCGGGGTGCCGTCCCGGACGGCCTTTTCGAGGACGTCCCATATCTTCATTTTTGAAGCGCGCTCTTTCGAAAGACTGATGACGCCTTCGGAATCCCTCATGGTGATGACATAGACCTCGATCCTGTCCCCCGGCTTCAGGGCACGCAGTTCTTCCTCGGTAAATTCCCCAATGCGTATGACCCCCTCCGTTTTATAGCCGATGTCTACAATGACGCAGTCTGGTTTGATGGCAACTATCTTTCCGGAGCGTATACCCCCTTCCTCGATTCTCTGGAAAGTTTCGGCATAGAGCCGCTCCATCTCGTTGTTAGTTTCCATTAATGCGTTCCCCCTATATCTCTCAATCTCTTTTCTACTTCTGCGATAATCCAGTCCGGCGTGGATGCACCTGCAGTGACGCCCACCTTTTTTGCACCGCCAAACCAATCCTCTGCTATCTCCGAGGCGGTTTCGACGTGATAGGTCGTGACGTTAAGCTCTTTGCAGAGGTTTGCAAGCTGACCGGTGTTTGCACTGTTCCTGCCCCCTACGACTATCATCACATCGACCTTATGACACATATCCTCCGTCTCTTTAAGGCGCAGTGCCGTCGAATTGCATATCGTATTATAAACCTTAATCTCCTTAGCATGATCCACCACCTTCGAAAGGACCTTTTTCAACGCCTCGACCGGTTGAGTGGTCTGCACGATGATTCCCACTTTCGATCTAAGCCCCTTGAGATGGGTGTTTTCATGTACTACGATGACGTCTTTGCCCGCGTAGCTCATGAGGCCCTTCACTTCAGGATGATTGATGTCGCCAAGAATGACCACCTGGTACCCGCTTTCCTTAAGAAGTTTAGCATAACGCTGCGCCTTTTTCACGAAGGGGCAGGTCGCGTCTATTATCCTGAAGCCGCGTGTCGCTATATTATCATAGAGCTGATTGGGTATTCCATGTGTTCTTATGATGAGCGCCTTAATCTTCTTGTTATCGATATCACCGGCTTCTATAGGGGATATTCCCTTCCCCCTAAGCCTCTCAATGACCTGAGGGTTGTGTATGATGGGGCCGAGTGTAAAGACCCCCTTTTTGTCCTTCTTGGCCAAGTCAAAGGTGATATCGATTGCCCGCTTTACACCGAAGCAAAAACCTGCCCTCTTCGCAATGACGGTCTTAAATGCCGGGTTTCCGGTTTTTATCTTTTTTTTTGTCTCTTTTTTCATGCCCTTTTACTATTGTAACCCACTTTTCACCATCTTGGCCCGGTCTTTTTACTCCTTGCCGATCCTGACAAGTTCAATGATCCTTCGGAATACTTCTTCTTTCGAGAGGCCCGTTGAGTCGACATAGAAGGCGTCATCCGCCTTCCTGAGCGGCGCAAGTTCCCTGCCCGAGTCCCTGGCGTCACGTTCGATTATTTCCGCGCGGACGCGATCTTCGTCGACGGCGAACTCCTTTGCGATTAGGTCGGCGGTGCGACGTCTCGTACGTTCTTCGACCGAGGCGTCGAGGTAAATTTTTATAAACGCCTCCGGGAAAACTACCGTAGTCATATCGCGTCCCTCAGCCACGAGATCCGCCTTTACAGAGGCGCTTCTCTGGGTTTGCAGAAGGTACGCGCGTACAGGGCCCCTCGCGGAAAACACCGAGGCATAATGGCTTGCCAAGGGAGACCGTATCTCCTCCGACACGTCTTCACCATTCAGGAGCACCCTTCCTTTTTCGAACTCGACCCGGGTTTTTTCCAGGGCGGCAGTTATGGCATCGTCCGGCGCTTTTTCGTCGAGGCCGAGTCTTACCAGATTAAGGGCGGCAGCCCTGTAAAGGGCCCCTGTATCTAGGTATTCGAACCCCAGCTCTTCCGCCAGAAGTTTAGCGATAGTACTCTTGCCGGCGCCTGAAGGGCCGTCTATCGCGATAACTTTTTTCATGAGGAAAATCTCTTCATTGCTTCGAAAAATGTGGGGAAGGAGATGTCCACTGCAGAGGACCCGTAGATAGTAGTTGATCCTTTAGCTGCAAGAGCCGCAACTGCCATCGCCATGGCTATCCTGTGGTCCCCGTGGCTCTCTACTTCGGCGCCCTTCATCGCAGCTGTCCCGGTGATGCCTATGCCGTCCGGGTATTCTTCTATATTCACTCCCATCTTGGTCAGCTCCGATGCCATCGCCTTTATCCTGTCTGATTCTTTTACGCGCAGTTCCGAGGCGCCGCGGATGGTGGTGAAGCCCTCTGCAGCTGCGGCAGCCACACACAGCACGGGAAATTCATCAATCAGTGACGGTATGATTTCTTCGGTTAGATGGACCGCCTTCAGCAATGCCTTTCCCTTGCAATGTATGTCGGCCACGGGTTCTCCGGAAATGGTGCGGGGGTCGATGATTTCGACCTTTGCCCCCATCATATTCAGGGCCTCCAAAAGGCCTGTCCTGGTCGGATTTATCCCCACGTTCCTGCAGGTAATTTCCGCCCCCGGTATGAGCAGCGCAGCGACGATAAAAAATGCGGCCGAGGAAAAATCCCCCGGAACTTCTATTTCCATCGGCGACAGTTCTCTACCTCCTCTTACTATTACCCTCAGTCCCTCCGCCTTCACGTCGGCGCCCAGGGCCGGCAGCATCCTTTCGGTGTGGTCCCTCGATTTTGTCGGCTCTGTTATTTCGGTGGATTCCATGCAATAGAGACCCGCAAGAATGAGGGAAGACTTCACCTGCGCGCTCGCGACAGGCATAGCATAGTGAAGCGGTTTCAGCTTCGTCCCTTTTATGGCTACCGGAGGGTATTTGTTGCCGGACCGTGCCATGATCTCGGCGCCCATCTGGCTGAGCGGGGTGATCACGCGCGCCATCGGTCTTGTCCTGAGCGAGTCATCTCCCGTGAGGACCGAAAAGAAGGGATTGCCCGCGAGCACTCCGGAGATAAGCCTTATGGTAGTTCCGGAATTGCCGCAGTCTATGACACCGGCAGGCTCGGACAATCCGTAGAGCCCTTTGCCGAAGATCGTAAGCGTATCGCGTTCATCCCTTATCTCCACGCCGAGGGTGCGGAAGGCGTTCATCGTGCTTTCCGTGTCCTTTGCCCTTAGGAAATTCTTTACGATGCTTTTGCCCTTTGCGAGGGAGGAAAGGATGACCGCCCTGTGGGATATAGACTTGTCAGGGGGGGGGATAAACTCTCCCGCGAATGCCTTTGCCGGGTTTATCTCAACCCTGTCCAATGCCATCCCTCAGTTCCCGGGCCTTCGCGAACTCCTTCTCGATCGAAACGGAGTCAGAGGCCCTGAGATAACGGTCGAAAAGCTCGAGGTTCTTTTGAAAGAGCGAAAGCATCTCGATGAGGTTCTCCCTGTTAAGCAGACAGATGTCCCTCCACATCTCAGGCGAACTTGATGCGATGCGCGTCGTATCTTTGAACCCTTGTCCGCAAAATTCAAGATACTCAGGGTCTATGTCCGAGACGGTATTCATCAGCGCGTAGGCTATCACATGAGGGAGATGGCTTACCGCCGCATAAATGCGGTCGTGCGTCGCGGGGTCCATCATGATTACCTCCGACCCCAGGGACTTCCAGATGTCTGTGACTATATTCAGCGCATCCGCGTCCGACTTTTCCGTCGGCGTGACGATGCACTTTGCATTCTTGAAAAGGTCCGCATTCGATGAATCGATGCCTGATCTGTCACTACCCGCGATGGGATGGCCGCCGATGTAGTGCACATGGGCCGGCAGAAGTCCCTCGATATCGCGGACAAGGCTTCCCTTTACACTTCCCGCGTCTGTAATGATTGTGCCTCTCTTTAAGGAGGCCGAACACCTTCTAATCAAGTCGGAAAAAGCCCCCACCGGGGCCGATAACAAAACAAGTTCCGAATCCGTGCAGGCGGCCGCAGGGTCAAGGTCATAGGAGTCGATGATGCCCATCTCCTTTGCCCTCAGGAGATTGTTCTCGTTTCTGCCCGAGCCGGCGATATGATGGCAAAGACCTTTTTCCCTGATTGCAAGCGCAAAGGACGCGCCGATGAGGCCGACCCCGAGGACAGTTACCTTATCGAATTTTGTCGTCATTGATGTCTCACTGCCGAGCGCCGAACGCCCATTTATATTTCCCTTCCCACAGCCTGCGCTATGGGCTTCAGCTCTTTCATCAACTTCTCGAAATGCTCGGGTTTGAGGGACTGCTCGCCGTCGGACATAGCCTCTTCCGGATTTGTATGGACCTCTATGATCAGCGCGTCAGCGCCGGCGGCTACAGCGGCCTTCGCCATCGGAGCGACGAGGTCCCGCTTCCCTACGCCGTGGCTCGGGTCGACGACCACCGGCAGATGAGTTAGCTGTTTCAGGACAGGGACAGCGCTCAGATCCAGCGTGTTCCTCGTTGCGGTCTCGAAGGTGCGAATGCCCCTTTCGCAAAGCATCACCTCATGGTTGCCGCGGGACATGATGTACTCCGCTGACATGAGCCATTCCTTTATCGTGGAAGAAAGCCCGCGCTTGAGCAATACCGGCTTTTGCGCTGACCCCACCTCCAGGAGGAGCCTGAAATTCTGCATGTTTCTCGCCCCTATCTGGATGATATCAGAATATTTGACGATTGCGTCGAGGTCCCTTGGGTCCATGATCTCGGTGACGACGGGCAGACCGGTCCTTTCCCTCGCCTCGGCAAGATATTCCAGTCCTTCCTCTCCAAGGCCCTGAAAAGAGTAGGGCGATGTCCTGGGCTTATAGGCCCCTCCCCTGAGGAAGGCCGCTCCTCCGGCCTTTACTTTTTCGGCGATGGCCGTAAGGACCGTCTTGTTCTCGACCGCGCACGGGCCCGCCATGACCGGTATCTTTTTACCGCCTATTACAACGCCCCTGACGTTTATCTCGGTATTTTCCTTCCTGAATTCGCGGCTGGCGAGCTTATATGGCTTTAATATCCTGAGGACATTTTCAACCCCTGATGCGGCGCGAAAGGCATCTTCTTCTTCCTCGGTGATCTTCGAGGTGTCCCCGATGACGCCGATGATCGTCCTTTCGGTGCCGGTCGAGAGATGTACCCTGAGCCCGCGGCTCTCGAGTTTCTTTACCACGTGGCGCATGTCCTCTTCAGTCGCGTCCTGTCTCAAAACAATGATGTCCAACTATTTCCTCCTGATCAATCTTTCAAACCAAGCAACGTCTGAAGCTAAGCCTAAGAGTAATATTTGTGAAAGCACCAGCATGAGCTTAACAACGTCATTCCCGCGGAAGCGGGAATCCGAAGATCCCTGGATTTCGGGTCAAGCCTGGAATGACGCAAAACAACGAATGCACGTAAGGGGTTCACTGCCCCAGGACTGTCCTCAGCGCTTCTATAAACCTTCTGTTTTCTGACGGAAGACCTATTGTAACCCTGACCGCGTTGGGCCCCATGGGCCTTATGATAACACCCATCTTCAAAAGTCCTTCATAAAGCGCTGCCGACCCCTCTACGGGAATGTATATGAAATTTGCCTCGGTAGGGACAAAAGAAATCCCGAGGGCGCCGAGTTCGCGGTAAAGGTATTCTTTCCCGGCCTCGTTTACCTCGCGGGAATGAATGACATGTTCTTTATCATAGAGGGCGGCTATCGCCGCCTTTTGGGCTACTGTACTCGTATTGAATGGGGCCCTCAACCTGTTCATGTCGGTGAGAATCTCTTTCCTTGCGATGCCGTAACCGAGCCTGAGTCCGGCAAGACTGTATATCTTCGAGAAAGTCCTCAAGATGAGGACGTTCTTTTCAGACCTGAGATATTTCATGCTGTCCGCATAATCAGGGTCTGTTACGTACTCAAAATAGGCCTCGTCCATCACTACGAGGACATCGTCAGGGACCCCGGCCATCAGCCGGTCGAATTCGTCTTTTTTATTGATAGTCCCCGTCGGGTTATTCGGGTTTGCGATGAATATCATCTTCGTCGCCGGGGTGATGGCGTCTGCCATCGCAGAGAGATTATGCGTGTAATTCTTTAACGGGACCTGGATTGATTTTCCGCCCACCGACTGGACGGCCATGAAATATACCACGAAAGAAGGGGTTGCCATGACCGCCTCGTCCCCGTCTTTCATGAATGTCTTTGCTGCGAGGTCGAGAAGTTCATTCGACCCGTTCCCCAGAATTAGTTCCTCTTCGCTTACCCCAAGCTCTTTCGAAAGGGCCTTCTTGAGATAAAATCCGGAGCCGTCGGGATAACGGTTGATGTCGGCAAAACTTTCGCCTATCGCCTTCAGGGCGGCAGGGGATGGTCCCACAGGGTTTTCGTTCGAGGCCAGTTTGATAGAGTTCGAGATGCCGAGTTCCCGCTCGAGTTCCTCGATCGGTTTGCCGGGGACATAGGGTTGAATTCCGAGGACATATCCGGGCGGACGTATCATTGCATATTCCCCTGAGGATATGAGCCGAGGACCTTGAGGTAAAGGCAGTTCTCGGTGAGCGCATCGATGGCTTTTTTCACCTTCTTGTCCTCTACATGTCCTTCCATATCGACGAAAAAGATATACTCCCATGCCTTCCGCTTTGAAGGCCGTGATTCGATCTTGGTCAGGTTGATCTTCGCCCTCTTAAAGGGCAGTAAGACGTCGTACAGCGAGCCCGGCTTATGTTTGATCGAAAACATAATGGATGTCTTGTCGTTGCCGGTCCTGTGGGGGAATTCCTTCGATATGACCAGGAAGCGCGTAATATTGCGCCTGCTGTCCTGAATGTCCCGTTCGATGATGTTGAGGTCGTACATGCGTGCTGCTATTTCGCTGGCGATGGCTGCGGATTTCGGGTCCTTGGCCGCGAGTTCCGCTGCCCTGGCGGTGCTGGTGGATTCTGCTATCGGGACTCCCGGCATGTTAGCTTCAAGCCAGCCCCTGCATTGGGCCAGTCCCTGGGGATGAGAATATATCTTCTTTATCTTCGACCGGTTCGACTGCCTGGATAGCAGGTTGTGGGAGACTTCAAGGATGATCTCCGCCACTACCTGCAGATCGGAATCCATGAACATATCGAGCGTATGGCTGACGACGCCCTCGTTGGAATTCTCGATAGGCACGACGCCATACTCCACCTTGTGCGACTCGACGTTTTCGAAGACCTTCTTTATGCTGTCCACCGGCACAAAAGCGGCCGACGAGCCGAAATGACGGAGGGCTGCAAGGTGAGTGAAGGTGCCGAGCGGCCCGAGGCATGACACCTTAAGGGGCTCCTCGAGCGCGAGTGATGCGGCCAGTATCTCCCGGTAAATCGCCTTAAGCGCGTCATTGGGAAAAGGGCCATGGTTGTTTTTTGCGAGCCTCTCCAGTATCTGGCGTTCGCGGTCCGGTTTATAGAAAGTAGTTTTTTGGGCGCGCTTGATCCTGCCGACCTCAACCACATATCCGGCGCGCCTGTTCAGCAGACCCAGGATATCATCGTCTATCTTGTCGATACCGCTTCTGAGTTTTTTGAGTTCTTTCATTATGTAATAAGGCACGGTCACCCTTGAAAACGCAAACTTTAAATGAAGGATAATATTAATTCATTTTTTCTTATTTTTTCAAGAGGTTGGAGGACACGAAGCGCCAAGCACTAAATATGCTCCCGAAGAGCGGCATCGGAGAAGACAGCGACCCGCCAAAGGCCGTCGTCTTTATGGACGCCCGAGTTCAACTACTCGACAGTTCCCGAATTGTTTTCAAATTCACAGATGAGGAGTCCTCTTTAGCTTTGTGCAGCAACAATGTTATATTTTTCGATGGAAAAATTTCGTTCCGGCAGGGAGCCGTTTCATTACGGATGGATAATAGTCGGCACCGGTACCCTCTGCATAATGGCATGCCTCGGTTTCGGCCGCTTCGCCTTGGGCATGCTCCTTCCATCTATGGCCGCTACACTCCACCTCACGTATTCGCAAATGGGCTTCATCAGCACGGTGAATTTCCTCGGTTATCTTGTTGCGGTGTTGGCCGGAGGTCACTGGGCGGGCAAGACGGGATCCAGGAAGTTGATCTTTATCGCCTTGCTCGTCGTTGGGGTCTCGATGTCTCTCATCAGCCAGGCAAGGAGCTTCACTCAAGTGCTTGTTCTCTACGGCCTCACAGGGCTTGGAAGCGGAGCTACAAATGTGCCGGTCATGGGGCTTGCTTCCTCATGGTTCTCCCGTAACAGGAGGGGCAGGGCGGCGGGTTTTATCGTGATAGGCAGCGGCTTCGCCATCATAGTCTCAGGGAAACTCATCCCCTTCATCAATAGACTGGCCGGGCCCGAGGGATGGAGGGTGAGCTGGCTGATTCTCGGCGGGACTGTCACTCTTATCGCCTTTGTGAGTTATATTCTTCTCAGAGACAGACCCGAGGAAAAAGGGCTGCTGCCGCTGGGAGGGGTGAGCACGGTTTCTCCGTCCGCAGCCGCTGAGAGGGGAAGGCAGAATATTTATACGAGCGGAATTATGTACTATCTGGGAATGATATATTTTCTCTTCGGGTACACCTATGTTATTTACGCCACCTTCATCGTTACGTCCCTCGTCAAGGAGCGGGGGTTTTCCGAGTCTGTTGCAGGAGATTTCTGGGCCTGGGTGGGGTTCCTGAGCCTTCTTTCAGGTCCTGTCTTCGGTACTCTTTCGGACAGAATGAGCAGAAAGGCGGGTCTGATTATAGTGTTTTCTCTTCAGATGCTTTCATATCTCCTTGCGGCCTCGGGGCTGCCCGGGGTCTTTCTGTATCTTTCGATAGGCTTTTACGGTGTTGTCGCCTGGAGCATTCCTTCGATAATGGCCGCCGCGGTCGGGGATTATGTAGGTGCACGGAAGGCGGCGGCCGCCTTTGGTCTGGTCACCTTTATCTTCGGTTTTGGCCAGATTTCAGGTCCGGCTGTGGCCGGGCTGCTTGCTGAAAAGACCGGGAGTTTTTCGGGCAGTTTTTACATGGCGGCATTCTTTGCGGGCGTCGCCATCTTGCTTACGGCCTTCCTGAAAAAACCGAAGACCGCGCCTTAGGCCGTTCTCTCATCTGTCCATGGTCCCCGGTTGTCATACGTATTCCGCCAGTTCTCTGACGAGCCGTTCGGAATCTTCCCATCCGAGACAGGGGTCAGTGATCGATTTGCCGTAGACGTTTTCAGAGATCTTTTGAGAGCCTTCGACGAGGTAGCTCTCGATCATCAGACCTTTTACCTTGTCTCTGAGCGTCTTGGAATGCTTCCTGCTCCTCATCACCTCTTTTGCGATCCTGGGCTGTTCAAAGTACCGCTTGTTCGAGTTTGCATGGTTGGTGTCGACGATGATCGCCGGGAAGAGGAGGTTCCTTTTCTTGTATATCTCCGCCAGCCTTTTAAGGTCTTCGTAATGGTAATTGGGGATATTGGAGCCGTAATGGTTGACGGCGCCCCTCAAAATACAATGGGTCAGGGGGTTACCGGAGGTCTTCACCTCCCATCCGTTATAGACAAAGACATGAGGCGATTGGGCGGCCTGTACCGAATTCAGCATTACTTCAAGGTCTCCGCTTGTCGGGTTCTTCATCCCTGACGGCACGTCGAGTCCGCTTATCGTGAGCCGGTGAAGCTGGTTTTCCACCGACCGTGCCCCGATGGCAACATAGCTTAGGATATCGGCAAGATAAGGATAGTTTCCCGGATATAGCATCTCGTCGGCTGCAGTGAGATGGGATTCCTTCATTGCGCGGATATGCATCCTTCTGATCGCCTTCAACCCGCTCACCATGTTCGGCGCCTCCATGGGTTTGGGCTGATGGGCCATGCCCTTATACCCTTCACCGGTAGTACGGGGTTTATTGGTATAGATACGCGGGATAAGGAGCAGCTTCTCCTTCACCTCTTCCTGAAGTTTGGCGAGCCTCGATACGTATTCGCAGACAGGGTCTTCGTCGTCGGCGGAGCAGGGGCCGATTATTACGAGGAATTTGTCGCTCTCTCTCTTGAAAACGGATATGATATCCCTGTCCCTTTCCTCTTTGACCCTTTTTAAATCTTCGGGCAATGACATTTTTTCAAGAATTTCCTTAACGCCCGGCATTTCCCTGATATATTGAAAGCTCATGTTTCTTCCCTCGATTCTCTTTAAAAATATGAAACCACCAAGTTCATTCTAATATATTTTCAAAATTTTCTGCCAATGACATTTTTGGAACTGCCAGGAATTATCTGGTTTTTTTTCGAATACCTGAGGGCTGCGTAAAAAGGTATTTTTAAACTGAATTTTGGCCAAAAAACTATTAAAAAAACTTAATTTGACATTGGGAAATCTATTTTATAAGCTAAACACTAGAAATATTAAAAATATAAACTAGTTGACTCCAAGTGACCTAATGTGGGATGCAGTAATCGAGCTTCCTGAGAGATCGGGAAAAGGAAAACTTCAACAAGGGAGGAAAAATGAAGAAGAAGATTCTTAGTATTTTGTTTGCGGTGCTTTCCGTGGTGGCCGTCGGTATAATCGATGTGCACGCTGACGGCGCGTCGGATTATGCGACGTACTGCCAGATGTGTCACGGACCGCTCGCAAGCTCTAACATTCAAGGCACGACCGTCGCCGCTGTGAGGGCGGCCGTTACAGCGTTCGGCATGGGTAATTCCGGTTCGCTTACAGACTCTCAAATCCTGGCTATTCTCAATGCCGTTCACGGAACCCCGGCGCCGGCAGCATGCACGGGTTATACATATTCTGTCTGGTCGGCATGTGGTGCCAACGGTCAGCAGACGAGGACTGTTACCGGCAATACGCCGGCAGGGTGTGCGGGAACGCCGTCAACACAGCCGGTGTTGACTCAGGCTTGCACGCCGCCGCCGACAGCATGCACTTATACATATTCAGACTGGACAGCATGCCAGCCTAACAATCAGCAGACGAGGACGGTTCTAACCACGACCCCGGCAGGTTGTACGGGAACTCCGTTAACAACGCAGATATGTAATTATGTACCACCGACACCGACACCGACACCGACACCGACACCGACACCGACACCGACGCCGACACCGACGCCGACACCGACACCGACACCGACGCCGACACCGACGCCGACGCCGACATCGCTTGTGCCTATGCCTCTTCCGGCAGGCCAGTTCGACTATGTTAATGCCGGATCGGTCTTTCCTTCTATGAGTGCTGACCCTTCCCAGGCTATACCGATTGGAATAGGAACGGTGGCTCTCGGCGGAGATACGCTCAGTGTACAGATCAGCCTTAATAAATTTACCGGACCGGTGGATGTCTACTTCGGCTACTGGACCGCAGCTGCTCCCGATAAAATCTCCCTGGTAAAATCTGATTACACTGTTCAAGAATTTAACCTTGCGGAGATAGATCGAGCTGTGTTCGAAGGGGCACCTATGCCGTCAGGGTTTGAGGCTTGGAAAAAGGGGGTCAATGGGCTGGTCAACGAAATCATTTTAAACAGTCTGCCCATAACGGACCTCGAGGCAGGTGAATACTCCGCTTATGTCTTGGTTTCACCTGCAGGCGACTTCTCCCACTACTATCTATGGGAGACCGATTTTGAATCGCCGGAGCATACCGACGCGGCCCTCCCACTGACTTCGCAGCCGCCCGTGGGCGAGCTGGGATCGGACTATGCCGCCCCTGCCTTCCCCGTGATAAATGCTGATCTCTCTCTTGCCGCGCCGATCAGTATCGGTCCGGCGGCATTAGGTGGGGATACTGTGAGCCTTCAGGTAAGTCTTGGTAAATTTGTCAGCCCTGTTGATATATATGTTGCCTATGGAGCAGCGGCCGACCCTGACAAGGTCTATATCATGAAGTCGGATTATACCATCCAGGCATTTTCTCTTAGTGAGATATCCAATGCAATCTATAATGCAGGATCAATGCCCAGTGGTTTTGGACCCTGGAAGCAGGGCGTGACAGGACCGATAAACGAGATACTCTTGAACAGCGTGCCGGTATCTCAGATCCCCTCCGGAACGTATGCGCTTTATCTTATGGCTACACCGGCAGGTAACCTTAGAAACAATTATATCTGGAGCACAGAGTTAAGCGGTGCGGGTTCAAACGGAGCAACTCTTTACACCCAGAGTTGTGCGGGGTGCCATGGCCCTCTCGCAGCATCCGCAAAGGCAGGGAGAACGGCCTCGCAGATACGTGCGGCCATTGATGCAAACGCGGGAGGAATGAACAGTCTTGGCGGATTATCCGATTTCCAACTGGAGATGGTCTCGAACGCTCTGACACTGCCGACACCGCCGCCGATGCCGATGGCGCTCAAAACTACGGACGGGGCGGTTCTTTATGCCCAGACATGTGCGATGTGCCACGGGGCAGGCCAAGGGGCCTTCCCATCCGGTATTACAACCGGTCAGTTGCAGTCGGCAATGAGTTCGGTCCCCCAGATGCAGGGGCTCGGTGTTCTTTATACGCCCGGCCAGATGGGGGCGGTAGTATCGAGGATTGTCTCGTTATCTCCTACCATGCCTCCTCCGCCTACTACTACGAACGGGGCGACGCTCTATGCGAGCTACTGTGCGAGCTGTCATGGTGCGCTGGCATCTTCCACGAAGAAGGGTCGGACCGCTGCGCAGATCACGAGCGCAATCAA
>Ga0316628_100001519_pt1 | contig 16441 bp, 14 predicted proteins | sample OWC_Aug_M2_C1_D5_FD_207648 | JGI IMG/M metagenome (GOLD analysis project Ga0316628, IMG submission 207648) | Wetland soil microbial communities from Old Woman Creek delta, Ohio, United States - OWC_Aug_M2_C1_D5_C | ecosystem: Environmental > Terrestrial > Soil > Wetlands | place: USA: Ohio... | reverse complement strand
CGCCCGTGCGATGCGTGAAGCGTGGAGGCAACATGAGCTGGTACCTGTGGGTGATCCTCGGCTACCTGTTGGTGCTGACGGGCTTCAACTTCTACCGTTCTCGGCTGATCAAGACGCAGGACGACTTCATGGTGGCGGGCCGCAAGCTCTCGCTTACCACCATGGTCTTCACGCTGGTGTGCACGTGGATCGGCTCCGGCACCTTCATCGCGGGAGCCGAGTACGCCTACTACGCGGGGTGGAGCGCCATCTGGCAGCCGGCCGGGGCCTTCCTCGGCATCGCGATCATCTACTTCGTCGCCGGCAAGATCCGGACGTTCGGGCAGTACACGGTTGGGGACATCCTGGAGGTGCGCTACGGCAAGTTCGCGCGCCTGTTCGGCGCCCTGGCGCTGATCGTCGCCTTCACGACGATCGTCTCGTACCAGTTCCGGGCTGGCGGCTACATCCTCAACGTGGCGACCGACGGGCGCGTCTCGCTCGAGGTGGGGCAGACCATCGCCGCAGCGTTCGTGATCCTGTTCGTCGCGATCGGCGGGATGGTCGCCGTGGCGCACACCGACTTGCCCAACGGCATCATCATCGTGCTGGCGTGCTGCCTGGCCCTGCCGTTCGTGGTGCTCGCCGCCGGCGGGTGGTCGCACGCCGCCCAGGTGCTGCCTCCGGGGAACTTCGAGGTCTTCTCGAAGGACTTCGGCAAGTACCCGGCCCTCAAGGGCCTCGCGTACTTCCTCTCGACCCTTCTGCTCCTGATGGGCGTGCAGTCCATGTACCAGAAGTTCTATGCGGCCCGCTCCCCGAAAGAGGCCAAGCAGGCAGTGGCCATCTGGATCGTAGGCACGATCGTGGTCGAGACGATCGTAATCGCCATCGCGGTCTACGCCTCCTCGTATAACCTCGAGCACCAGATGCACTGGGACCCGCGCTCGCTCGTGCTAAACGCGGCGCGCCACATGGTGCCGGCCCCAGTGGGCGTCCTGCTGCTGGGCGCCGCCTGCGCGGTCGTGCTCTCCACCGGGATGAACTATCTGCTCTCCTCGAGTTCCAACGTCATGCGCGACATCTACCAGCGCATGATCCGGCCCGACGCGGACCCCGCCAAGATGGTGGCCCTGCAGAAGGTCTTCGTCGTCGGCCTGGGCGTTTGCGCCTTCGGGATGATCTTCATCCCCACCGCCCTTAAGCTGCAGATCTCTGTGCTCCAGTACGCGTACTTCGCCTACACCATGTACGGGGTCGCGGTGACGCCGGCCCTGTTCGCGGCGCTGACGTGGAAGCGGGCTACGCGCCAGGGCGGCCTAGCCTCGATCGTCGGCGGTGCTCTCGCGACGATCTTCTTCGAGCTGGTCCTGCCGCGCATCGCGCCTTCGGTGATGCAGGCGGCGCAGGGCCAGGCCGGCGCTCAGGTGTTTGGCGGGGACGCGTGGGGGATCCCGAGCATCTACCCGGCGGCGCTGGTTTCGATCGGGGCGCTTGTGATCGTGAGCCTGCTCACGCCTCCTCCGGGCCCCGAGCAGCTCGAACCGTTGTTCGGCAAGAAGGCCTAACCGGCCGTGGCGCGCCGTTCGGCCGGCCGGGGTCGAGTGCTTGCGCTACTTTTCTCAAGGTGGGCTAGAATGACGGCAGCGGTATAGGCGCGAAAGGGGGTCGGTGTGGACGAACACGACAAACCGCCCGTGGCGGAGGCTGCGGACCCTGCACTCTCGGAGCTCTTCCAACCGACGCACGTCATCCCGGAGCTGAAGGCCACCACCCGCGAGGGCGTCATCACGGAGGTCGTCAAGCAAGTTGCCCAGCGCGGGCTCGTGAGCGACGCCAAGTGGCTGGAAACCGCGCTCACGGAGAGAGAGCGCATGGTGCCCACGGCGATGCCCAACGGCATGGCGTTCCTGCACGCCCGCCACCGCGCCGCGGAGAAGTTCCCGAAGCAGTTCCTGTTCCTGGCCCGCTCGAGCAAGGGCATCTCTTTCGGGTCGCCGGACGAGCGGCCGACGCATCTATTCTTCCTGCTGGCCCTGCGCAAGGACATGGCCCACCTTCGCTGGCTTGCCAGGCTCTCGTGGATCTGCCGCAACCGCACCACCGTGGCCAACCTTCTCAAGGTTGCCGGGCCCGAGGAGATCGCGCGGGCGCTGCGGCTGGCGGTCGAGGAGCTTCCCGGCAACCTCAAGCAGAAATAGGAAGAAGGGAACAGGGGACAGGGAGTTCTTGAGGGGATCAGATCAGCGGAGGTTGCCTCTGGCTGACCCCTGACCCCGCTCAGTTCAGGTAGCCGGCGAGCGCGCGGGACTGCGCGCCGCGGCGCAGCTTGGCGAGCGCCTGGTTCTCGATTTGCCGGACGCGCTCGCGGGAGATCCCGAGCGCATCGCCGATCTCGCGCAGCGTGCGAGGGTTGTCGTCGCCGAGGCCGAAGCGCATCGAGAGGATCTGACGCTCCTTCTCCGACAGCTTCTCCATCGCCTCGCGTAGCGTCTCCGAGAACGACTGGCGCAGCATCTCCTCGTCGGTGCCCGGGACCACGTACTGCTCCAGAAGGTCCCCGAACTCGGCCTCGCCCTCCTCGTCCACCGGCTCGTTGAGCGAGAGGATGTTCTGGTTCGAGGAGAGCAGCAGGCGCACTTCCTCGGGCTCCATCCCGAGCTCGTCGGCCAGCTCCTGCTCGCTCGGGGCCCGCTCGAGCTCGCGGCCGAGCGCCTGGCGCGACCGCTCGAGGCGGTACAGCACGTTGGCCTGCTTCTGTGGAAGGCGGAAGGTAGCGCCGTGCTCCGAGAGCGCGTGCAGGATCGCCTGGCGGATCCACCACACCGCGTAGGTGATGAACTTGACGTTCTTGTCGGGGTCGAACTTCTTCGCGGCCTGAATGAGGCCGATGTTGCCCTCGTTGATGAGGTCAAGGAGCGAAACCCGCGAGTGCCGGAACCGCTTGGCGTACGCGACGACGAACCTCAGGTTGGCCTCGACCAGCTGCCGGAGGGCCTCGGCATCTCCGTTCTGGACCCGCGTCCCGAGTTCCCTCTCCTCCTCGGGGGTGAGCTGCTTGAAGCGCCCGATCTCCTGGAGGTAGCGGCGGAGGAGGGCGGCTTCCGGGTCGCGCTGCTGGTCGTCGCGGCTCATTCGCTCTCGTTGGGGACGAGCCCCTCGCGGGGCCGGAGGGCGAGCGCGTGCTCGCGTTGCACCGAGCCGCGCCGGGCGGCGTGCCGCTCCACCTGGGCCATCAGGCTCTCGACCTCGGCCTGAAGGGCGTCGATCTGGTCCTTCATGTTGAGGATGACCTCCACCCCGGCCAAGTTTACCCCAAGGTCGCGCGTGAGGGTCAGGACGAACTCGAGGCGCTTGCAGGTCTCATTGTCGAACAGACGGGTGTTGCCGACGCTGCGGGTGGGGCGGATGAGCCCTTCGCGCTCGTAGAGGCGCAGGGTCTGCGGGTGGATCTCGTAGTGCTCCGCGACCCAGCTGATCATGTGATACTGCTTCTTGGCTTCGCTCACGCTCCCTCCCTGACGATGCTGACCCTGCGCCTGGAGCTGCCGGCCTTAGGCAGCCTCACCTGCAGGACCCCGCCCCGCAGCGCGGCGCTGGGCGAGCCGGCGACGTCCACGGGGAGGGTGACCACGCGGTGGAAGCGCCCGCGAGGCCGTTCGATGCGAAGGTACGCGCCGTGCGGCTCCCGGCTCTCTGGCAGGTCGCCGGCGAGAACCAGCGAGTTGCCCTCGATGCGGAGGTCGATGTCGGCGCTGCGCGAGCCCGGAAGCTCGGCCTCGACGATCACCTCGGTGTCGCTCTCCCAGACGTCGATCGGGGGCTCGAACGCCGCGGGACGCGCCACGGCGACCGGCGAGGAGGGGAGCAGCGCCCGCTCGACCACCTCGCGCAGCCGCTCACCGACCGCCATCAGCTCGCGAACCACGCGCCAGTCGAGATCCCCCATACCGTCCTCCGTGCATGCCTCATCAACAAGCCCTTACGGCGCCCTCCCGTCTCCGGGAGGACCCGCTGCCGCCTGCGGCAGCCTCAGGATGAGCCCGGCTCGCCACGGCAAGACGGACTCAGTTCGAGGGCTTGGACTCCACGTCCACGTATTCCGCGTCCATGACCTCGCCCTCGGCCGCCGGCGGCGGAGTGGGACCACCAGGGGCGGCGCCTCCGGGGGAGGCCGCCGCCGCACCGCGGTAGATCTCCTCCGCGAGGTGGTGGGACGCCTTGGTCAGCCTCTCGTAGGCCGCGTCCATGGCGTCCTTCTTGCCCTCCTCGAGGGCTTTCTTGGCGTCGGCGATCGCGGACTCGAACTCCTTCTTCTGGGTCTCGGGAAGCTTCTCCTGGTTCTCCTTGACCAGCTTCTCGGTCGAGTAGATCAGCGAGTCGAGGCGGTTGCGGGACTCGATCTCCTCGCGGTGCCTGCGGTCCTCATCGGCGTGCTGCTCGGCCTCTCGCACCATCTTCTGGACCTCGTCCTCCTTCAGGCCCGAGGACGCCGTGATCTGGATCTTCTGCTCCTTGCCGGTGCCAAGATCCTTGGCGGAAACGTGAAGGATGCCGTTGGCGTCGATGTCGAACGTCACCTCGACCTGGGGGATACCGCGCGGTGCAGGGGGGATCCCGATCAGGTGGAAGCGTCCCAGCGTGCGGTTGTCGTGCGCCATTGGGCGCTCGCCCTGCAGCACGTGGATCTCGACCTGCGTCTGGTTGTCGTCGGCGGTCGAATACACCTTGGACTTGCGGGTGGGGATTGTCGTGTTGCGCGGGATCACCACGTCGGTCACGGAGCCGAGGGTCTCCACGCCGAGCGAGAGCGGCGTCACGTCGAGCAGCAGCAGGTCCCTGACCTCGCCGCCGAGCACGCCGGCCTGGATCGCCGCGCCCACGGCCACCACCTCGTCGGGGTTGACACCCTTGTGGGGCTCCTTGCCGAAAAGCTCCTGCACCAGACGCTGGACGCGCGGGATGCGGGTCGAACCGCCGACCAGCACCACTTCGTCCACGTCCTTCGGTTCGAGGTTGGCGTCCTTGAGGGCCTGCTTGCAGGGGCCGAACGTGCGCTGGATGATGTCCTCGACGAGCTGCTCGAACTTGGCGCGGGTGAGCTTGATGTTGAAGTGCTTTGGCCCCGAGGCGTCGGCGGTGATGAACGGGAGGTTGATCTCGCTCTCCTGGGTCGTGGACAGCTCGCACTTGGCCTTCTCGGCGGCCTCCTTGAGCCGCTGGAGCGCCATGCGGTCCTTGGAGAGGTCGATCCCCTGGTCGCGGCGGAACTCCTCGACCAGCCACTCGATCAGGCGCTGGTCGAGGTCGTCGCCTCCCAGGTGGGTGTCGCCGTTGGTGGATTTGACCTCCACGACGCCCTCGCCCACCTCCAGGATCGAGATGTCGAAGGTGCCGCCGCCGAAGTCGTAGACCGCGATCGTCTCGTCCTTCTTCTTGTCCAGCCCGTAGGCGAGCGCCGCGGCCGTGGGTTCGTTGACCAGCCGCACGACCTCGAGGCCGGCGATCTGGCCGGCATCCTTGGTGGCCTGGCGCTGGGCGTCGTTGAAGTAGGCCGGGACGGTGATGACCGCCTTCTCCACCTTGCCGCCCAGGTAGTCTTCCGCCGCGGCCTTGAGCTTCTGCAGAATCATCGCGGAGATCTCCGGCGGCGAGAAGTGCTTCCCGTCCACATCCACGCGGGCGGTGTCGTTCTCGCCCCGCACGACGTGGAAGGGGAACATCTTGATCTCCTGCGTCACCTCGTCGTAGCGCCGGCCCATGAAGCGTTTGATCGAGAACACGGTCTTGTCCGGGTTGGTGATCGCCTGACGCTTGGCAACCTGCCCGACGGGGCGCTCACCGTTCTTGCCGAACGCCACGACCGACGGGGTCGTGCGGCTCCCCTCCTGGTTGGCGATGACGACCGGCTTGCCGCCTTCCATGACGGCGACGACCGAGTTGGTGGTTCCCAGGTCGATTCCTATGATCCTTGACATTGATGCAACCCTCCTCAGGTCGACTGCACAAGTGAAGTATGGAACCTGAGTCTTGTATTGTCAAGGTGTGATGAGGATCGCCCCCGGACCCGCCGCCCTGTCGTCGATCTCCACAGCCAAACGCTGGGAGAACAACAAGTTGGAGTCGGGGGTCCCCTTGGCGTTGTTGCCGGCCAGCAGCACGGACTGCTCGCGGAGCACGTAGCGGTAGGGGTGGCCCCAGGGGTCCTGGAGCTGGTCCGAGGCGATCAGGCGCTCGCGTGCGAGCTCGGTGAGGTTGTCCGGGAAGCTACCGAGGAGGAGCGCCCGCCCCTCGAGCGTGCGCCAGATCCCCGCCATGCGTGCCCAGGATACGGCGGTGGTTATGCGCGGGAGCAGCTTCGGACCCGGGCCGAGGAGAGGGTTCGCGGGGTTGCGGGGGGCGAGGAACACGGTGAGCGCGAGGAGGGGGACGAGGACGATGGCGAGCCACGGGAACTGGCGATACCACGTCGGACCGGCCACCACAGGGGCCTCGGCCTTTTGCGCCGCATGGGCGATCTCGTCCCTCGAGGCCTGGCGGATCAGGGAGCGGGTGAGCAGAGTGTAGAGCGCCTTGCACGTGTCGAATTCGCCATGCGGGCTCTTGCGAACGATGTCGTCCACTGCGTTGACGCCGTCCACCAGCACCAGGATGTCGCGCTCGATCGGGTTGATCTTCACCCTCCCTGGCGTGGGAGAGGCGAGGAGCGGCTTGACCCTTCCCGCGTCGACGGGCTCGAGGTCCTCCGACTCGGGCTCGAGCGTCACTTCCGCCTGGTGCGCCTCCTTGGTGGCGACGAAGACCACGCCCCGGTGCGGGATGCGCTTCTCGATGATCGGCCACTCGTCGAGCATCCGGGCGCCTTCCATGAGGATGCTCTCGGACCCCATCGGCGAGATGAGCTCGGCATCGTAGTCGACGCTGGTCTCCTGGGAGAAGTGGTAGTCGCCGTCCTGCCAGCGGAACACCCGGTAAATGATCTGCAGGATCTGCTGTTCGGCGGCCTTGCGCAGTTCCTCCTTCGAGATCACGGTGCGCTCGAGGAGGATCCGCCCCAGGCGCTCAAGGGTCTCCATTTGGGTCTTGAGCGCCGCGTCCAGCTCCGACTTGGTGACGGTCCCTGTCTTCAACAGCACCTGTCCGAGCCGGTCCTCGAGGCGCTTGTTGAGGGAATCGGCCCCGACGACCTTGCCGTCGAGGAAGGAAACAGTGACCACGTCCTCGGCGCCGCGCAGGGTGAGGACCCCCGTCTTCCGCTGCAGCCCGATGAGCTGGAAGATGTCGGAGAGGGAGAAGTCGCGGAGGGTTCCTTCGAGGGCCACGGCTATCTCCATTCCGCCGGCAGCAGCTGTGCAAGGACCGCAGCCCCCAGCCAGAGCGCGCCGAAGACCGCCTGGAGGGGCCATAGCGACGTCGCCATGAGCGCCGGGGACACGAAGTGCGGAAGCCATAGCAGCGCCATCGTCGAGCACACCATGGCCACAAAGGCGAGGACGCCGCCCAGGACCGGCTTCCCTCCCAGGGCCACCCCGAGGCCCGGCAGGACGACATCGCTCGTGCGGCGCTCCACGTGGAGCCAGAATTGGCGGCGGGCAAGCTGGTGGCGCTTGGCAACCTGCGCGTCGATTCCCACCATGTCCTTCTTGAGGAAGATGTTGATGCACTGCGTGCAGTAGCTCTGGCTCTCGTGTGAGAGCTTGCACTTGCGGCAGAAGGTGCGCCCGCACTTCAAGCACGCGGAGGCGAAGCCGCCGGTGCGCTGGCGGATGAGGAAATGCGCCAGCGCGACGACGAGGGCGAGCGCACCGCCGATCGACAGCGGGTGCAGGACCGTCCTCTCCCGGACGAGGGGTGGCGGCGTGAGGCCGCGGTTGAGGAGAACGAGCGGATCCACCCGCTTCAGGATCGCGAGCGCCTGGGCCTGCGACACAGGGACCTGGACGATGTCATGCTGGCGCCCGCGGGTCAGCGCCGTCAGGCGGCGCTCGTTGGCCTGCCGCGCCGCGGCCATCGCCTCTTCGCTCTCCTTGAAGTGATAGGTCTGTGCGTACGCGAGGTAGAGGTTGTAGTTGGCGACCACCGGGTCGTATCCCGTCTCGTGGGCGGTCTGGAAGGCCTGCAGCGCCGCGTTGTAGTCGCCTTCGAGGTAGTGCACCGTTCCGAGCGCCTCCGAAAGCGCGGCGTGCCGGGGCGCGATGCGCAGTCCTTCGCGGTACGCCATTGCGGCTGCATCGAGCTGTCCGAACTGCCGATTCAAGTCGCCCACCAGAAGGTAGTACTCGGGATCGGTGACGAAGGCATCCTGCACCGACTCGAGGTCCTCGAGGATTTGGGGGGAGTAGCGGTGGTCGGCCAGGATCTCGGTAGCCTCCAGGATCGCGTTGGGGGGGTGGGTGATGTTTCGGAAGCCCAGCTCGACCAGCGTCGGCAAGGCGGCGACCAGCAGCAGCCCGACGACTCCGATCGCCTTTTGCATGGGAGGCAGGTATGCCCAGCACAGGGCGAAGAGCCAGACCAACACCCACGCCGGGTCGCCACCGGCAAACAGCGGGAGGGCGATGATGAGGATTCCGAGCACCACGCCGTTAGCCCCGAGGCTCCACTGGGCACCGGTCTCCGAGAGGTCGTGCCACAGCCGCGGGACCGATCTCCGCATCACGAGAGCGGCCCAGATCGCGAAGGCGATCGCGAGCCCGACCACGGCGGAGAGGAGTGCGCTCGCGCCCACCAGGTACTCAAGCCTGGGATCGTCGAGAAGCGCGAGGAACCCGCGAGACAGGGCGCCAAGCCCGGAGGCGAGGTTGAACCGTCCGAGCCGGACGTTGGCCATCGAAAACCAGACCTCCGGGCTGTCCGGGTCCAACCGGTTCGCCTGCGTGAGTATTGCCTCGGCGCGGGAGGGCGTCTCCGCCCTGGCCTGCGCGACGAGGGCGAGCGCCTGGGGCGTGAGGCGCTGGATCTCGGCCTTGGTGGTGACTTGCAGCAACTCTTCGGTGCGCTCCTTGAGCGTGTCGGCGTTGAATTTCTCGAGGCTCTGGGCGAGCCGGAACCACGCCTGCTCGATGTCGCCGCTTCGCGCACGCTGGGGCGCCGGCGCGGCGGCGAGCGCCACGGCGGGCAGCGTGGCGAGCGCGAGCGCGCTAGCGCGTCGCAGCCACGAAGAGCGAGCGCAGTTGGAAGAGGACGTCGTCAAGGTAGCGGGTCTCCTCGGGGGCAAGTCGCCCGGTGGTCTTCTCCTGTACGACGGCGAGCAAGTCGATGAAGAACCGGGCCGTCCCGGGGTCGCGGCCGCGACCCGGGACCTGCCCGGAAAGTAGAGCCACTGCCTGTTGAGCCAGGAAGTCCACCAGGTCCAGAAAACCGACCTTGGAAGGAAGATCGGCGACGTCCTCGATAAGCGCCTGTTCCTGGGCCGTTTCCGGCGCCGGCGAAGGTGATTTTGGCGGCGGCATGGGAGGAGCAGGTGCGGGCGCCGCGGCAGCCGCCTTCAGGGGTGCCGGGTCTTTGAGATCGCCCTCGGCCGTGAACCACCGGCGGTCGACGACCCGAACCTTTTCGTCCTTCATGTCCTCGGCCACCCCACCCTCCACGCCGCGACCCTCCTGGTATGTTACGCATTCCCGGCCGATTGAACAAGCGGGCATCGTCACACGCGAGCCCCCGGCGGTATACTCGCCGGCCATGGGCGAGGGTCACCCCTTCGACGCCTTGCGGGCGCTCTCCGCACGCCTCAGGGCACCCGACGGGTGCCCGTGGGACCGCGAGCAGACGCTGGAGAGCCTCAAGACCTACATCATCGAAGAGGCGTACGAGGTCGTGGATGCGGTCTCGGACGAGGACCCGTCCAAGCTGGCCGGCGAGCTGGGAGACCTGCTATTCCAGATCGTCTTCGCCGCCCAGATCGCCCGCGAACAGGGTTGGTTCGACATCGAGGAGGTCTGCCGGCGGATCCACGCGAAGATGGTGTACCGCCACCCTCACGTTTTCGGTGACGTGGAGGTGTCGGGGGCGGGCGAGGTGGTGCGCAACTGGGAGGCGCTCAAGTCGAGGGAGCACCAGGCCAGAGGCGCTCTCGCCGGCGTGCCGCGCCAGCTGCCGGGCCTGCTCAAGGCGCTGCGGATCACGGAGAAGGCTGCAGCCCTCGGGTTCGACTGGGAGCGCGCCAGCGACGTCATGGCCAAGCTCGAAGAGGAGGTCAAGGAGCTCGCAGCCGAGCTGGGGCCCGACCCGGCCGCTCGGGCTCGAGAGGGTGTCCGGGAGGAGCTCGGCGACGTCCTGTTCGTCCTCGCCAACCTGGCGCGTCAACTCGGCATCGACCCCGAGGCTGCCCTGCAGGGCGCCAACGAGAAATTCATCCGGCGCTTCGCGTCGATGGAGGACCAGGCCCGCGCCCGCGGCGTCGCGCTGGGCTCGCTCACCCTGGCCGAGCTCGACGCGCTCTGGGAAGTGGCCAAGAGGGGCGAGCGCGGCGGCGAACCGTAAACAGAGAACCTTTCGCAAGTTGACAATTCCGTCGGCCGCGCCTAAGGTTCAGCGGCTCCGCCCCTTTGCGGAGCGAGGGAGAGCCCATGCGCAGCATCCGTTTCGTCGCATCACTCGGCGTCCTCGTGGCGTCGGCGGCATTTGCCGCAAAACCCGTGCTTCGGGTCAACGGCGTCGAGGTGACCGATGTCGACCTCACGATGGCGGAGAGGGCGGTCGGCAGCCAGATGGCGCAGCAAGGCCTCCAGCCCACCCAGGACATCCTGGTTCGGCACGGCGTCGACCAGATCATCGGCAAGCTCCTGCTCCTGGAGGCTGCGCGCGAGGCAAAGGTGACGGTCGATCCGAGCGCCGTGGCCACGAGCATCGACGAGCAGCGCAAGCAGGTGGGCGGTGCCGAGGCAATGGCCAAGGCGCTCACCCAGGCCGGCCTCACCGAGCAGGATCTCACCAGAATCGCGACCGAGCAGCTGATGATCCAGACGTACGTGCAGAAGGTGCTGGCGACCAAGGCCACCGTTATCGATCAGGAGGTGCGGGGATACTATGACCAGCACCCCAACGAGTTCCAGCACCCCGAGCAGCTCAAGCTGCGGATGATCTTCGTGCAGGTCCCGGCGACGGCCCCCCAAGTCGCACAGGATGCCGCCAAGACGAAGGCCGAGGGGGCGCACAAGCGCATCGCCGGCGGCGAGGACTTCTCCAAGGTCGCGACCGAGGTCTCCGATGACCCGAGCAAGAGCCGGGGCGGGGAGGTCGGCTGGATGCGCCAGGGCATCCTGCTCAAGGACCTGGAGACGCCCGTGTGGGCCCTCAAGACCGGCGAGACCTCGGGGGTCCTGAAGACCCAGTACGGCTACTTCCTCTTCCGGTTGGAAGACCGCCGCCCTGCGGGCACGACCAGTTACGACGAGGTCAAGGAAAACCTCACCTCCTACCTCAAGAGCAAGAAGCTCGACGAGTCCGTCCGGGGCGTGGTCGCGGACCGGCGGGCGAAGGCGAAGATCGAGGTGCTCGACCCCGCGATCAAGCCCGCCCTCGAGCCGCCCGCACAGCCCGTTCCGGCCGCGCAGGCCGCGCCGAAGGCCCAGGCCGCGCCGACGAAACCGGCCAGCCCGACCGCCGCGCCGGCACCGGATGCCGCCAAGAAACCGTAGGCGAACCGCACGAGTCGTGGTGGCGGCCGTCGTCCAGGGCGATGACGGCCGCTTTCTGCTCGCGCGCCGCCTCCCCGGGGCGCACCTCGGCGGGCTCTGGGAGTTCCCTGGGGGGGCCGTCGAGCCCGGCGAGACGCCCGAGGAAGCCCTCCGCCGCGAGCTCGCCGAGGAGCTCGGCGTGGAGGTCGTGGTAGAGGAGCCGCTCACCTTTGCCTTCCACCGCGACGGGGAGCGCGACGTTCTCCTCCTCTTCTACCGAGCACGCATCGCGGGAGGAGCTCCACACGGGCGGGAAGGGCAGGAGATCGGGTGGTTTGCCCCTGCCCAGCTGGCTCGGCTTGCGACCCCCCCGGCGGATGCGAAGCTCATTGCCGACCTCGCCGGAGAACAGGGCGGAGGGAAGAGGGGGGAGTAAGGAGCGACCACGAACGACCTGACAGGGCTTTTTCGTTCCTGTCTATCCGTCGTTTCCCCAGCTCGGCTCTTGCCTCCGTCCTTCAGTCAAAGAGCGGCTGCCCGTCCGCGAGCACGGCCTCGCCGTCGAGAGTCAGGGTGGGCCTCAGGATAATGCCGTCCACGTGGAACGGGACGTCCACGGTGCCGCCCATCGACGCGTTGTTCCCGAATGCGACATGAACGGTGCCGAGGATCTTTTCGTCCTCGAGGATCTTGCCGGTGAGAGCGGCGCGGTCGTTCGTTCCCACCCCCAGCTCGGCGACGTTGCGCGCCTGCCTTCCTACCTTGTTGAGCTGGGCGGCGAACCGCTCGGCCTCCTCCGCGCCCGTGACGTCTACCGCGAAGCCTGCCTTCACGGTGATGCGGACGGGGGTCCTGACCGTGCCGATTCCGGCGAGCGCGCCGTCCACCACCACCACGCCCTCCGCCTTTCCCTCCTCGGGGCGCAGGTAGGCCTCGCCGGACGGGAGGTTCCCCCACTGGCCGGGCTCGCGGATCAGGCCGGTCGAGGCGATGGCTTCGATGCCCGCGATGGGCAGGGTGAGGTCGGTCCCGAGCCTGGTCGTCAGGCGGGCAACGCGCGCACGTGACAGGAGCTGCGTCACCCGCACGGTGCGCGCGGCGATGGCCTCGTAGTCCGCGTTCATGGTTCTGATCAGGCAGTCTTCGGTGATCCCGGGCATCGTTGCGACGCGGGCGCCTGCGGCTGTCGCGGCACGCCTGGCCGCGGTGTGGGTGACGGACTTGGTGGTGACAGCCAGAACCGCGTCCACGGCGGCCATGGCCGCGGGGACGGGGGGCGGGGGCTCCTGGCCGTTGAGCTCGCGTTCGGCGTACTCCAACAGCAGCACCTCGCGCGCCAGGGGGCGCGCCGCCTCGGCGAGGACGCGGGCCAGACGGCTCGCCGGAGGGTCGGTCAGCACCAGCAGGGTCTCGGTGGGCCTGATCGCCAGGCAATCGCGCACCGCGGTGACGGCCGCGCTCTCCAGGGCGCCCATGGGAAACCTCCTGCGGGGATTCTAGCGCCTGAACGGTTCAACGACCCGCCGGAGGAGGCGCGTGGCGGCAGGGGAGCGCTAGGCGCGGGTGACGCACCAGACGGGGACGCTCGCCCGCCGGGCGAGGTACTGGCTGGTCGAACCGAGGGCCAGCTCGACGATCCGTCCGTGCCCGTGCGCGCCCAGGAAAACCAGGTCGTACTCGCCGGGCTCCAGCATCGCCAGCAGCTCCTGCTCCACCGCCTCTCCGCGCTGGAACTCGTACGCGACGCGCACGTCATATGGGGCGAGGTAGCGCGCGGCCTCGTCCAGTCGGCTGCGCCCGCGTTCCTCCTTCGTGTCCACGGTCACCACGGTAAGCGGAAGCTCGAGCGCGCGGGCCAGGTCCGCGGCCTGCTGGAGGGCCCGAACGGCCTTCGGGCTGCCGTCGTACGCCGCGAGGGGACGACGGGGCAGCTCGGCGACCTGCGGGACGACCAGAACCGGGAGTGGGGAGCGCCGCAGCAACGTGTCGGTGGTTGAGCCGAGGAGGTCCTCGTGGAAGCGGGCGTTGACGCCGCGCTGCCCGACCACCACGAGGTCCGCGAGCTTGGCGGCCGCGAGCAGTCCGTGCGGCACGCCGGCGCGCTCGAGGTGGAACTGGTTCTCGACGCCAGCGGCCTGGCAGCGAGACGTGAAGTCCGAGCGGATGACCTCGGCGAGCTCGTCGAGGGTGGCCCGCATCTGGGCCTGCAGGTTCAGGAAGGGCTCGAAGCCCATGGCGCCGGAGATGTCGGTGATGAAGGCGCCCTCGAGGAACGTGGCGTCGATTACGTGAACCCCGTGGACGACGCCGTTGAGGCGGCGAGCCAGGTCGAGGGAGAGCTTCACCGCCGCGGTGGCGCCAGCCGAACCGTCGAGACCGACCGCGATGTGCTTGACCATTGTTCGCCTCCTTGCCCGGACCATTCACGAAGGCGCCTACTGCGAGCGCGGATCTGGCCGCCCTGGCGGGCGTCCTCGGGGCTCGGAGGGTGCCGCCGTACTGCACGAGTACGGCTCCCCTCCTCACCCCTCCGTGCGCCCACCATGACAACCACCTCCGCGCTCTCGCTACGGCCCCTCATGAATAATCCGAGCTTGAGAGCAAGGTAGCGCGGGACGGGGGCGGCGGCAAGGGCCGGGAATGCTGCGAAGCGGACGCGGATTCAGCTTAGAATGGAAACCTCGATCTCCGGCCGGGCCTCGTCGGCGGGGCGATGGTCCCGGTTTCGAGCTGGGAGGATTTGATGGCCACGGTGGCGAAGAAGGAAGCGGGTGCCCTGCCGCTTGCCGAAGTGCTCGGCGCCTATCGCACCATGCTCACGTCACGCCGCGTGGACGACAAGGAGATCCAGCTCAAGCAGCAGAACCTCGCGTTTTTCCAGATCAACGGCGCCGGGCACGAGGCGATCCAGGTGGCGGCCGCGCGGCACCTCTCCCCGGAGAAGGATTGGTTCTTCACGTACTACCGCGACCGGGCGCTCGCCCTCGCGATGGGGTACACCCCGTACGAGATGTTCCTCGGCGCCGTCGGTGCCGAGGCCGGCGCCGACTCGCGCGGCCGCCAGATGCCGAACCACTTCGGACAGCGGAGCCTTCACTTCCCGGTCTCCTCGTCGCCCACCGGGACGCAGTGCCTGCAGGCCGTGGGGTTCGCGGAGGCCGGGCGGTACCTGCGTGCGATGGAGAAGGCGACGAAGCGCGCCGGGGTTGCGGCGGACGAGGTGGTGTGGATCTCCCTGGGCGAAGGGACGACCTCGGAGGGCGAGTTCTGGGAGTCGTTGAACACCGCCTGCAACCACGCCCTCAGCGTGCTCTTCGTCATCGAGGACAACGGGTACGCGATCTCGGTGCCCGTGGACGCGCAAACGCCCGGCGGTTCGATCTCCAAGCTCCTGGTGGGATTCCCGGGCCTGGGGATCTACGAGGTGGACGGCTGCGACTTCGTGGAGTCCTACCGCGTGATGGGCGAGGCGGTGGCCCGGGTGCGGGCGGGCATGGGCCCCGTGCTGGTGCACGCGCACGTCGTGCGCCCCTACTCCCACTCGCTCTCGGACGACGAGCGCCTGTACAAGCCGGCGGCGGAGAGGGAGCACGAGGCCGAGAGGGACCCGATCATGCGCACCTCCCAGCTGCTTCGCGAGCACTACGGCGTGAGCCAGGAGGATCTCGAGCGTCTCGAGGCCGAGGTGGTGGCCCAGATCAACGCCGACGCCGAGCGGGCCGTGGCGTCGCCCCAGCCCGACCCGTCGACCTGGGCCGACCACATTTACTCCCCGGACGTGGATCCCGCCTCGGAGCGCTTTGCCGCCGCGCCGGTCCTCGCGGACCCGGCGCCCAAGACCATGGTGGACCTCCTCAACGCCTGCCTGCGCGACGAGATGGGGCGGGACGAACGCATCGTGGTGTTCGGGGAAGACGTCGCCGATGCCTCGCACGAGGGTGCGCTCGCCGAGGTCAAGGGCAAAGGCGGTGTCTTCAAGGTCACCCACGGCCTGCAGCGCCTCTACGGCTCGCGCCGCGTCTTCAACTCGCCGTTGGCCGAAGCCAACATCCTCGGTCGCGCGGTGGGGATGGCGATGCGCGGCCTCAAGCCGGTCGTCGAGATCCAGTTCCTCGACTACATCTGGCCCGCCTTCATGCAGATCCGCGACGAGCTCGCGACCACGCGCTGGCGCTCGGGCGGACAGTGGTCCGCCCCCGTGGTCGTGCGGGTGCCGGCGGGCGGGTACCTGAAGGGCGGCGGCCCCTACCACTCGCAGTCGGGCGAGGTGCTCTTCTCCCACATCCCCGGGCTGCGCGTCGTCATGCCCTCCAACGCCCTCGACGCCAACGGCCTGCTGCGCACCTCGATCCGCTGCGAAGACCCGGTGATCTTCCTCGAGCACAAGCACCTGTACCGCCAGACGCACAACAAGGCGCCATACCCCGGGCCGGACTACACCGTGCCGTTCGGAAAGGCGGCCGTCGTCCGCGAGGGGAGCGACCTCACGGTGATCACCTACGGCGCCACGGTGGTCCGCTCGGTACAGGCCGCCAAGCGCCTGGCGGACTCCGGCGGCGCCGACGTGGAGATCCTGGACCTGCGCAGCCTGTCGCCTTACGACTGGGAGGCGATCTCGGCTTCCGTGAAGAAGACCGGGCGGGCGCTGGTGGTGCACGAGGATGCCGTGTCGTTCGGGTACGGCGCCGAGATCGCGGCGCGCATCGCCGACGAGCTGGTCGCCCACCTCGACGCCCCCGTGCGCCGCTGCGCGGGGAAGGACACCTTCGTGGCCTACGCACCGACCCTGGAGGACGTGATCCTCCCGCAGGTGGACACCATCCTGGCGGCCATGAAGGGCCTGT
>Ga0316628_100001518_pt1 | contig 16445 bp, 8 predicted proteins | sample OWC_Aug_M2_C1_D5_FD_207648 | JGI IMG/M metagenome (GOLD analysis project Ga0316628, IMG submission 207648) | Wetland soil microbial communities from Old Woman Creek delta, Ohio, United States - OWC_Aug_M2_C1_D5_C | ecosystem: Environmental > Terrestrial > Soil > Wetlands | place: USA: Ohio... | reverse complement strand
ACCATCATGACCAGCCTCCTTCCTTTTGCGTCTTTCGCCATTCCGGTAATTGTTCAGCCAGTTGTCCAAGCGGATGTCAGATGAAAAGCGGGCAGCTGGATTTTGAACCACGAAGACCTCAAAGTCTTCGAGGTCTTCGTGGTTCGCTTTTTCAGGCCCTGATGATCAGCTACCCTTTCGGGACTATTTCGACATTTGCATGAGAGTGCGGGCCGCGGCTTCACGTACAAAGAGCTGCGGATCCGTCTCACTTGTTTTCTTCAATCCGGCGATGGCGCGCGGATCCCGAATCCGGCCCAGGGCGATGATTGAGGCGTAGCGCGCGTCCTCCTTTGCGTTGCGAAGCAGTTCGAGCAAAGCCGTAACCGCCGCGGGATCTCCAAGCCGCCCGAGCGTCTCTATCACCGATCGCAGTGCCGGCTCGTCGCCCCTCTTCGCCGCCTCCACCAAAATCGGCACCGCTCGACGGTCACCCAGTTCCCCCAGGGCCTCGGCAATATAGACTCCCAAATCTCCCCCTGATTTCCCCAGTGCATTCATCAGCGGTTCCACGGCACGGGGATCGCCAATACGGCCGAGAGCCCGGGCTGCCATCCACTGAACCGCTCCGACATCCTGGGGGATGAACAGGCTGTAGCCTTTTCCCGAAGGTGTCTTGCCTGTCATCAGATCGATCAGCTCGGGCAGGGCCTCCTGCGCCTTGAGGTCTCCCAGCGCCACGCAGGCGGACATGCGCACGCCATCCAGTGGATCGCGCAGTGCCGCAATCAGGGCAGGGACTGCCGACGCAGAGCCGATCTTGCCGAGCGCATCAGCCGCCCAGTAGCGAATTTCCGGATCTTCCTCTTTCAGCGACTCTATCAATCCGGCCGCGGCCTGAGTGTTCTTGAGGCGCCCGGCCTCGATGATCTCTTGTACACGCGAGAGCTCGATAGGCTTAGAGGCTTCCGCCGACGATATTGCCTGCAGCTGGATCGAAAGCATTCTTACGGTCGCCCCGCCGCTGCAGTTTGTGAAGACATCGAACTCCGCAGGGAGCGTGGCCAGTCTTTTGTTGAAGACCTGTCGGCCGTTTTTATCGTTCCAATCCAGCCGGACCTGGAGTCCGCTATCGGGTGCCATGGATTGCGCTGCAATTTTGAAACGGTTCCAACCGGGTTGAAGATTGGGCAGCGTCATCTTATTCAGCATGGTTCGGTGGGTGAACTTGAGACCGCCGAAGGATATTTCATCGGGGTTCGATTTGGCACGCAGCTCGATCCGAAGCAGGTAAGAATAGAGTCCGAGAACCGAAGGTTGCGCGGCCTTGTTAGGATCGGCGCCCAGATTCAGCTTCAGATCGGTTTCCCCCACGGTCGACGAAGCCCATGCCTGGCGCCACAATCGGCCGCTGTCCGTTGAAAGTGAGATTGCTGCGGAAGCCTGCGCATTGTTGTTGACGAGGTGGCCCTCCACCCAGGCGTTCGAGATGAGGTAAGGGAAGTCGAACTGATAGACCACGCTCGAGTCGCGCCCCGTCTCCTTCGGCCGCAGACGGCCGTCAGCCGCCATGATATTGTCGGGATCCTGCTTGAGGTCTGCGATCCAGTCCGACCTGCGGAAATCGGGTGCGAACACCATCTCGCCTGCTCCGATGAATTGAGAAAACGGGCCCCCCGGCTTGTAGAGCGGACTGTCGGCGGATACCGTGGCGCGCGTTTTCGGATTTACATAATAGGTGCCGCCATTGTCCCACGAGAGCGTCTGAACCTCTCCCTGGCGAAGATGAAGGGCCATGGAATGCTCGGGCATCACGCTCAGGTGAGTGCGCAGCCACCCCTTGGTTCGCATTTTCAGGTCCTGGTTTGCGGCAAGCACAAGCAGGGGATTTCGTTCGATTTCTTCGCTGCTGGCGATCCAGCCCTGGGAATTTCGCACAAACCAGCCGTTGTTTACGTCCAGCGCGTGCCAGCGTTCCTGGCCGTCTGTGTCGCGCCAGCGCAGTTCAACAAAGCTGTGAACCCGCATTGGGATGAACAAGCGAACCCCTTGGCGGCCCAGGGAACGCCACATTGTTTCCAGCAGGCGGGCCTGGCCATCGCACCAGTGGTTACCGTAGATCGCCATGATCTTGATCGTGTCCAGCACCGGAGCCTCTTTGTCGGGGGCGCCCTCATGGGGTGAGCCCCCGATCGTCATGACGCGTGCGATCCAGTTGTACAGGGCGACGGCCTGTTCCTCTTCGGTCCGGGCATGTTCCAAACGGATGGCGTCTTCGGCGAAGGAGCGGAGGGTAAAAGTATCGGGCCACCGGTCGTTGCTGAGGTGCAATCCACGAACTGCCAGCTGTCGGGAGGGAGGTTCTGAGGATCGACGGAACTCCTGTGTCCACGCCGGGCAGAGCATGCCCAGGACAATGGCTGCCAAAGGCAGCCCTCGTATCACGTTGTATGTCATAGCATCTTCCCCGCTTCCGAAATTCGGTGCCTGTCACCGAATTTCAGCGCTCAGTCAGATCGACGATCGCGTCGGCGAGCAGCCGGCGCCACTGGTCCATCTGGGCGCGGTCCCGGCCTTTCTTCCAGCTGTTGTCCCCGCCCTGGTTGTCGACGGACGCCTCGCGAACATTCTGGAGCAGCGATGAGATATCCCTGCCTGCCTTCTTCGCCGCAGCCTTCGCCGTCTCAAGATAGCGCCGGTCATCCCAAGCCTCGCGCATCTCCTCGTAGGCCGGCGTCAGAACCGTCTGAAATGGAGAAGGCCAGGCATACTGCCAATTGGAACCGGAGGTGATGTCGAATCGCGCACCCCAGTTGTACGCCCAGCAGAGCGATCCCCGCGAGTCCCAGGCGCCGAACCAGAATCCGAAGCTGAAGCGGGGAGTCTGCAGTCCCGTGTACTGCCAGAATTCCTTTCCCGCGCGTCGCACCTTATCTCCCAGCTGATTGTCCTCTTCGATGGCATTTGTGCAGACGATGTCCACATCAGGTATGAAGATCTCTCCGATGCGACCTTTATACCCGTGGGCCTCGGCCTCATAGTTGTTGTGAAGCGAGAGGTAGACCCTGTTCCGGGGGGCTGCTTCGTGTATCAGCGCACACGCGGCTTTGAAATGATCGCGTATCCATGGGCCGCACCCGATGGCATATTTCCGGTTCGCCTCGACTCTAGGCTCCTTGTACGCCCACTTTGCAGGTTCGTCGAAGGGTGTGAATATCAGCTCCGGCCAGTTGTTTTCTTTGGCGTGCGCAACGACGTCCTTGAGCCATTGCATGTAGAGCTCGCGTATCTCCGGCAGGATCTTCCCACGATTCTCCGGCAGCGCGATTTTGCGGTAGTAGGCGGGCTTGCCTCCTTCATACATCTGGGAATACAACTCGGCCTCGATCGCAAGCGTCTCCGGATATCCGTTCGGATTGCCGCCCAGAAACCAGACCATCGATTTCTGGCCCCGCTCTCGCGCCATTCTCATCCAATCATCCAGGTAGTAGAACTCGAGATCGATCCTGTTGCCGACCTTCATCATCTCGGGCCGAACCCCGTGAAACCAGATGTTGATCATGTTGTGGTTGTGTTCCTGCATGACCTGCAGATCGCCAGCGGGAGGGAGTCCTCTGGCACAACCGCCCATGCGAAGTCCGGCCTCCTCCATGGTCAGGAGACTGATGGGCAGTACCTCGATTTCAAGGGGAATGGTGCCGGTGCTATTTCCATCCGATATCAGGATCTTGCCTGAGTAGATTCCGGGCCTGGTGGGAGCCCCCAATGTGCGGACGGTAAAGTAAAACCAGGCAGACTGCGCTTTCTTGACTTCGGTATTGAACGCCGGCCAGAGACGTTGAGGTGCCCAAACCAGGCCGGCGGTTTTCTCGCCGGGGAATCGCTTCTGCTCCAGGGCAAATTCTACGGTGTAACGGTCAATATCAGCCGTCAGTTTATCGCCAGCAGCGTTTCGGAGGTCGGTAAGCGAGTAGTTCAGGTTTCCGACGTCGCGCTGGGCATATACCGCGAATGCCGCCGGTTCGTATTCGTTGCGCGCAACGCGGATCCGGATGGGTGTCCCCGCCTCCCCTTTTTGCGGCGCACTGTTGGGATAGATTCGATCGTAATAAGGCCTGACATACGGGATAAACGCTGCATCTCGAAGTTCCTTCGGAATGACCGGATCCTCGTCCTTTGCTGCTGCCCTCGCGGTTGCAGCCCTGACGGCCTGAACTTGCGCCACCCACGCGCGCGACTCCTTCTCGTATCGGATCTGGTCCTCCGGAAGCCTGGCCTCCCGGATTCTGATCCTGCTGATAGGAAGATTAGCGGATGCCCGAAGCCCTAATTCAACCGATTTTGTTCCTTTGGGCCAAATAAGCGTGTCCCAGGCCGCGGGAAGGTTGGCGACCTTCCATTTACCGTCATTCGCGCCGCCAAATCGGTGGATTTCACTCCGGGCCAGATTGACTTCAATGGCTCCAAAGATTTCCGCGATCGCGGGCTCTGCGACGACATCCCGATACGTGACCTCCAGGATGTAGTGCGCTCCGCGCGGTGGACGGATGGTGTTTCCCCACCAGCCGGGAATGCGAAGCCACGCCGGCCTGCTGCTCAGGGCCGGGCGATAGACCGTTCCACGGTCATTCGCCGTTGGGCCCCAGGCCTCCGGATTGAGTTCCTTGATCTGGTCAATCGAATAGACTCGCGGCAGATTCTGCGCCGGTGTCGCCGCCAAAGTCGCCCATGACAGGTACAGGGTTGCATGAAGCACTGATGCCACTATGAGTTCGATCATGTATCACCGACCCGGCAGTGAGAGAATTCGTGAAGAACCGAGCAGAAGGGACGTTGGGACTAGGAAGAATGCCGGATTTTTATCACGTAACAAGGCGGTGGCGGGGCGCCGCACTCCAAGGGCAGGCCTCACTTCGATTATGCGTCTGCCGGTTCGATGGTCTGCAAAGCTCAGTGTGCCCTGTGCGCCGGTCGTGGCGGCTGAGATGGGGCCTCCATTGAACCGGATACTCACCCTTTGATTCGGCGCCAATCCAATCAGAAGATGCCGCGATTCAGCCGGCGAATCGATTTCATACCGCAGGGGCAGAGCGTCTGCTGCAGGAGTGGGATTCTTCGCAAAAAGGACAACCCGGTTTAGCGGCTGCGCGGCAAACCACGCGCCCACAAATCGTTGAGCCACATCTGTCAGCAGGCGGGCTTCCGCCATTTCAGTTTCCGAAGCATCGGTGATTTGAATCGCATTCAAAAAGAGATCATCCGCCGCTGAATTTGCCGGCGTCAGTTCCATGCGCCATGCTCCCGACTCGCGCGGTGCGTTATTGCGGCCGCGAGCAGTCGGGGGGGTGTTGGTTCCATTGAAAGTATTGAAATACTCGTAGCCGGGGCCGCCGACGATGGTGACCGTGCGCTTTTCGGGCAGCAGCGGACGGATCGAAAGCGCTCCGTCATAGGCATTCATGAGGTTTCCCAGATCCAGCTGCCCCCGGCTGACAACCCGAACGGTCCCGGCCCCGTCGAAGCGGGTGATACCCGAAGTCGGGGTGACTCCATCGACCTGCGGGGAATCCTGGAAGTGGAGCAGCCATGATTTTTTGAATTCCGGACGGGCCGACCGGACGCGGTCGAACACCACGAGGAAATCGGAATCAGGCAGATAGACGAACTGGCGATCATAACTCTCGACTTTGGCGCCGTAGGCCGCAGCGAGGTCACAGCGAAGGTAGTCAAAATGGGCCTGCGCATTCACTTCATAGCCGGTAACCCGAGAGGCTCCCAGCCTCTCCCGCTGGCGGTGTTCGAGGTAGCTGAGCCAGTCAGCGTGGTGTTGCAGTCCCCTCAGTACCACCTGCCCGCCATCGTTGGCATAGCCCTTAGGGAGGGATTCCTCGGGATTGAAGACCAGGAGGCAATTGTGCGCCAACGTGCGCGTCGAATAGTTGTTCTGATGGCCGCCCGGGACATACATGCCATCGTAGGTCCCGCCGTCAACCGTCAGTCCGCCGCGGTGATAGATGAGGAAATGCCCCTTGTCGAAGTGCTGGTGATCGGTATAGTGATTGCCTGCCAGGATGGTGATTTGGGTGCTGTCCGGATCCCAACCGCTGCGAAAGACAATGTGCTCGTCGGTCCCCACACCGAGCCGTTGTGCCGGAGGCTGCGTTTTGTAGGAGGGTGTCGTGGGAGCATGCGGATCGAAGAACATACGCATACCCCAGTCGAACGACGGATGCACGGCCTTGTCACCGTATGCCTGTCGCAATTCCCGGGCGAACGAGCGCAGCCGTCCCTGGTCTTCGCGGTCGCCGAGTCCGGCTGCGATCATCTCCACCGTGAGCGGGACCGTGATGGCGGCCAGGGCGCGGCTCGGCACGACATCGCCGATCCTCTCAAAAGTCAGATCGGGCCGGGTGCAGGCGATCAGGAAGCGGCCCATTCCCGCCACAAAACCGCCGTACTTTTGCTCCGCGGCGGCGAGGTAATCGATATCTGTGGCGGTCCGATAGGCGTGGAGCGTCATGATGAGGGTTCGGACAGTCTCATGGAACGTGTAGTGACTCCCTTCGGCCCAGGCCCCCTCGCGAGCTTTCCAGGTTTCCAGCACCTTGCCGGGACCCTCCAGCCACTGCTGCGAGAGGGCGAGGTATTCCGTCGCTCTTCGATCAAATCTCTCCTCCTCTCCTTTCAATACCAGGCCGCATACGGCGATCGTCCGGAGCGCCATGTAAGTGTAGTTGTGATTCACATCAGGCTGGCCATGGAGCAGGAAGTCGTAACTCGAGTCGGCCGTGGTCACAATGTTGGACAGGATCGCTGTACGCTCGGCCTCGGCAAGCCCATCGAAGATCCAGTCGTACGCCAGTGCCATTTCAGCGCCGGCCAGGAGTCCGCCGACGTCGTGCTGTCGCTGGGAAAAGGTGTGTGCGAGGAGATATCGCCGCGCGGCATCGAGGTCTTGTGCGGATCGGGTTTCCAGGTAGCGGGCTGCGCGTTCGACCGTGTTGTCCAGGCTTTCACCTGAGACAAGGCGCCGCCAGGAGCCGTAGAGAGGGTTAACGGCTCTCTCCCGGAGTTGCCGGAGCGTCAACCCGGCCCCGATGCTCGCCGCGTCATGGCGAACGTAGATCCTGGGATGCAACGAGGAAACCTGCGGCAGTGCGGCCGGTATCCCGTGCTCCCCTCTTCCGTGATAGACCGCGCAGATCAGGACGACGCATACGAATGAGACGGACCTGATATGGAGTCGCATCGTATTTTGCTGGCTATTCCAGCGCCGCCAGCCCAGGCAAAAACCAAAAAACATAGCCACGAATTACGCAAATCAAAGGAACAAAACCAGATTCCGGAAATAGAATTCGCTCTATTCGTGCAATTCGTGGCAGCTTTGGAAGTGAAATCCGGCGACCTTCGACCCATCAGAAAGAGCTGCGCTCCCAATCAACCCCGCACCAGCGGCAGATGAACCGTGCCAGGACCTCCGCCGTAAGCAGCGCAGAGTCAAGATCCACCCATTCGTCCGGGGCGTGGGTGTTGCCGCCTTTGGGCCCGAAGAGAACTGCCGGCGTCAGGAAATGCTGATGAAAAACGAACAGGTCGCACGGTCCCCCGATGCCCTGAATCTCTGCCGCGCGCCCCGTAACCTGCGTGTAGGTTTGAGCGAGTTCCTGCACCAGGGTATTCCCGCTGTCGATGGCCGAGCCCGGCAGCCAGCGGATCGGAAATTCGACTTCCGGTCGGGCGGAAAACAGATCGGGCCGTTCCGAACCCAGAGCGTCCAGCCAGCTAAAAAACTCCCGTTCGATATCCTCCTGCTCCTCGCCGGGCATCGCCTGCCAATACATTTCGACCCTACAGTGCGTCGGGAGCGTGATGGGCTCCCGGGGACCCCAGCCGCCATAGTGGATTTTGGTCACCCAGACCGGGACCGGATCGGAACTGCTGCGGTAAAGGGCGTGGATCGGAGCCGTGGTCCCGCGCTGCCTTGAAAATTCCTCGACCTTGCCAAGCAGGAAGTAAAGCTGATCCAAGGCCCGGACCTGCGGTTTGTTTTCATAGAGTATCCCGCTACCGCTACCACGTAATGTGATATGAACCGTCCTTCCGCCCGTCTGTGCTGGACAGATAGCGGTCTGGCTCGGTTCACAGAGAATGGCGCCATCGGCGTTGTGGCCGCGCAGGCGGGCCGCCAGTGTTCCATTAACTCCGCCGAATTCCTCGTCGACGATCGTCTCCATCGTCAGATCGCCGTTCAGGCTGATCCCGAGCTCGCGGAGCATCTCCAGGGCCAACAGCGCCGCCCCGATCCCCCCTTTCATGTCGTTCGATCCCAGCCCGTACAGACGGTTTCCTTCGAGTTCGGCACCGAAGGGATCCCGATGCCACTGTTCGGATCCTCGCGGGACGGTATCAATGTGGCCGGACAGGAGCAGGGACTTGCCGCCGCCGGTCCCCGGCCAAAGGGCGATCAGATTCGGCCGGTTTGTATAGTCGCGTCCGGCCTTGAAGACCGGATGATCTTGAAGGCCTTCAACTTGATCGGGTCGATAGAGCTCAGCCTCTAAACCCAGCCGGGCCAGATGCCTGCAAATGTGGCGCTGGCATTCGAGCTCGGCGCCCACAGGCGGAGTGTTCTCGGATGGAATCCGAACCAGCCCCGCAATATTTTGTACCAGGCGGTCGCGAAGCGCTCCAGCTAACTCAGCCAAGCGCCCGTTGACCCGCTCCAGGTTTGCGGTTTCAGCCCGGCTTTGCATAGTGGGTTGCTTTCACGAGCAGGTTAGTTGATGTCGGAACATAACCATTCTATGCAGCGTCCCCCAAATGTCAAACAAAAGTCCCCATAACCGATTGCGGATAGTTGAGTGCTGAAGCCATTTCGCGTTGCCAGCGTAATGCGTCCTACAAGTGATTGCACATGGAGTATGTGCCTGACCGTCAATACCTGGGCTGGATCGGTGGAAAGCAGGCCAGAGGGAGGTAGGGGCCCGGCGCGCCGTGCCCTTACGGGCTTGCTGCAATAAGATCGGCGCGAAAAAATCAGTCATCCTCCCGAAAAGGAATTTGTGACGCACTTCCCCACGCCACCATGGAAAAGGGCGAAACGTCCCTTTGCAGTTCGCATGGTCGCTCCGAGTTGTTCACTTGATCGAGAAGTAGCCATCCTCCATCGGGGCGTTGTGAGCGATCTTGATGTCGGAGATCGACCACTCGCCGAGGTAGGTCGTATTCGGCCCTTCGATCGTGTAGACCAGCTTGTATGAATGCGGGAGGGTTAAGCCATCCACCTCTTTGAAGTCGTCGAAATACTCCCTTATAGTGTGGAAGGTGTCCCTCGGAGGAGTCTCACCGGGAGCACTGGGCATTCCTGAGGGCTGAGCCAGGCGATACTGGGTAAGGACGTGCCGATAGGTTTCCAGATCGAAGTAGAGGCTGATCTGGAGGTCCATGGTGCCCTGACGGTCCTGGTACTTCAGCTCGTGCAGACGCCTCCCTTCAATTTTCTTTATGCCGGTTGAGTTGAGTTTTGGCCTGCGACCGGGGACATCCAGAAGCCCCCATGCCGCGCTGAGAACGCCGCCGAGCAGCCCGTCCCTCATCATCACCTCATAATGATGGACAAACTGCGACAGAATCGATCTCTCGCCGGGGCGGATCAGGCCCACGCTGACGCCTTTCCCGTCGAATGCCAGCTGCTCGCCTGGAACCTGGAGCGACGTGAACCTCAGGCCGATCCTCGTGCGCCGTTCATCCGACAGTACGTTTGCCGAGCCGCTGCCTTCTCCATGGCCCCCGAGCCGCAGCACGAATGTCGTCGTGCCAGCCACCGCCCTGCTTTTTATGCGGCTGCGCGCCTCGGCGCTTCCGATGGAGTTCAGATGTTTCGCCACGAGTTCTTCAGGTTTGAATTTTTCGTCCTTGGCCGTCGCGTCGGCAAGAAGCACCGTGAGTCCGCCAATCACGACCGCCAGAAGTCCGAATGTGCGTTTCATGGGCTTGTCCTCCATTCCCAGTGGAGCGTGTCAATTGTGTTCCCGATCGCCAAATCTGAATCTCAGACCATACCACGCACGCGATTTACGCGTGGGCTACCAACAGTCGATGGCGGAAGCATCGACGCTCATTCTTGGGTGCCGGGTGGCGCGATGCCGTGCGTCTTGGCATATTCCTTTGTGATGGCCTCCAGCTGTTGAACCCATTTGTCCAGACCGATGCTTTCCTCGGGAGCGGTCATGTAGGTCAGGTCGGATCGACGGTCGGCCCAGTGGTCCTTGGTGTCGTCCATAACGTGAAGGAACTTTCTGCCGTTGACCTCCAGACCTTTCGGGAAACGGCTCTTCTCCCAGATGTTCCGGAGAAAATCGAAGGTCACGTGGCGATCCTGTATCAGGCCGAGTGCCTGGCTGCGGGCCGACGAGAGCTGTCGCAGCGCCGCGCGAGGATTGTCGTTCGCTGCTGCGCCCTGTGCGGCAGCCAGCGCGTCCTCAATGCTCTTCATTCCCAGCAACATTCGATTGTAATGCCCTGTGAATTCGGCCAGCGAGAGGAACACCTCGAGGTTGTAACGGTTTCGATCGGCCTTGGCGAGGTTTTCATAGAGACGATGCTGCAGGATGTCATCTTCCAGAGCCATGCTGCGCGCCTGATCCACAAGTTTTCCATAGCGGCCGGTGTAGATGGGCTTCACATCGAGTGCCGGAAGTGTCGGCAGCGCCGGCGCGGGCAGGGTCCGGTCATATCGCGTACCGCCAATCCCTTTCCCCTCGGAATTGCCGTAGGCCTTCCCGCGGACGCGCGACTCGACCCGGTCCCATGATCGGTCGAAGAAGCGTGCCTGGGCCTGCATCCCGCGGTAAACATCCGTCATACCCGACACGTTGGGCCCGTAATAGAAATTCATGAATTCGGCGACATGCTGTTCAACGGATGGGATGCCCGGCTTCCAGCCATACTGCGCCACAACGGACCAGCCGAGCCAAAATGTCTCGCTGTGAAGGCCCGAATCGTCCCATGCGGCACCATAGACACCCACCGGGTTTTCCTGCCGCACATTTCCCGAAAGTGCTTCAAAGGCGGCTTCGAGTCGCCCCTGGACAAGCCCTCTGGGCCCTTCCGCGGCCAGGTTGTCGGGGAAGAGAAGCTCATCCCCTTGCATGGAGGTATAGATCAGGTCACGCATTCCCAGTTTTCTCTCTGCCTGCAACTGATCGGCTTCCCCGGGCATTACGCCATTGATCAGCCCCGGCGGAAGCAAAGGAATGTGCTTTGCAAGCACAGGATATTCCACCCATGCCAGCATTTTCCGGTTGCGTATCTGCAGGAACTTGTGGGCCCGGTTCGCAAATTCCACCCACGCCAGGCTGCGGTTTTCAGGATTGTAAGGCCGGGCGCATTTGGCGCAGATCCCCGCGTAATAAACCTCATCGGTGGAAACGTGGAAATATTGGACTCCCTGCGTTGCTTTGATTACATCGTCATACATTGAAAAGATGAGCTTATCGCTGCGCTCATCGCAGAGGCAGGTCTGGTAGTTGTTTCCGTCGGATCTCAGATCCGCATACTCGGGATGTTTGAGAACATAGGCCATGTGGGCGGGGGATTGGATCTGCGGAACGACCTGGATGTGCCGGTCGAGACCGTAGTTCACGATTTCCTGCAATTGCGCGGTAGTAAACGCGCCGGGGGCCCCGATGATCGGGTTTGAGGGATACTCGAATTTGTCCTCCAGCTCAAAACCAATCATGTTGATCTTGAAGCGCGCGGACCAGTCGAGGTAGCGCTTGAGTGTCTCGATGCGGTCCTGATGGTGCTTGGTGTCCCAATGCAAAAACCTGAGCTGGGAGGAGGGCCAATCTTCGATGGTGCAGACCGGCAGCAGCAGGTTGCCGCGCGTCCCGCGCCTGAGGAGTTGGAGAAATGTCTGAACTCCGTAGAACAACCCGGGGTCGTCGTTTCCGATGATGTCGATTCGGGTGGGCGTTATCTTGAGCTGATAGGCCTGCCGGGAGATTTCCTTGTCGGCCCCTGTATTAACGGTTTCGCTCAAGATTGAGAGCGCCACCACGTTTTTGCTTGCAGGATCGGCCTTTCTCAGATCGAGAGAGTAGAAATCCTGGAGGTCCTTCAAGAGACTGCGCGGGGCGCTATGCCGCGCAGTCACGCGGCTGTCGTATGACCAGCCTTCGCCGAACTCCACGTCCCCACTCGAGAGTCGAACTCTCTGCGGCGTTGGAATCACCGAAAAACCGCGCAGGAAGAGTTCGGTGGCGAGCGGTTTGGCTCTTCCAGTTCCTGTTAACAGAATGCAGATAAGCGCCACGCTCAGTTTCAGGCCGGTATAAAGATGGATCGGACGATTCATGTCTCCTCCTGCGGGTACGTTGCTGTCTGCCCGCAATTAATCACACGACCGCTGTCCCAGTCAAGCGCCTGGTCCTTTAGAACCGCAAAGACCTCGACGACCTTAAAGAATCCTTTGTTGTAGCCATTGGCTTTTCTTCGGGATCTCCGAGATTTTTGCGGTTTTAAGGAAGCCAATCGGCTTGACTTGCCCTGGAGAGGGGGTTAGATTCCGTGATCAGGTAACCGGCCCACATTTTTGGACTGATGCGGAAGGGGCATGATTTATGAGAAAGATGGACATAAGGAATCTTGCGCCGGCGAACCACCGTGTATTGCGGGATATGAATGAAGTGATGGTGCTCAACGTAATCCGGGAGAAGCAGCCAATCTCCCGGATCGAGATCGCGGACCTGATCGGTTTGGAGGGAAGCACTGTTTCGAAGATTGTTTCCCGGCTGCTTTCAGGCAGTCTTGTTTATGAAGAAGGGGTCGGTGAGGCGTCGCCCCAGGGAGGGCGCAAGAAGCGCTACCTCCATATTAATCCCCACAAAGCCTGTGCCATCGGCGTCGACTTTCGCCCAAGCGGCTACACCGTGGCCCTGAGCGACTTCAGGGGGCAGATCCAGCGCTCGATCGACCTGCCGAGCAAATCGGATCCACGCGCAGCGATTGCTGTCATCTCCAGGATGATCAAAAAGCTCTTGCGCTCATGCCGCGGGGAGTCGGTAGAGGGAATCGGCGTCTCACTGGTTGGGTTGGTAGATCCGGTGGAGGGAATTGTCTTGGCCGGTGAAGGGCTCGGCTGGGGCGAGAATGTGCCCGTGGGCTCCATCTTGCGCGAAACCCTCGATATGGACATCCCCATGTATTTTGAGAACGGGGCCTGGCTCGGTGCGCTTGCAGAGACCTGGTTCGGGAAACACGCGCGCCCTCCGAGGAACCTGGTTTTTCTTGACATCGGAGAGGGTATCGGCTCCGGTATCATCATTCGCGGGCAGTTCTACCACGGCTCGATGAACGGGGCAGGTGAGTTCGGACACATTCCCCTTCATCCCGATGGACCCCTGTGCAGCTGCGGGGCACGCGGGTGCCTGGAGGCGTATGCCTCAGACCCGGCTACGGTCCAACGCTATGAGGCGCTATGCCGGTCGCGCCGCGATGAAAACGGCGTTCGGCCGGCGGGAGCCGCCATTAACGACGTGATCACGCGGGCACTCGAGCGGGAACCGGAGGCGGTGGAATCCCTGGAGGAAAAAGCGACCTATCTCGGCCGCGGGCTGGTCACCGTGGTCTACTCCCTCAACCCGGAGGTCATTGTGCTGGGCGGCCCGATCACCCGGGCGTGGAACCTGGTCCATTCGATCATGATCCGGGAGTTGGCACAGAGAGTCCCGCGGTACTACCTGGATCATTTGACGCTTATCCCGACTACCCTGGAGAGCCGACCCAGTCTCGTTGGGGCGATTGCGCTTGTGCTGGCCCGCTCATTTGCCGTTCCGAACATTGCATCCATGGGGTAATCAATGGAGTCATGACCCGAAGTCGCTTGGGCTGCACGATCATAGTTCTTGCGCTACTGGTGGCAGTAGCCCGGAGTCAGTCGCCGCCGGCGGCTCCGAGGCCCCCGAACCTGTTGATCATCACGATCGATACGTTGAGAGCGGATCATCTCGAGTGCTACGGCTACAAGTCGATCAAGACCCCCAGGATCAATGCGCTCGCGGCGGACGGTATCCTCGTGGAAAACGCATACTCCCCCGTTCCGCTGACACTTCCGTCCCATGCCTCCATATTTACGGGAACTTACCCACTGTTTCATGGCGTGCGCGATTTCACCGGCTTTTCGCTCAGCAAAGCTCGGACCACTCTGGCGACGATGCTCAAGTCGGCAGGTTACCGCACAGGCGCGGTCGTAGCTGCCGCTGTTCTGGAAGCACGGTGGGGTCTCAACCAGGGCTTCGATTTCTACTATGACAACTTTCCTCCTCAACCGGCCGAAAACTGGGAGCAGATCGCCGAACGGCGTGGTGATCAAGTCGTAAAGCAATCGCTCGGATGGCTCGAAAGAAACAAGGGGGGCTCATTTTTCCTCTGGGTCCACCTCTTTGATCCGCACGACCCGTATACGCCCCCACCGCCCTACGACCGTCAATACAGCGGTCGGCCTTATGACGGCGAGATCGCGTACACGGATGCGAACGTGGGGCGGCTCGTCGATGGTCTCAAACAGAACGGTCTCTACGACGGCTGCCTGATCGTCCTGATGGGTGATCATGGAGAAGGGTTGGGGGAACATGGAGAGAAGACTCACGGCTATTTTATCTATGATTCCACGCTGCGCATTCCCTTGATCTTCAAACTGCCGGGAATGGCCGCTCCACCCGGAAAGAGGCTGGCGGGGCCCTTGCGAACCATCGACGTGCTCCCAACCGTTTTGCAGATCCTCGGGCTCTCGGGGAAAGTGCGCGCACCCGAGATGCAGGGCAGGGGGGTGTTTTCAGCGCTGGTTGGCCAGAGCGCGCTGACGGAGCTGCCGTCACAGGCGGAAGCCATGCTTCCCTATTATCACTTTGACTACAGTCCGCTGTCGAGCATCCGGATGGGTCGATTCAAGTATATCGAAGCCCCGAAACCGGAGCTCTACGACACCGTGTCGGATCCATCGGAAAGCCGCAACCTTGTCGTCGAGAAAAAGGCTCTGGCCGCGCAGCTGAAAGACCTCCTTCGGCAGGATATCGCGCGCTTTTCTCCCAAGAAGACCGCTCCTGCCGCACCGAAAAACGTCGACGCGGCCACAATCGAAAAGCTGTCCTCACTTGGTTACGTGGGTGTCAGCAGAGGATCATCCGGACATCCGCTCGGGAGCAACCTCCCTGACCCGAAGGACCGGGTTGAGGTCTATGGACTCATCTTCGAGGGTACCTACGCGGCTCGGATGGGAAAACTCGACAGCGCCTCACGATTGCTGCGTGAGGCGGTTCAGCGTGAACCGGGGTCCCTGGTAGCCCACTTCCAGCTCGGTGTTGTCTACCGCGTGACAGGTGAGTTGGACAGGGCGGAGCAGGAGTTTCTGAAGACGCTTGAGTTGAAACCTGGATACGATCTGGCGCTGCTGCGCCTGGCGGAGATCTACACCGCGGGGAGACGATACGACGATGCCGAGGCGGCTTACAAGAAGGTGATTGTTCAAAAGCCGAGCGATTACATGGTCTATTTCAACCTGGGCGGGCTGTATGTCACTGTGGACCGATATGACGATGCGCTCGCCGCTTTCCGGAAGGCACACTCTCTGTCGGGCAAAGATGTTCTGATCCCCATGGTCATCTCAAGAATTCTGCTCAAGAAAAGCGATTTCGCGGGCGCGCTGGAGGCGGTAGGACAGGCATTGAAACTCGATCCGAACCTAGCATCGGCTCACGAAACCGCTTTGGAGATTTACCAGAAGCTGGGGAGGACCCCCGATGCCCGGAGGGAGGCACAGATTCTAAAACGCCTGCGCTCGAAACCGTGAGTTCCTTTACATGCGGAGGGTCGATTTTAGCGGAAATTGCCTTTTCTTTTTATTGGCGATTTTTTGTTGCTTTTAAAAATGCTCTAGTGCTAAGTTTCTTTCCGTTAGACAGAAACTAACACCATTATCCCGCCAGGCACGGGAAATGCAGTCACTGGCGGGCCCCGATAGGGTGCGAATCGCACCATGCACCAGCGCAATCCGCGTTTTTCACGATCGTGAGGTGAGAAATGATGAGCCCCAGCTTGAAGAATTTGAGGATCTCTGTGGCCGTTTCTTCATTACTTATCGGATCGGCGGTATTCCTCCTGCTGTCGCAGACCGGATGGGCACAGACGGGCACCGGTTCCGTTGCGGGAACTGTACGGGATGCCAAGCAGGCCGTGGTTCCCGGGGTCGAAGTCACGGTTATCAATGAAGAAACCAATATCTCACGAAAAAGCCTCACCAATGAGGTAGGCGTTTACAAAGTGGCCGCCCTCCCCTTGGGCCCCTATAAGGTGATGGTGGAACTCACGGGATTTAAAAAGTGGGTCGGTACATTCAGCCTGCTCGCCGGGCAGGACGCAGCGGTGAACCCTGTTCTGGAAGTAGGCGAGCTGACAGAAACCGTTCA
>Ga0316628_100001517_pt1 | contig 16445 bp, 17 predicted proteins | sample OWC_Aug_M2_C1_D5_FD_207648 | JGI IMG/M metagenome (GOLD analysis project Ga0316628, IMG submission 207648) | Wetland soil microbial communities from Old Woman Creek delta, Ohio, United States - OWC_Aug_M2_C1_D5_C | ecosystem: Environmental > Terrestrial > Soil > Wetlands | place: USA: Ohio... | reverse complement strand
GGCGTGACGGGAGCTGGCCCGCTGCTGCACCAAGCGGTGATGGCCACCGCCAGACGCTACGCGCCGGACGCGCTCACCACTCCGGCCGGCGCCGGCGCCGCACCGGTGTCCGTGTGCCGGCTCTCGGGAATGCGCGCCACGCCGCGCTGCGCGCATCTCACCGAGTGGTTCGTCCGCGGCACCGAGCCCACACGCGACGACGATTGGGAGCGCGACGGCAGGGTCGTTCTTCCGCCGGAATACGCCGCGTGGGCGCGCGGCGGGTTGGCGGCGACGGCGGAGGGCTCGGCGCGCGCGTCGTCATCCGCGGCGCCGCGCGCGGACACACGCCTCGTGCCGGCGCCGCCGGTTGATTCCACTCCCATCTTTCGAATCATCTCACCGCTCGAGGGCGATCGCTACGCGGTGCCGCCCGGCGTGGACGCCAAGTTCGCATCGATCCCGCTCAGGGCGAGCGGGCCGGGCGCCGAGCGCGTGGTGTGGAGCGTCGATGGGCGGGCGTACTCCGCGGCGCGCTGGTCGCTCGCGCCCGGCGCGCACGTGATCGGCGCGACATCCGCGCGCGGCGAGACGGCGGCGGTGCGGATCCTGGTGGACCGCTGACGCAGCTTCGACGGCCCGGCGGTCCGGCCTCGGATGATAGGGCGAACTATCGGCCCGCCGGCACCGGCGCGTCGAGCTTGGCGGCGCCGGCGGGGGTCAACCGGTAGGCGCTTCCGTCGAGCGCCACGAATCCGGCGCTGTCGAGCTCACGCAGGCTCGCGCGAGCCCGATACAGCGGTACGGCGGCCTCGCGAGCGACCTCGTCGGGCGTGCGCGTCGCGCCGGGCGCGTGCATGCTGCGCAGCACGCGCTCGGCCACCGGCGTGAGCGTTCCATCCGCGTTGACGCAGGGCATTTCACTTCACCGCCATCGCCGTCGCGGGGGTGTGGATCGGCGCCGCGGCGGCGGCCGCGGCGCCGTCGATCGTCTTGTGGCACAGATACCAGTCGGCACACTCGAAGCCCGCCTCGACGCGCTGCTCCAGCTCGTCGGACGTCTTGGGCGCGGGGATGATCACCTTCTTGCCCGGCTCCCAGTTCGCGGGCGTCGCGACCTGGTACGCGTCCGCGGTCTGCAGCGCGTCCACCAGGCGAAGGATCTCCTGCATGTTCCGGCCGGTGGTGAGCGGGTAGTAGATCATCGCCCGCACGATGGCCTTGGGATCGATGATGAAGACGCAGCGCGACGTCTCGGTCTTGCTCTCGCCGGGCATGATCATGCCGTACGCCGTCGCCACCGCGCGATCGAGGTCGGCGATGATCGGGAACGGGATCTCGACGTCGAGCTTCTCGCGGATGTTTCGCGCCCAGGCAAGGTGCGAGTAGACGCTGTCGATGCTCAGGCCGAGCAGCTCGACGTTCTTCTCGCGGAGCTTGGGGGCGATCTCCGTGAACGCGACGAACTCGGTGGTGCACACCGGCGTGAAGTCGGCCGGATGCGAGAAAAGGATCAGCCAGCTTCCCGCGAAATCGGAGAGCTTGATGACGCCGTGCGTCGTCACCGCCTCGAATGGCGGAGCCGGCTCGTTGAGTCGCGGAAGCCCAAAGGCTCGCGTCGGCTCCAGAGGGGCGGAAATCATGACGGGTCTCCCGAGGGTGAGGTCGGCGTGGCTCGCACGCCATCCCTATGATCACGCGGGGCACGCGCCGCATCCGTCGGGAGAGTGCCGTCAGGTTGTCAGGCGCTTCCTCCGCCTGCTCAGGGCCGCTGCGCCGCCGCCCAGCTTCGTGGCGCCTGATCGCACGAGGGCACGCCCCGTGGCCGACCGGTGCGCGGGTCCACCGGGGGAACACGACGCGTCCGCGACACCATGGCGGGGTCCTCGGAGGCCTGGTAGGCGAACATCGCGACGAGCGTCGCGTTCCGCTTCACCTCGTCGAAATTGATCTTGTCGTACGTGTCGCGGCCGGTGTGCCAGGTATAGTCGGTGTAGGACCAGTCGGACGAGGTCAGGAAGAACGCCGGGGCGTCGCGGCAATCGAAGGCGTCGCTGTCCGTGCTCTCGTCGTGGGCGACGCCCGGCAGCATCAGCGTCACGTTGCGCGTGAGGTCGGCCGGCATGCGCGCCATCCAGCGCGCGAGCGCCGGCGCCGCGTCCACGAACCCGTTCGTCTGCACGCTGTCGATCTCCCCCGTGCCGTTGTCCTGATTGAACAGCGCCTGAAGGCCGGCGAGAATCTCGGGATGATCGGCGGCGAACGCGGCCGAGCCGATGTCGCCCTCCTCTTCCCCACTCCAGTGGCCGGCGAGGATCGTGCGCTTGGGGCGCGGATAGACGGCCTTCAGGATCCGCATCGCCTCGAGCATCGTGATCGTTCCCGTGCCGTTGTCCGTCGCGCCGCTTCCCGCGTCCCACGAATCGAGATGCGCCGACAGCATCACATACTCATTCGGCTTGTCTGATCCCTCGATCCGGGCGACGGTGTTGAAGACCGGCGACTCGGCGGGCGCGAGCGTCGCCTCGGCGACGGCGTGCACCCGCGGATGCTGGCCGTTGGCGGCGAGCCGCGCGAGCAGCCCGTAGTCCTCGCACGAGACGTCGAACGACGGGATCGCTCGCGCGCGCGCCGACTGGATCTTGTCCACGCCCCATCCGCGCGACCACGCGTTGGACAGGATTCCCGCGGCGCCGGCGCGCTCGAGCATCGCGGGAAAAGCGCGCGCGCTCACGCGCGCCGCCAAGAACCGCGCGCCCCACTCGGCGGCCGCGCTGTCGCGCAGCGCGACCGCATGCTGGTAGACCGCCGAGTCGGCCCAGGCTCTGATGTCCGCGTCCGGACGGCAGGTGGGCTGCGGCATCGTGGCCAGCACGAGCTTGCCCTTCACGCTCGCGAGCCACCGCGCGAAGCCGGCGCTATCCACGAGCTGTGACGCGGGCGGCACGATCACGACGTCGGCCGTGACGCCGCCGACGGGGGTCGCCGCGCTCCACGCGTGCATCGTCGCCTCGAGCACGCGGCGGCGCGGCGACACGAGCTCCAGACCGCTCGTGCCGCGCGTCCAGTCGCGCCAGGTGCCGTAGCGCTCGTTCTTCGCGTCGATCCCCCACGCTGCGTACGTCCGCAGCAGCCAGTCGTTGGCCGCGCGGTTGGCCGGCGACCCGGTGAGCCTCGGTCCGATGGAGTCCATGAGCACCTGCGCGAGGCGCGCGGCCTGCGAGCGGTGCATTCCCTCGTCATAGATCCGTTGGACGACGGGATCCCCCGTGGGATTGTCCTGGGCGCGAAGCGGCATCGCCGCGGCGAGCGACGCGACGGCGGCGACGGTTGGAATCAGCAGAGTTGGGCGCATGCACCGACGTTAGTCGGGGCAGCCCGCGCCTCGCCAGTGGCGCGTGCTCCGCGCCGCCGGACCGCCGAACACCTTGCCGGCGACGGACGTTGCGCGGCGCTACTCCGCGCCAGCGTGGACACCGGATCGACGCGACTCGCCCGCCATGCCGGCGCGCGGCGATCGATTCGTTGCTCAGGCCGCTGGCGTAACCCCGCGGTCAGGCGCCGAGGTCGCGCAGCGATTTCGCGCGCGTGCGGCCAACGGCGAGTCGCGCCCCGTCATCGAGCTCGGCGACGAGACGTCCCTTGCCATGCCGTCGGAAGGCGGTGACGTGCGACAGGTTCACGATGTGCGTCCGATGGATGCGCACGAACGTCGCCGGATCGAGCCGCTCCTCGAGGCGATTGAGCGAGAGATGTAGCACGTACCTCGAGCTCGCGACGTACGCGGTGACGTAATCCCCCCACGCCTCGAAGCGCGAGACCGCGCTCACGCTCACGGGAATGATCGAGCCGCCGGAGCGAACGAACAGGCGGCTCATCGGCCCCTGGCTCATGGCCTCGGCCAGGCGATCGAGCGCCGGCGCCGACGGCTCCCCGATCGCCGAGCGAACGCGCTCGAGCGTCGTGGCCAGGCGCTCCGCGCCGAACGGCTTGAGCAGATAGTCGATCGCGCCGAGCTCGAACGCCGTGACCGCGTGCTGCCCGTACGCCGTCGTGAACACGACGAACGGCTGATGCTTCACGCGCCGCAGCACCTCGAGGCCGGAGTAGCCGGGCATCTGCACGTCGAGAAACACGAGGTCGGGCTGGAGCCGGTCGATCGCTTCCACCGCGGCCGGACCGCTCGCCGCCTCGCTCACACAGGCGAGCCACGACACGGCGCCGAGGAGATCGCGCAGACCTTCGCGCGCCACGGGCTCGTCGTCCACGATGAGCGCCCGCACCGGCGCCGCGGGCACCGCGTCGTGCGCCGTCACGCGGGGCGGGCCTCGTCGGCGGAGAGCGGGATGGAGAGCGACGCGGTGAAGCCGTGCTCCCTCGGCGAGTCGAGCGCCAGCCGCGCTCTCCCGCCGTAGAGCGCGTCGAGCCGCTCGCGCAGGCGGCGCAGGCCCGTACCGCGCGACCGCGCCACCGCGCCGGCAGGCGCACCGGCGCCGGTGTCGTGCACCGTGACCGTGAGCATTCCATCATCGGCGCGCGCGCTCACGGTGATCGTCGTGGGCTCCACGCGCGGCGCCGCGCCGTGACGCACCGCGTTCTCGACGAGTGTCTGAACAGCGAACACGGGGACGCGCGCGTCGAGCACGTCGTCCGGCGTGTTCTCGGTCACCGCGAGGCGATCACCGAATCGGATCCGCTCCACGCCCAGGTAGCGCCGCACGAACGCCAGCTCCTCCTCGAGTGACACGAGGTCGCGATTCTCCTCCAGCGTCGTGCGCAGCAGTCCGGCAACCTCCTCGGCGGCCCGTCCGGCTCGCGCCGGATCGCGCGGGATGAGCTGAACGACGGTGTGCAGCGCGTTGAACAGGAAGTGCGGGTTGAGTTGCGAGCGAAGCGCGGCAAGCTGCGAGCGCGCCGCCGCCGCCTCGGCGCGCGCGGCGCGGACGGTCGCCTCGTTGGCGTACGCGACGCCGGCGATCATCACGTACAACCAGACACCCAACACGATGAACGCGCTCAGGCCCGCCCCGCCAATGATGACCACCGCATGGCCGCGGACGACGCTTTCCATGGCGCTGTTGAGCGCGACGAAGACGGCGCTGTAGATGACCGCCGCCAGGAGGTGGATCGCCACGAACGAGACGCGCATCGGGTCCGGCCAGCGCACGCGGCGCGTGAGGCGATAGACGGGAAAGCCGAGCACCGCGCCGGCGACCATCATCCGCCCGGCGGCGATCACGGCCCCCGCGGGGCCGGCGTTCGGATGCGCCGCGAGGATCAGCGCGGCGAACAGCGCCCCGACGGGGAGCCATCCGATGAGGAGCTGCAGCCAGACCCACGACCGGGGCATGCCGAATTGTAGTCTCGGCCTCAGCGCGGCGCCGCGGTGGCGACGCGCTTCGCCGCGATCCGCACCGTTCCCTCCTCCCAGGTGCGGCCGTTGTCCGTGGAGCGGTCCTGCTGGTACTTGAAGGAGCTGGCGGTGATGTCGAAGTACCGCGTGCGCGTGAGGTAGGCCTTCCCCTCCTGGTCGGTGCCCTGGCCAGTGGCGATCATCTCGCCGTTCCGCCACTCGGCACTCGACGACGAGCTCTTGCCGCGGTACGCGTCGACGCCGGTGATCACCCATTTCCGGTCGTTGGCGTCGTAGACGCGCAGCGCGTGGCTGAGCGCCGAAGGGTTTCCGGACCCGTCCACGATGCGCAGCTCGTCCTCGATGCCGAACCCGTCGAGCGCGCGCCAGGCCTTCCAGGTGCCGAGCAACCGGGGCGCGCCATGAATCCTCGCGGCCAGGCTCGACACCTTCGGCGTGACCGTGAGGTCCCACTGCCCGATCAGGAAATCGAACTGCGCGGCTTCCTTGGCCGGCGCCAGCGCGGGACGGGCCGCGGCCGAGCCGGCATGCTGCGCCGTCGCGGCGGCGGGGGCAGCGAGAGCGATGGAGAGCGCGAGGGTTGCGACACGTGGAGTCATGAGGGCACCTGATGAGTGAGCGCGGCAGTGATGGGCGCACGGTATGGGAGTGCCTCGGCGCGGAAAAGACCGCCATCGCCGAACGGCGCCCTCGAATCGCCGAACGGCGCCGATTCGCCGAACGGCGTCGCGACACCGGCGAGCGGCGCCGCGCGCGATGGCGGCGAGCCGGCGCGGCGCCCTATCGTGCGGCTCCTCTCACCGCCGCCACATGCGCGACCTCGCGACGCCACATCCCGCCCCGTTCATCATCGTTCGCAAACTGGGCAAGACCTACCCGGGCGCCGCCGGACCTTTCCCGGCGCTCGCCGACGTGACCCTCACCGCGGAGCGCGGAGAGTTCGTCGTCGTCGTCGGGCAGTCGGGCAGCGGCAAGTCCACGCTCCTCGGCCTCCTCGCCGGCATCGACCGTCCCACGTCGGGCGAGATTCTCGTCGGCGGCACCGCGCTCCACACGCTCTCCGAGCGAGCGCTCTCCGACTGGCGCGGCCGCGCCGTGGGCATCGTGTTCCAGTTCTTTCAACTGCTCCCCACGCTCACCACGTGCGAGAACGTGATGCTCCCGATGGACTTCTGCGAGACGTGGCCCCGCCGGGAGCGGCGGGGGCGCGCGCTGGCGCTGCTCGACCGCCTCGGCGTCGCCGACCAGGCGGACAAGCTGCCCTCCACACTCTCGGGCGGGCAACAGCAGCGCGTGGCCGTGGCGCGCGCGCTCGCCAACGATCCCCAGCTGCTCCTCGCCGACGAACCGACGGGCAATCTCGACTCGCGAACGTCCGGCACGTTGCTGGAGCTTCTCTCCACGCTCGCCGGCGACGGCCGCACGGTAGTCATGGTGACGCACGAGCAGGCCGCGCTGCGCCACGCGACCCGGACCATCACCCTCGCCGACGGCCACGTCGTCGCGGCGGAGTCGCCGGCGTATGCTTGATCCGCGCTGGCGCAAAGTCTGGCGCGACGCGCGGCTGCACATGGCGCGCACGTTGCTCGTCGTACTGGCGATCGCGATCGGCATCGCCGGGGCCGGCACCATTCTGGATGCGTGGGCACTGGTTCAGCGCGCGACCCGCGAGACCTACCTGGCGAGCGACCCGGTGTCGGCGACGTTGCGCACCGATTCAGTGGACGACGCGTTGCTCGCCGTGGCGCGAGCCGTCCCGGGCGTGAGCGCCGCGCGCGCGCGACGCGAGGCGTTCGTCGCGCTGCGCGCGCAAGGCACCTGGCTGAGCGCGCTGCTCTTCGCGTCCACCGACTACGCCGGCCGCCGCATCGGAAAGCTCGAGCCCCAGGCGGGCGCGTGGCCGCCGCCCGACGGCGCGATCGTGGTCGAGCGATCGTCCGTCTCCTTCTCCGGCGTATCGATCGGCGATCCGGTGAGCATCGTGGTCGGCGGCGCCGATCCACGCGCGATGCCCGTTGCCGGAATCGTGCGCGACGTCAGCGTCGCGCCGGGGTGGATGGAGCATGCCGTCTACGGATTCGTCACGCCCCAAACGCTGGCGCGGCTCGGCCTGCCGCGATCGCTGAACGAGATTCAACTTCTGGTGAGCGATCGCCGCGCCACGCAAGACGACGTGCGCCGGATCGCCTATCGCGTGAAAGCGGCCGTGGAGCGCGCCGGCCACCCCGTCAGCGACGTCGACGTGCCGGTGCCGGGCGAGCACATTCACGCCGCGCAGATGGATTCGCTGCTCTACACCCAGGGCGCGTTCGGCGTGTTGGCGCTCGTCGTGTGCGGCTTTCTGGTGGTGAACCTCGTCACCGCCATGCTCGCCGGGCAGGTCCGCGAGATCGGCGTCATGAAGACGCTCGGCGCCCGTCCGGAGCAGCTCGCGCGAATGTACCTCGCGTACGCCGCGGCGCTCGGCGTCGCCGCCTCGCTCGTCGCGCTGCCTGTGTCGGCGCGCGCCGGCCGAAGCTACGGAGCGCTCAGAGCCGAACTGCTCAACTTCGACATCAGCGGATACGCCATTCCCTGGTGGGCCGTCGGGCTCCAGCTCGTGGTCGCGACAATGCTCCCGCTGGCCGCGGCCGCGATCCCCGTGCGTCGCGGCTGCCGGCTTCCGGTGGCCGCCGCGCTCCGTGACTTCGGCCTCGCCCACGGCGCCACGACCGAGGCGGATCACTGGAGCAACCGCATTCGCGGGCTGCCCCGGCCAACGCTGCTGTCCATACGCAACGCGTTCCGAAAGCGCCAACGCATGACGCTGACGCTGCTCGCGCTCGCCGCGGGCGGCGCCGTGTACATTGGCGCCGCCAATCTGCGGCGCTCGGTGCTCGGGGCGGTCGACCTCCTCTACGCCGGGCAGAAGTACGACTTCACCGTTCGTCTCGCCGAACCGCATGACGCGGACAGCGTCGAAGCCATCGTGTCGCGCGTGGCCGGCGTCGCCGCCGCGGAGGCGTGGGCCGGCGCGCGCGCCGCGGTCGCTCACGACGGCGCCATGCTCGGCAACGCGTTCTCGATCACCGCGCCGCCCGCAGGCTCGCGGATGCTCGCGCCCCCCGTCGAGCAGGGACGATGGCTGGGCGCGACAGGCGAGCGGGGGCTCGTCGTGAGTCGCAGTCTGGTGAAGCGTGAGCCGGCACTGCGCGTCGGCCGGCGCGCGAAGCTTCAGGTCGGCGACTCGCTGTCGGAGTGGACCATCGTCGGCGTCGTGGATGCCGGACCGGCGCCGTCGGCGTACACCACGCGCGAGACGATCGCGCGTCTCGCCGGCCATTCGCGGGTCTCCACCGTGGTCGTGGCGTCGGCGCTGTCAGGCACCGGCGCGCGGGTGGACCTCATTCAACGCGTGCGCGGCGCGCTCGATCGCGCCGGCATGCGCGTCGCGGTCAGCCAACTGCTCGAGGAGAGCCGCCGTGTGATGGAGGATCACCTGTTGATGGTCGTGCAGTTCCTGTCGGCGATGGGCTGGGTGATGATCGTCGTCGGCGGCATGGGGCTCACGTCCACGATGAGTCTCGCCGTGCTCGAGCGCACGCGCGAGATCGGGGTGCTCCGCGCGATCGGTGCGCGCCACCGCTCGATCATGGTGATGGTGCAGGCGGAGGGCCTCGTGATCGCGGTGGCGAGCTGGGCGTGCGCCATCCCGCTGTCGATTCCCGTGAGCATCGCGCTCGCCAGGGCGTTCTCCCGAGCGATGCTCGAGGTGCCGGTCACCGTGGCGCCGAGTGTGGGGAGCGTCGCCTCGTGGCTCGCGCTGGTGATGGTGCTGTCGGTCGTGGCGTGTGCCTGGCCGGCCGCGCGCGCGAGTCGAGTGACGATCGCGCGCGCGTTGGCGTACGAGTGAGACCGGCGCCGGCAGAGCGCCGGCCGCCCGCAGGCGCCACGTGTCGATCGGCGCTAGATTCGGATAGCCCACTCGCGCGAGCGAGACCTCCATGCCTCGTACCACGCATCCCGAGCGCCACTACACGCAACGCATCGGCTGGCTGAGAGCCGCCGTGCTCGGCGCGAACGACGGCATCGTCTCGACCGCGGCGCTCGTGGTCGGTGTCGCGGCCGCCGAGAGCGGCCGGAAGGCCGTGCTCGTCGCGGGACTCGCGGGGCTCGTGGCCGGCGCCATGTCGATGGCGGCCGGCGAGTACATCTCGGTGAGCTCGCAGGCGGACACCGAGAAGGCCGACCTCGCTCGCGAGCGGGGGGAATTGGCGACCTCGCCGGACACCGAGCTCGAGGAGCTTCAAGGAATCTACATGGCGCGCGGGCTCGACGCCGAGCTCGCGCTCCGCGTCGCGCAGCAACTGACCGCGCGCGATGCCCTCGCCACGCACGCGCGCGAGGAGCTGGGCATCACCGATGCGCAGGCGGCCAACCCCATTCAAGCGGCGCTCGCGTCGGCGGCCACCTTCTCGATCGGCGCGTCGCTTCCGCTTCTCATCACCGCCGTGGTGCCGCCGGGCGCGATCATCTCCACAGTGACCGTGGCGTCCCTCGTGTGTCTGGCGGCGCTGGGCGCGCTCGCCGCCGGCGCGGGCGGCGCCGGACGGCTGCGGGGCGCGGTCCGCGTGACGTTCTGGAGCGCCCTCGCGCTCGCGCTCACCGCGCTCGTTGGCCGGGTGTTCGGGACGACGATCTGAACGAACGCCGGCCCGGCCCGGTCACCGTTCCGCTCACGCCTCGACGACGAGCAGCCCGATGGCGCCCTTCTGGCCGTGGCCGAACCCGTGGTTCACGAACGGGAACTCGCCCGGCGCATCGCACTGGAGCTCGTAGACCATTCCCCCGCCGGGGGCCACGGTGAACGTCTGCACGCCGCGCAGCGCGCTGCCGGGAGGCGCGCCGAGATAGACCGTGTCGAACTGCCCGCCCACGACGTGAAAGTGGCAGGGGTGCGACGGGCCGGCGCTCACGACCCAGAAGCGCACCCGGTCACCGACCTTCACGCGAATCGGCTCGTTCACGTACTGATTGGGCCGGCCGTTGAAGCAGACGACGTCGGGCACCATGTTGAGCATCTTCTGATAGTCCGACGCCCGCACGCCGTTCACCGCGTTCGCCAGATAGAACTCGTTCTGCACGAGCACGAAGTCCTTTGCCGGGGCCAGCCCCTCGCGCGGCGAGACGATGATCGCGCCGAACATCCCCGACCCGATGTGCATCAGCACCGGCGCGGTGCCGCAGTGATACATGAACGCGCCGGCGTACTTCGGGGTGAACGTGTAGGTCACCGACTGCCCTTTGGGGACCGACCGGAACGCCTGCTTGGGGTCGATCCGCGCGGCGTGAAAGTCCATCGAGTGTGGAATGTCCACGTCATTGGTCAGCGTGAATTCCACGGTGTCTCCCACGCGGCAGTGGACGAAGGGCCCGGGCACGTCGCCCTCGAACGTCCAGCCCGCGATGACCGTATCGTCCGAGATCCGAACCGGCGCCTCGCGCGCGTGCCAGTGAAGCTGGACGCGCCCGTTCGCCGGCGCCGGCGGCAACGACGGATCGCGACGGTGGTACGCGACGTTCGGCGCGACCTGGGTGGACGCGCCGGTCGCGGAGGTCGCCGGGCGATGCTCGCCATGGAGCACGGCGGAATCCAGCCGGCTATCGGAGTTGTGCTGGCCGGCGGGCCCCGGTCCCGCTCCGCCCTGGCCGCTGTCGCTACGACCCGCTCCTCCGCTGGGCGAGCACGCGGCGAGCGCCGCGCCCGCGGCGGGAATCGCGAACGACAGCACCGACGCGCGTGTGAGGAATGTGCGCCGGTCGGTGCTTTCCATGAGCGCGGGGAGGGCCTGCGGCGATTCGGCGAGTGCGGTCACGAGCGAGCTCCGTTTGGAAGAGTCAGACGTCGGCGGCCGGCGGGCGTGAAGTGCTCGCGAGCCACGATGGCCCCGGGCGGCGCGCTCGACCGTGCAATCGTTGTACCGCCAACCATACATGTGAGGCAATCCCCCCTTGCGCGACGAGTGTGCATGGCGCCGTATATGACGCGCGCCCGATCGGGCGCGCCGGACGAACGGGATCGGTCTCGCGGGGCTCACGATGGCGACTGCACGTCGCACGATACGAGATGGTGTGGTGGTCGGGCTGATCGGCTACGCCGCGGTCGCGATCTTCTACAGCTTGTTCGACCAGCTCGCGGCGCGCGGAACGCTGTACACCGTGGACTTGCTCGGCAAAGCGCTGTTCCGTGGACTTCGCGACCCCGGCGTGCTCTTCTTCCCGCTCGAGCGCGACATGACGGCGATTTTCTGGTACAACGCGCTCCATCTGGTGATCTCGCTCGCCATCGGCTTGATCGTCACGAGCCTCGTCGGGTGGGCCGAGCGGAATCCGTCACGGCGCGCCTTGGTTCGCTTCGTGATCGTCGGCGGATACGTCGTGACGTGTGTCGCGGTAGGCGTGCTGACGGCGCCGCTCCGCGCACTGCTACCGTGGTGGTCGATCATCGTCGCGAATTCGCTGGCGACGCTGGCGGCCGGTGCATACCTCGTGAGGGCGCGCCCGGGACTCTGGCAACGGCTCGCGCTCGTCACCGCCTGACGGGCGCCGCGGCGCGATCCGCGTTCGTCGCGCGCGACGTCACGACCGAGCGGCCGCGTCGCCGGCGTCGGTTCGCCCTGGCGGCAGCATCAAGTCCTCGAGGAAGAACGCGGCGAGCTCGGCACGGCCATTGAGACGCGACTTCTGGTACACCGCCACGGCGTGCTGCCGAACCGTTCGCTCGCTGCGGCCGGTCGCGTAGGCGATCTGCTTGTGGCTGCGCCCCTTCAGTAGCAGCAGCGCCACCTCCCGCTCCGCGGGCGTGAGTCCCCACGCGGAGAATCGCTCGTCGATCGCCCGCCCCAGCCCCGAGAGCGCGCTTTCGGCGCTCGCCCGCCACGCGTCGCGCTCGGCGGCGTGCTCGGCGAGCAAATGCCGGGTTTCCACCAGACTGCGGCGCGACCGCCACCAGCCCCGCCAGAGGAGGGCCGACGTCACCATCGCGGCGACGATGAGCGCCACCTCGTAAATCGCATGCGTGGATCGCCAACTCACCGGGGCGTCCAGCACGAGGTCGATTCCGCCGCCGACGATCGTCGCCAACAGGACCGCGGCCAGCACGCCTCGAAGCATTCGGCCATCGTCGTCTCTGTCATTCATCGTGGTGGGTCCCCCGGATGTGCTGCGTGGTCATTGCCTTACGATACATCCGGCAAATGTCGCGGGCGGAATGAACAAACGTCCGATACCCCCTTGGGCGTTTTTCGCGGAGCTTGCAATCGACCAAACCGGAGCCTGATCATGCTGCCCGATCCCCTGCACCCGGCAATCGTGCATTTCCCAGTGGTGCTCGCCGTTCTGCTTCCGCTCTTCGCCGTGGGCGCCGTGTGGGCCATCCGGCGCGGCGCGCGCCCGATGCGCGCATGGAGCATTCCCCTCGCCGGCGCCGTGGCGCTCGCTGGCAGTGCATGGGCCGCGGTCGAGACGGGCGAGGCGCAAGACGAGCGCGTCGAGCGTGTCGTGGCCGAGCAGCCGCTGTCGGCGCACGAGGAGATGGCCGAGACGTTTCTCGCGGCGTCCGCCGGCCTGATGCTCGTGGCCGCGGCGGGGCTCGCCGGCGGCATCGCCGGTCGCATCGCGCGCATCGCGACGGTCGCCGGCGCGGTCGTGCTGGCGGCCGGCGCCGCGCGTGTAGGCCACAGCGGCGGGCAGTTGGTCTATCGCTATGGCGCGGCCAGCGCCTACGTGCCCGGCCAGGCCGCCGCGGCAACAGAGGCTGCGCTCACCGGTGCCGCTGACCGGCGAACCGGCGGCGACGACGACGATCACCGATGACGGTGGGTGGCTCGCCCGCCGCAACCGTACGCTGACCGTGAAGACGTGAAGAGCGGATCAGCGCGCGGCCGGGCGCGGCGCGATCACGGCGGCGATGACGAGCTGCTCGGCGCCGGCTCGCATGCCGTGCGGCTCCCGCGCCTCGTACGCCACGATGTCGCCGGCGCGGACGGTTCGTTCTCCGTCCGCGCCGGCGACCGTGCCGCTGCCCGACACGACGGTGAGCAGCACGGTGGACGCGCTCGTGTGCACGGGCACCTGTTGTCCCGGATCGATCCGAAACAACACGACTCGCGCGTCGGCCGAGTCGTGAACCAGCGCGGTCGCCGGCCGGTTGGGCTGCGCGGTGACGGCCTTGGCCGCCAGCTCGCGCGCGTCGTATACGTTCATGAGCGCCCGAGCGCGTCGCGCAACGCCGCGATCACGGTCGCGAGGTCGAGGCCGTCGCGACGCGCCGCGTCCTCCACGCTCACGCCACCGCCGCAGCACGTGTCCATGCCGAAGCGGTTGAACACCGGGATGGTCTCGGGGTGACGAGCGACGATCTCGTTGATCGTCATCGTCGGGTCGATCTGTGTGGCCGTCTGCATGAGTGTGCCGTGCTGAAGTGAGCCGGGTTGATGCCGATCAGCCGGGAAAGGCGTTCGGCGCGATCATTCCGGGATGCCAGGCCGGATCCCAGACGATGTGTGTATCCACCCGCATGATCCCCTCCACCTGCGCGACCGCCGCCCGCACGCCGTCCGTGATGGAGCGTTCCATCGGGCAGCCTGGGGTGGTCAGCGTGTACGTGATCCGCGCCGTACCGTGGTCGGCCGCGACGCCGTACACGAGGCCCAGCGTCACGATGTCGAGTCCCAGCTCCGGGTCGATGACGGTGGAGAGCGCCGTCCAGATCGCGTTCGTGATCGGAGTGTCGTCGTGCATGGCTCGGTTCCGGTGATGCCGCGGTATCTGTAAGCTCGCGGCGCATGCCGGCCAGGCGCGTGACTGTTGTCACAGGGACACACGGTGGTGCCTCGGGCGTGGCCCGGCTTACTTCTTTCATATGGCCGCCGCGTCCGAGGCACCCCCGCTTGCATTGCTTCGCCAGATTCCACTGTTCGCCGAGCTCCACGACGACGCGCTGACGCAGCTCGCGCGGCGATGCGTATCGCGTGCCGTGCCGGCGGGACACGTTCTGTTCACCACCGGCGAAGAGAGCCGCGGGCTCTACATGATCGAGTCCGGCCGCGTGCGCATCTATCGGACCGATCCCGCCGGCCGAGAGCAGGTGCTGCACATCGAGGGCCCCGGCCGCACCGTCGCCGAGCTCCCCTTGTTCGATGGCGGAGCGTATCCGGCGTCGGCGGTCACCATCGACGACTCGCGCCTGGTCTTTTTGCCTCGCGCCGACTTCGAGTACCTCTATCGAAGTCAGCCGGACATCGCCCAGGCGGTCATCCGCGCCCTCGGCCGCCGCTTGCGGCATCTCGTGCACCTCACGGAGACGCTCGCCTTCCGCGACGTCGCCGCGCGCCTCGCGATGTTGCTCGCCGGCTACGCCGAGCGCGCCGGCACGCCCACTCGCGCCGGCGTGGAGATCGAGCTCGACCGCACCCAAGAAGAGATCGCGCACGAGATCGGCACTGCGCGAGAATCCGTCTCGCGCGCGATGAAGCAGTTGAGGCGGAAAGGGCTGATCAAGGCGCTCGATCACAATCGGGTGCTCATTCCGGACGTGTCGCGGCTCAGGGCGTTGCTTCCCGGTGAGGGGGAAGGCTGATGCCACATCCGACCCGTCCCCATCGCGACGCGTCCAAGGCGCCCCCGGCCAGACAAAGGGGTCGTTGCCTGAGACATCCGTCACACCACCAAACCCGTGATCCCGCGAGCATACGAGCATGAGCGTTTCTTTGCCTCTCCCGCAGGTCATTCAAGGCGGCATGGGGGTCGCCGTTTCCGATTGGCGGCTCGCCAACGCCGTGGCACGCACCGGTCAGCTCGGGGTGGTCTCGGGCTCGATGCTCGACACGGTCTTCGTTCGCCGGTTGCAGGACGGTGATCCCGGCGGCCATATGCGCCGCGCGATGGCGGCCTTTCCCGTTCCTGAAGTCGCGGACGAGATTCTTCGCCGCCACTTCCGCGCCGAGGGGCGCCCCCAGGGTACGCCGTACAAGGCGCTGCCCATGTACAAGCAGCGCGTGAGCGACGCGCGGCAGCGCGTCACGGTCGTCGCCAACTTCGTGGAGGTGTGGCTCGCCAAGGAAGGCCACCCCGGACCGGTGGGGTTGAATCTGCTCACCAAAGTGCAGATGCCGAATCTCGCGTCGCTCTACGGCGCGATGCTCGCCGGCGTGGACGTGGTGATCATGGGCGCGGGCATTCCGCGCGAGATTCCCGGCGTGCTCGACGCGTTCGCCGAGCATCGCTCGGCGCGGCTCAAGTTCGAGCTCGAGGGACTCGCTCGCGACGAGACGGAGTACCTCACGTTCGATCCGTCGTCGTGCACGTCGCCGGCGCTCGCGGCGGCGCCGTTGCGCCGGCCGGCGTTCATCGCCGTCGTGTCGGCGGTGTCGCTCGCGCTGACGCTCGCGCGCAAATCCACCGGCCGGGTGGACGGCTTCATCATCGAAGGCCCGACGGCCGGCGGCCACAACGCGCCCCCGCGCGGTGAGCTTCGCCTGAACGACCGCGGCGAGCCGGTGTACGGCGAGCGCGACGTCGTGGACCTCGCGAAGATGCGCGACCTCGGCCTTCCCTTCTGGCTCGCCGGCGGGTTCGGATCGCCGGCGGGACTCGAGTCCGCGCTCGCCGCCGGCGCCGCGGGCGTGCAGGTCGGGACATTATTCGCCTATTGCGACGAATCTGGCCTGGCCCCCGATCTCAAGGCCCGCGTTCTCGCCGCGGTCGCGGCCGGCGCTGTCCAGATGCGCACCGATCCGCGCGCGTCGCCCACGGGCTACCCGTTCAAGATCGTGGAGCTCGCCGGTGACGCCGAGCGCGCCGCCGCGCGGCAACGCGTCTGCGACCTCGGCTATCTCCGCGTGCCCGTCCGCACGAGCGACGGACGCACCCTCTACCGCTGCTCGGCCGAGCCGGTGGACACGTACGTCGCCAAGGGCGGCGACGCGGCGGACACCGAAGGACGGCGCTGTCTCTGCAACGGCCTCACCGCGAACGTCGGCCAGGCGCAGTGGCGCGCCGAGACCGGCACGGAAGAGATCCCTCTCGTGACGAGCGGCGACGATCTGCTCTC
>Ga0316628_100001516_pt1 | contig 16452 bp, 9 predicted proteins | sample OWC_Aug_M2_C1_D5_FD_207648 | JGI IMG/M metagenome (GOLD analysis project Ga0316628, IMG submission 207648) | Wetland soil microbial communities from Old Woman Creek delta, Ohio, United States - OWC_Aug_M2_C1_D5_C | ecosystem: Environmental > Terrestrial > Soil > Wetlands | place: USA: Ohio... | reverse complement strand
TTAATTGGCAGGTTTTGCCTCCTGACCTTCTGGCGCAGTACCGACAGCATCTCATCCGAGTTATCAACACAGGTGAGATGAACACCGGAGGATGCCACCGGAATAGACACTCGGCCCGTCCCGCACATCAGTTCCACGACCTCTCCGGGAGCCTTGTTCGCCTCCTGAATGAAGAACGGGATATCCTCATCAGAGGTGACGATCAGGTCATATATCTGGGCAAGTTGTGTATAGTCTGTTGCCGGCATTGTTCTTCCCTTATGCTGCGATACCCTGCGCGTTTGACCTTCTGGCTACGGCTGCGGAGGCCCAGGATTCGAGAGCTTGCCGTGGATTACAGACCGATGTCAGCCGGCGCCCGGCACCAGGGGTCGAAATCGCGCCTCGAGCCAAGCATTGACAGTATCGAAAAAGGCCTGCTTGGCTTGCCGCTCAAGCCACGGCGAATGCCCGCATTTCGGGTGTTCCTTGTACTCAAGGTGGGGAATATACCCTCGCAGGTCTTCTCGGATCAAGCGGCCGGGATGTGGGTCCTGCTCTCCATGAAGCATCAAAACAGGCACACCGATTGCCGCAAAAGCAGCCGGATAAGTACCGTCGCGCTGCAGGCGCACCATATCCGCCCAGGTTTGTTCGTGCGCCGCTGCATCAATTGCGGCCATCTGCTCCGCGACGTCCTCGATATCATGGCCATACACTCGCGTCATCAGACGGCCCACTGCTGCCAGCCGCCGATCCGCACTCGCCTCGGTCCGATTGAGGTCCGCGAGGTAAGTGCGGTCGCGTGAAGTGAGTCGGGCCTCGAGCCGCGCCTCAAACTCCGCCCGGGCAGCCGCCGAAAACGTCCCACAGCCGATCAGAATCAGGCCAGCCGGGACAGTCGGATGCTCCGCGGCGTACGCCAGCGCCAGCATCGCGCCCCACGAATGGCCTGCGAGTACGGGCTTGCGCCCGACGCACCGTTCTCCAATGAGGTCATTCAAATCCTGTACATGTGTGGCGACGGTGAGCGGGCGGCTTCCACTGCCGCGCTGAAACGGCTCCAGCACGCGCCACCGCTTCCCAAATTCTCGAGCGAGTGGCGCAACGTCCCCGGCTGCTGCGGGTCCGCCATGCAGCACGATGACGGTTTCCGTCCCAATTCCATATTCCCGGACAACAAGGTCAGGCATGGTGTTTTGTCGAAGTCCGGCTAACGCTTGCCATCAGGGGCGACGACAAGTGGAAACGCGGCTGATGCCGTACGCGGTTACCTGCGCAACACCGCGGATAAGCCATGTGGCGCGGGACCAGGAACTCCGGTTCATGGGGACAGCCCGACCGGGAAAGACACCGCCTACCACGCCTCACGCTTCCTCCAACCGCCCGCCCTCAGCCTTAGCCTGGATTATTCATGAAACCGAAGTCTGCGAGCGGAATAGCATACTTGGACGCGGAAAAACGCCGGCGGAGTCTTTGCCGCCCCGAAGGGGACGGCGGCAAAGACTCCGCACGCCGATCGGATCATCAGTTCGCGTCAGGGTTTGTCACCGTTCATCCGCGTCCAAGATGCATCCTCTCGATACTTCATGAAAAATCCGGGTTACCCGCTTGTTGGGCAGCATCCTCGCTCGTGCCCCCACGTTCGGCTTACGTCCGTGGGAGCGCCTCCTCCCGGGAGCGTCCTCTCCGAACGGTCGCGACGTAGATCACGATGCCCGCCAACAGTACACCGTAGTCGACGACATACATGACCGGCGTGGAATCGTACAACCCGAGGCCGCGGATCGTGGGCGACGCGCTGAAGAACACCCTCATGCGGAATCCCGCACCGGGGAACGCCGCGTTCATCGGCTGTGTGATGTAGTCCACGATCCAGTGGCTGAATACCAACAACGCAATAAAGGCACGGGTTGCTGCTCGACGGCCGAAGAGGGACGTCACGAATGCCGCACCCAGGGACAAGAGGACCGCCATCAACAGGCTGTGCGACCACGGGGCCGGCACGTCAAGACCCACCGTGGGGAGGTGATCCAGGCCCGCGAGCCAGAAGCCGGCCCACACGATGTCGATGGCCCAGGCGCCGAGCAGCAGCACTCCCAGAGGCACACCGGGGGCCAATTTCTTGCCTGCCAGCCCGACGCCGACGTGCGCTAGTGCTGCCATGCCACCTCCACCTTTTTAGAGGCCGGGAAGCCGGTGCGTGACCATTTTTCACTCAAAGAAGGTCGGCGAAGCCGGAGTGGGCTGATTTCGGTCGTCGTCGATCGCGCCCCTGCCGGTCAGACTCTATTGCTGACGGGCCGTGCCGTTTATTACGCCCGCACGCTGGCCGGTGGGATCCTCGCGACCAAATCCTTCATTTCGGCGATGCTCTCCGCGCCGATGGTGAAGCAGTCCAGACAGTCCTGTGCGAGCGCATACTGAAGGGCCTGATCCACCTTGTTTTTCAATTCGCCCTGGCCGAGGATCTTCATTCCGATGACGCCCTTTCCGGCAGCCTTCATCTGCATCAGGATGGGGATCACCGCGGCAGGTTTCGCATCCATATGCAATCCGGCGGGATTCAGGCGCGCGAGATCCACATCGACCCAATCGCTCGCGGCTGCCGCCTTGAGGGCATCGAGCGAGTGGCAGGAAACGCCGTGCGCGCGCACGATCTTCTTCACCTTCGCTTCGCTCAACGCCGCCATTGCACCCGCCTTCTTTTTGGGCCACTGCGAATCCGTCATCGCGTGCAGCAGCAGGATGTCGATATAGTCGGTGCCCAATTCTCTGCGGAACCTGTCGATGTGCTTCTGCATCTCGGATTCGCTGGTGGCCCCCGACTTAGTCATAATGACGACTTTTTCGCGTTTGACGCTTTTCAGGGCTTCGCGGACGTGCGGATGGCTGCCGTAACCATCGGCACAATCCCAGAATGTCAGGCCCTGATCGACGCCCGCACGGAGAAGGTCGGAGAGGCCCGATATCCCCAGCATCCGGGTCTGATTGGAGCTTCCCATAAAACCGACTGTGCCGGTGCCCTGTGCCAGGCGCGATAATTTAATGCCGGTTTTCCCCAGGGAGACGATGTCCTGGGCGTATTTTTTGGTCTCCGCAGCCAACAGGTGATAAGGAAAGAAGTCGAGACGAAGCGCGGTCGCCGCAAGTGCGCCGCCCCTCAGAAACTCACGTCGGTTCATTAGGGCCTCCTATCAAGTGAACAGAGGGCTTTGGAGGGGATTCTAACATCAAAACGACACCTCGAAGACGCGAAGGCGCAATGTCAACCATTCCCTTGTCGACTTCACCGCCCTATCCTCCGCGTTTGGGGAAATGCGGGCACTAGAGTGTGCTGTTGGGGCGCAAGGCCAGTTCGCCGTAACCGAGCATGCCGTGATGCCACGGGGAAAGGCCGGTCAGGAGTGCCGAGCGCGACGGCGTGCAGGAAGAGACGGAAGAATACGCGGTCCTGAAGCGGGCTCCCTGGGCGGCGAGCCGGTCGAGGTTCGGCGTCCGGACTGCAGTGTGCCCGGCGCTCCCCAGCAGTCGCCGCGGAACTGGTCGGCCATCAGAAGCAGGATGTGGGGCCGGTTTGCAGCGTCGGCGCTCCTGGCTCTCAGAGCCGAGCCGGCAGTCATGCAAATGCCTCCTAATCCAGCTCGCAAAAAGTCCCTGCGCGTGTCGCAATGTCGAGATCGTGTCATAGGCCGTCCTGCCCAAAGCGCAGTCGGACAGCCCCGGGAGCTGCGGGCGGGAGAATACGAGTGAAATAGCCCCGATGAGGCAGCGCATTCTTCATTGAGGTCACGTCACAGTATTAGCCGGTCCTCGAAGGGCGGAATCCAGAAGCTCACGCACCCTGCGCGTGAGCTCTTCGGCAGTGAAAGGCTTGGGGAGGAAGCCGGCGCCTCTCCTCATGATGTCATCGCGCAGAACCGTGTCATCGAGATAGCCTGAAATAAACAGCACTCTTATCTTCTCGCGCAATGCGGCCGCCTGGTCGGCGAGCTCGCGACCGCCGAGGCCGGGCATTACGACATCGGTAATCAAAAGATCGATCGGGCCGTCATGAGACTGGCACAGGGACAGCGCGGCGCGGCCGTCAGCCGCGTCGAGCACCGTATATCCGCTCCCTTCAAGGACACTCCGGGCGAGACGTCGAACGGCATCTTCATCCTCGGCGAGGAGAATGACCTCGGTGCCTCGCGGCTGGCCGGTTGTGGACACGCGTGGCTTGTCCATCTTTCCAACGGGTTCAACGGCCCACGGCAGGTAAATCGTGAAGGTCGTGCCACGGCCGGGCTCACTGTCGAATCGGACGGTGCCCTTGCTTTGCTTGACGATTCCATAAACGGTAGATAGTCCAAGCCCGGCTCCCAAACCGTTCAACTTGGTGGTGAAGAACGGTTCGAAGACATGAGATTTGGTCTCCGGGTCCATTCCGAGGCCGGTGTCGATCACGGTGAGCGTCGCGTAAGTGCCGGGTTCGAGCTCCAACTCCTGAGCAGTGGGTTCGTCTACCTGGACACTGCCCGTTTCGATCGCGAGCTTGCCTCCCATGGGCATGGCGTCGCGGGCATTCAGGGCAAGATTCATTATGGTTTGGACGAGCTGCCCCGGATCGACCTCCACCCGGGGGCAGGCGGGATCGCAGGCGATAATCAGATCGACATGCTCGCCGACCAGGCGCAGCAGGACCGTTTGCAGGTCGGCGATTGCGGAATTGAGATCCAGCGCCTTCGGGCGCAGCGCCTGCCGGCGGCTGAACGCCAGGAGCTTCTGCGTCAGCGACGCCGCCTTTTCGGCGGCTGTCATGATTTCCCGAGCCTCGCGGCGCTCTAAGGGATCGGCGAATCCGCGACCGACCATCAGGTCGCTATAGCCCATGATGACCGTGAGCAGGTTGTTGAAGTCGTGGGCGATTCCGCCTGCCAGCCTGCCGATGGCCTCCATCTTCTGCATCTGATAGAGGTACTCCTCGCTGCGCCGGAGTGCCTTCTCGGCGTTTCTGCGGCTTGTGATGTCTTCAATGGCAAGGAGAATCATCTGGAAGTGTTCGAGCCGGCGGGCGCTCAGGACCAAAACCTTGCGGCCAATCCCCGAAAACTCAGCTTCGACCTCCACATCCCGGCATGGATGGTTCTGAGGCAGGGCCTCCTGCAGTAGAATCCGCAGGGCGGGAATGTCCCATCGGCCCCCCTCCATTTCGAAGATGAGCCTCTCCTTTGATGCCTCAAGTGTCGATTGGAAAACCTGGCAATAGGAAGAATTCGCCAACCGTACTCGCAGGTCCGTGTCGAGCACCAGAAGGGGCTGTCGCACGGTCTCCACGATGGAGATGGCGAAATCACGGGATTGACTCAGCTCGACATTTCTCGTTTGCAGTTCCTCGTTGACCGTACTCAGTTCCTCATTCGTAGATTGAAGCTCCTCCTTGGCGGTTTCGAGTTCCTCGTTTATGCTTTGCAGCTCCTCGATGTTCGACATGGCCTCTTCATTGGCGAATTGCATTTCTGCATCGGAAGACTGGTGCGCATCCAGGATCGAGAGAAGATGCTTCCGGGTATCTGCCAGTTCATGTTTCAGCCTCTGCAGGTCGTGACCCCTGGTCCGCACTGCCCGTTTCGCTTTGGCAGTGATTTTGCCCGAGGCCGCCTCGGGGGCGGGGGACTCCTCAAAAAGGACCAGAAAGGTGGCACGATCCTTCGAATCAAGCGGGACCACTTGCAGATTCACGTCCCGGATTTGCCCGCGGTGCTTGACCCGTACGCAATCCCTTCGAACGGGCCGCTGCTTCTCCTTCGCAACCTGGATCGCTTGATTCACCTCTGCTCTCAACCGTTTCCGATCCGGCCGGTTGAGGAGGTTGGCATCATCCGTGCCCAAGCAATGGTCCAAGTAGGGTTTGATGTTCCCGCAGACCTGCAGCACTTCCAGGTCCTCGTTCAGGACGACGCCAGGAGGACCAAATGTCTCCAGCACCGCGCTGTCGGCGCGCCTCTGCAACCCGCCGCTTTCTCGCGCATCGCCAGGCATCCTGACAGTTCTTTCCCAGACATCCCCTACCCGGGGAGACCGGCCGCGACGCGTGAGATGAATGGGCACTCCCTCAATCTTGGAATAGATCTTGTTTTGGGGATCCACGGCGGCAAAGAGGTCCGACAGACGCCCGACCGTCTCAGCCGTGCCCAGCATGAGAAAGCCTTCCGGTTTGAGTGCGTAATGAAAAATGGGGATGATTTTTCCGTGGACTGCGTCCAGGTAGATCAGCACATTGCGGCAGCTGATCAAGTCCAGTCTGGAAAAGGGCGGATCGCTGATCAGGTTCTGTCTTGCGAAAACGCACATTTCCCGGATGGCTTTGCTTACCTCATACCCTTGTTCGATTGGAGAGAAGAAGCGCCGGAGCCGCTCGGGAGTCACATCGTTCGAGATGTTCTCCGGATAGGCGCCGGTTCGCGACTTCTCAATGGCCGCCTCGTCGATGTCAGTGGCAAAAATCTGGATGGGGATCCTGATCCGTTCTTTCTCCTGAAACTCCAGGAGGCAGATGGCGATGGAGTAGGCTTCCTCGCCGGTTGCACAACCCGGCACCCAAATGCGCACGGGGGTATCGACGGACCGATTGCGCAAGATCTTTGGGAACACGGCTGTCTTTAGAGCCTCGAACGCTTCCGGGTCGCGAAAGAAACTCGTGACGTTGATGAGGATCTCCTGATATAGAGACTGGAGCTCGGCGGGATTGTCCTGGAGATACCGGATGTAGCCCGCGAGCGTCTCGACCCCGTGCAATGCGAGCCGCCGGAAGACGCGCCGTCTGAGAGTTGTCTGGCGATAAAAGGAGAAATCGACGGCAGTCGCGCCTCTCAGCATGTCGACGATCCTGTTCAGATCATCCTCCGCTCCTGGAGATGTTTCTTCGGTTTGCTCCGCCTCGGAGGCCATGAGGTGGGGGTGGCGGCCGATGTAGGCCAACTTCCCGGCGATCTTCTCCGGCGGCATGACAAAGTCGACGCATCCGCTTTCCAGGGCGTGGTGCGGCATGCCCTCGAATTTGGCCGATCTCTCGTCCTGGGCGAAGGTGATGCCTCCTTCGGCTTTGATTGCCTGGAGTCCGAGAGCCCCGTCGGAACCGGTTCCGGAAAGGATCACCCCGATGGCTTTGTCGTGATGGCTTTGTGCCAAAGAGCGCAGGAACAGGTCAATGGGCAGACGAAGCCCTGCAACTGCCTCGCGGGGCATCAGCCGCAATGTGGAGCCGGAGATGGTCATGCTGGTGTTGGGCGGCATTAAGTACACATGGTTCGCCTGCACCGGCATGCCGTCCTTCACCTCATGGATGGTCATCTCGGTGCTTCGGGAAAGAATATCCTTCAGCAGGCTTTCATGTGTGGGATCGAGGTGCTGCACCAGCACTATTGCCAGACCGCTATCCGCCGGCAGGTGCTCCAGCAGCACTGTAAAAGCTTCCAAACCTCCGGCAGAGGCGCCAACGCCGACCACGGGAAATGTCCCGTCAACCGAAGCGTGGCCGATTTTCCCTTTATCGGCCGGGATCTTCTTTGGTGCCTTCTTCCTGCCGGCCGCCGAAGATTTGGACCCTGCTGATTTCTTTGTGGCCATGTTTGCCTCCAATGAAACCGCGGGGGAAGACCGAATTTCCGAACTGCGCTCCGCCTCACGCCCAGTGGTTGGCGGTAACGGGCGGGAGGGACCCTCAGAGCCGGCGACAGGGCGAGGCGGACAACAAGGCACTGAGTACGGCATTATTTCATTCGGATCCGGCACGCGGCAAACGGGGCTGCGAGGAATGAGCCCTTCGCAGAGTGCGCGGATGCCGGTCTCCGCCTCGGAACATTATACTCGACCGCGGGCCAGTCTGGACTGCCTCTTTCTGGCAGTAGTTAGATCGCCAATGCTTTTGATCCGAAGGAGATTGAAAATCCCGGACCCGCAGGAGTCTGCGCGATAGAACGACCGACACCACGAATGCTATACCTGATACCTCCGGTTCTCTTTCGAGGCGATCTGCCGCGACAAGCACGGCCTCCTGGGGGACTACGATCTCATGATCCCCTCGGGCCGCAAGTACTTGGCGGAGTATGCATGGAAGAAGCCGCCATCTGGAGATCAATATTCCAGGACGCAGCGAACGTCATTATTGCCTTGGAGTTTTAGTGTCATGGTGGTGGCTTTGTTTCCGGCGGGCTGATCTTGTCGTAACTTTCGACGGTGAACACCTTGTAGTCGGAATAGCGGTGCCGATTGCGATAGCTCTGACCCGCAAATCTCCAGAAGACCGTCACCTCCCGGGGCAGAACGAGAGGCAGCCTGCCGGCCGCAAAACGAACCTCAGAAAAGTGTATATCCGTGGATTGTTCTATCAGCCCGCTCTGAGACGGGGGGATCAGAAGCTCGGTTCGCATCCGCACGATTTGAAAAGAGCGAGGATCAATCCAGACGATTCCCTGAACCAGCAGCGACGCCGATTCCCAGGGGTTGGTACCCGATATGCCGGCCAGATAGTCCCCGACCTCGGGCTTCTGGGCGAAAGCGATCACATGGGCGCGCGGCTCGGAAGTGTTTTGCCCCAGATATCGAAAGCGCGACCCGAAATGATGGCCGGGGTGAAAATACAGGCAAAGGCCCGCATAACCGGAGCTGATCATAAATCCCGCCGTTTTTGTGGGATTCACCGGACGACCTTTTGTGTCGGTCCTGACCTCCTCGAAACTGACCCCCTTGTTCCCGGAATGCGGCAGGATCAGATATTCAAATTCCTGCGTCCTGGAGTCCACCTCTATTCTGTTGTTGGTGAGTCGCTGCATGCGTACTCGCTCCTTCGAGGAGGTGTTTGAGAAATCGCGGAAGAACGCCTCCACCCTCTCCCCCACTTCCCGCATAAGCGAATCCAGTCGCTCCTGGCTCGGGTTATATTCAAGATCGATCAGCTCCGCGCGGTAATTTAGACGCAGTTCCTCGATGGTCATGTCGACCGTAGCTGTGACCTTCACGGAAGCCGAACCTTCCCGGCGATCCTGGGCCGGGGTGCGCAATACGGAAATTCCGACGAGAGCCGCCCAAAAAACAATGACGAGGCTCCGAGAGAACAGGGTGGGGTATGTTCTCGGTGTCTTCGCGCAGCTCTCTCGAGATGTATTTCGGTTCATCGCGGGCTCACTATGGGACGCATGGAACGTTCGGGGGGCGCGTGAACTGGGCATTCAGCAGTTTGCCGTTCTCGTTGAGCCTCACCGTGACATCGAAGGTTCCGCGATCGCACTGAAAACGCAGGCGCGAGTCTGTGCTGCCGTTTCCCGACAATGTCTCTCCGGGACGGCAGGTTCCATAGGAGGCGTGGAGCGCCTCGAGCTGCCCTTTCAATCCGCCTATGTCGAGCGAAGACGCCGCAAGGGAAGCCAGCGCGTCGTCACGGAATGCACCGATGAGCGATGAAAGGTCGTTGGACACTCGCCGCATCTTCTCGTCCGGGTTTTTTGCGGTCATGAAACGCAGGGATTGAACCTTCGGCGGTGCCGTCGGCGCAAGTGTGAAAGAAACATCCACGAAACCTCGATCGCAGTCCATGCGGAATCGCCCGCGCAGAAGGTTCTCGGGCTCGATGTTGTCCTCCGCCCGGCATGCCCCGAGATCTGCCTTTATTTTTTCGATGGCTTCCCGTCGCTCGGAGGCCGGGGTGTCCAGGAAGAGATTATCCGCTGCCACGGCCTTTGCATCGCTGTCGCTCCAGTTCTGCCAAAGCCGAACGATGGCCTCGCGCGCCGAGAGGAGATTTGCGGATGCCGGGAGTTCGCGCGGCTGGAGGGCACCCGTTTTTCGGAACGACTCAAACGACTCGTCTGCCGGGCCGGCCGGCCCGGCATAAGTAAGGTTCGCCATGGCGAAAATCCCGACGCCGTAGTCCGGCAGCCATACCATGGTGGAACCGAATCCCGGGAGGCCGCCGCCATGGCTGATCATCCGGTTGAAGCGACAGTCCTGACGCACGCTCAGCCCATATCCATAAAATCCGGAGAAGGCGTTCAAAGGCGCATCCGGGGACGGCCGGTTCGCGCCAAATGAGGCCGAACGCCAGGGTTTCTGCATCTCGCGGAGCGAGCTTCGCCGGACCGGTCCCCGCTCATCCTCGTCGCGGGGAGGAAAGGCGGAGAGGAAATAAGCCACGTAACGGCCCAGGTCGCGCCCGGACGTCAGCATGCCGCCCATGGAACCGAAGGCGCCGTGAGGCAGTGAAGGCTCTTCCTCGTACGAGTCGCCCGACTTTCGATATCCCGTAGCACGCAGACCCGGCGGCGCCGCACCGGGCTCGAGAGTCGAGGCTTTCATTCCCAGGGGAGCGAGAATGTTCTTTTCGACGTACTCCCGATAGGGGACGCCCGAGACTCTCGAGACTATCCGTCCGAGCAGCGCGAAACCATAGTTCGAATACTCGTACGCCGTATCCGGCGGCGTCGAAAACGGCAGGCCGGCTTCCAGCCACCGCGTGAGAGTCTGCTCACTCGTTGCAAGCTGGCGGTCTCCCCAGGGATTGTCCTCGGGAAAGCCGGCCCCATGCGTAAGCAGGTCCCGAACGGTGATCGGTCTCGTGTCGCGGGTGGGGTACTGCAGCCCGGCAAGCTGCGGGATCCATTTTGCCGCAGGGTCGTCGAGAGCGAGTTTTCCCTCATCGCGCAGTTTCAGAATGGCCATCGCCGTGAAGCTCTTGGTCATCGACGCGATCCGGAAAATGGTGTCGGCGGTTACCGGATCTTTGGATTTCCAGTCGCGTACGCCCAGACCTCTCACGAGAACGACATCGCCGTCGATGACGACACCAAATACGAGGCCGGGGATGCCTCGCTGAAGGCGGTATCTCTCGAACGCCTTTTCCACCTCGGGAAAGACGGCCTCGAGCTTCGCGCGGCGGCTTGGATCCGTAAAGCGCGGAATCGGGCTGGTGTCCGCAGCAACTACCGGCGCCGCCAGGGCGAAGAACAGCAAGCCATTAGACACCGTTCTCGTGATTGACATGAGAGCTCTCCTATTGGTTCAGAGGATACGCCGACGGCGCGGCCGACCGGTAATCCAAAGTGGCACCGGTCGACCATCGCCAAAACTCCGGCCGCCTTGAAGCGTTCAGCTTTCCGGATGCGGACGAAGAGCATGGAGACCAAGGAATTCCGCACCATTCCTCGGTCTCATTGGCGGTCGCGTTCGTCGATTGCCGCATTGGATCGATTCGCCCCGAACGCCGGGATCAGGTGTTCGTCGTAAATGAGTCCTCGCTGCGGCGGCAGATCGCCTTCTGCCTCGATTATTATTACGGTTCCCGAAGGCATCTTTCGGCCGGGGAAAATGCTCCAGATGGAAGAGCAGTTGGACCGCAGGAGTTGGAGAACATCGTCGCAATGCCACAGGTGGGGGTGCTCAAGCATCAATAGGAGCTCAGGGCTGCATGGGTCTGTGAAGACCACCGATTCGACCGCGTCAAACATGCAGGCTGGAAGGGGAGAAGTCCATTTGCAGCGTCAAGCCTGAAATTGCTTGTGCTCAAGTCAATGGTCTGTGCACGGCCCCTTCCATTCCGAGACTCGGAACAGTGGTTCAATTTGATCCATGTCGAGTTTTCAGTACAGACACTACACTTTTCTTCTCGGATTAGTGCAGGCAGTCTACAAAAACTCTTGAGAGTCACTATGTCTTTGACTCAAAAGTTCTTGCGATGTAGTTTGTGGTTTGTCGCGGGTTTATTATCCAGGACAACCTTAATATTGTATATGGACCCGTACACTCTACCGTTGGGCATCGAGCACTAGTCTGAGTCGTGCGCGGTGTGGGCAAACCAATTGTGAGATGGTTGTTCTTTTGGATCAGCCACTTATTGCGGTCGCTAGCTCTTGCCCGTGTGGCCACCAGGTCTACTGAGTAGATGCGTCCTATGATATTGGACAAAATACTACTGGTTCAGAATCGTACTGCAATCTGTTAAGCGAGCGATGCAAGTCTATTTCAGCAACAGCTACCGCGACTTCGCGATCAACGCCTACTTCCTCGAGCGTTTCGTCGAGGAGGAAATCTCGCTTTACGCAGACCAGAAAACCGATGTGTGGTCCGTCGCGAAGCTCGAGCGCTATATGAGCGAGATGACGGGATTCGTGTCGGTCATCCCGCGACGGGAGACTGAGAAAGATCCGGGCGCGTACTCACCCTATATCGGGTACGAGCTCAATCTGGCGCGGCGGGCGCGGGTGCCCCGGCTGCTGTTCGTGGATGAGCTTGTACTTAAGCACCATCAGCTGGACTTTCCGGAAGATGCAGTACCGTTCCGCCCCGAGACGCACGATAGTGATAAGATTTATCACAGTAAGGCGATCCGCAACTTCGGTCGGGAGCTCGAGACTGCCTATCGACGAACTCGGGTCTTCGTCTCCAAGGAGGCGACGGTGGTCACCGGCGAAGGGAAGCACCTTCTCGCGGCGGCTCAGGACGTTGCCGAGATCCTCCGGCGAGAGCGCTATGCAGTCGCGCTACTCACCGGGCGTCGTCCGGGACGAGGACTCGATGACATTCGGCTGCTGGAAGCGCTGCGCCGCGCCGAGTTGTGCGTTTTCCTTTTGGGGGACCGGATCTCCGACGCCCACATCGCGCTCGCGATGGCGCATGCCGACTGTATCCCTTCTGTCCGGCTGCAATTCGACGCACGTGCGACCGACAGCAACCCGTCGATCTCCGGCGTGATCCGCTGGCGCGCGCCGGCGGACATGCTGTCGGAATTCGCAAAGCAGGTCGCAAGTTATGAGAAGGGACTCGTTCGCCCGGTGGACATGGCCCGCGAGTCGAGTCCAACTGACGCTGCCCGGTCGGTCGGAACGATGGAGTGGGGAGCACGCGACGAGAACAAATGGTCAGTGGAAGACGGTCCGGCGTTGATTCGACACGTACACCCGAATTTCACCTTCGTGCGGGACGAGGTCGACCGGGTCCGGGCTCAGCTCGACAAGGCCCTCGGGCGGGTCGACGGCCGGGAAGGCAGCATGGAAATCTGCAATTTGCTTTATGATGGCGTGCGGCGGCACCGGTTCGGCTACGAGACCGAACAACGGACCGGTACCATGGGCGTGCAGAGTATCCGCACGCCGCAGCAGATCGCGACGCACAAGACCGCGACCTGCATCGACGCAGCCTGCCTGTTCGCGTCAATGCTCGAGGCCGCCGGGCAGAATCCGCTGATCGTAGTAGTCGCGGGCCCCGAGTTCGCCCATGCCCTCGCTGGCTATCGCGTGCGCGGCGAGCCGGCTTGGGACAATCGTAGCATCGGCGATCTCCGGGGCGCGGTGGCAAGGAGAGACGCAGTTTTGTTCGAAGCTACGGGAGCGGTCGAGGCGGACGCACCCGTCGGAGCGGAGACCGCGGGGGAGCGCCATGGGAAGCTGCTCGCATTCATGGATGCGATTGAGGCTGCCAGGCGCATGCTCACAGGAAGCGACGTGAATCTCAAGCATTTCGTGGACGTCCGCGCGCTGCGTGGGAGCAACTCTCGCTGACTATTAGGAGAAGTAATCATGGCAAGCCCAGTCAGACTATACCAGCAGGAGATGCACGATAACCTCGGCTTCTTCCCCACCTGGCTTCCCGGGGACCGAATCGAAATCGGCGACGCCGGGGTACTTGAGCGCGGGCGGTTCCGGCGGATGGCGTCGCTTGCGGAGCTCGGCATCGCCTGCGAGGTGGACACCAGTGCTGCGGAGCAGAGCGTGCAATACACGTCGACCCAGGGGACGAGGATCGCAGCCACGTCCGGCGCGGCGGCGGCGCTCGCGAGAGCGGAGATCACCGTCGAGTTCTCTCGTGAGGGCGCGTTTGTCTTCCACGCCACCCGTCTTCACCTGCGGCATCTTCAGAACCGCACCGCAGTCGGCGACGAAATCGTGAAGGCCTACAAAAAAGCGAAGTGGGACAAAGAGTGGTTACTCGTCGAGGCGCTCCACACTGCGGAGCGTGCGACGATTATCGTCTCTGAAGATACTTCGGCCGGGCTCGTGCTCGCGGCAAGCACGCAGGTACCGATCGCGTCGATCTCGCTCGCAGACCCGAAGGTGAACCTCACGGTTGCATCAACGCGTGGGAAGGTCGTGCACATCATCGGCGGCAAAGGCCTCCACCCGCTGTACTCGTGTCTGCGCTTGAAGGATCCGCTCTTTGGTGCACCGTCGGTGCGGCCGGTGTTGGGGTTGGGTGTACACGGCGACGAGCCCGCGTTCTCAAGACCGGGCATCAACGAGCTACTCAACTCCTGACTAATACTTGAATTCGGGACAGTCTAAGCAACTCCCGAAATGACAGCATGTCGATTAATGCACGCCGCTCGGAATTCGGGGGTAGCGTAACCTGTCCCCCGAATTGACAATGCCAGGCAGCATTGAAACGATTGACTTCCCGGGCCTCTGGGCCTGACACTTCCCAACCATGAAGCTAACGAGTCATGTATTCCCGGCGGGCCATCGCCTGATCCTGGCGGCGCTTGCCGTCGGTGCGGTTCTGTCCGCGACGGCACCGGGCTTCGGTCAAGCCGCACGCGAGCGTCGGAACTTCGACAACGACTGGCTCTTCCACCTTGGAGACGTAAGGCAGGGAGAGAGTCCCGCTCTCGTCGACAAGAACTGGCGAAGGCTGGATCTGCCGCATGACTGGTCCATCGAAGGACCGTTCGACGCGAAGAACGCGAGCGGCACAGGATTCCTGCCGGGCGGGATCGCCTGGTACAGGAAGACGTTTGGCCTGCCCGCCTCGATGCGGGGACGCAGGATCTCGATCCGCTTCGACGGCGTCTATCGCGACAGCGACGTCTGGATAAACGGCCGGCACCTGGGGCACCGGCCGTATGGCTACTCCACGTTCGAGTACGACCTTACCCCGCATCTCAGTTTCGGGGATTCTTCCAACGTGCTGGCGGTGCGCGTGGATCACAGCGTAGTCGCCGACTCGCGCTGGTATCCGGGGTCGGGGATTTATCGCCACGTCTGGCTGGACATCACCGGCCCGATTCATATTGCGTCCCGGGGAATCTACATCACGACGCCGGTGGCCCGGCAGGCAGAGGCGCTGGTGTCGATAGAGACGCGGGTCATGAACGAATCGTCGGCAGAGTCCAGGACCAGCCTGGTGACGACCATAGCGGATGAGGGTGGGAGGGAGTCGGCCGGAGCGAAAGGGGATGAGTCGATTCCCCGCGGCGGCGACAGGACATTCGCGCAGCAGATAGAGATCCAGGGACCGAGCCTGTGGTCGCCGGAACAGCCGCGCATGTACGTCGCAGTGAGCCGGGTGTACATGGACGGACTACTTGTCGATGAAGAGCGAACTCCATTCGGAATTCGAGGATTTTACTTCAGCCCGGATAAGGGCCTCATTCTGAACGGCGAGCCCGTCAAGTTGAGAGGAGTCTGCATCCACCACGACCTGGGAGCGCTGGGGGCGGCGTTCTTCCCGGAGCCGCTGGAGCGGCGTCTGAGGGCCCTGAAAGAGATCGGGGTGAACGCCATTCGCTGCTCACACAACCCCATGGCCCCGGAGTTGTACGACCTGTGCGACCGGCTGGGCTTCCTGGTGATGGACGAGGCGTTCGACGAGTGGACCGGCGGCAAACGCAAATGGGCTGAAGGCTGGAACGTGGGCATCGCAGGGCGCCGCGGATATCACGAGGCATTCGAGCAGTGGGGAGTGCGCGACGCCGAGGACATGGTGCTGCGCGACAGGAACCACCCATCGGTCGTCATGTGGAGCATCGGCAACGAGATCGACTACCCCGACGATCCCTTCACCCACCCGAGGGGACGCGGCGGCGTGAAGCCCGGCAGCCTCTCCGCCAACCTGATGCCGGGGATCGCCCGGCGGCTGATCGCGGCAGTGAAGCAGTACGACACGACGCGGCCCGTCACCATGGCGCTGGCCGACATCAACGCTTCCAACGCCACCGGCCTGGCCGACATGTTGGATGTGGTCGGATATAACTACCAGGAGCAGTTTTACGACCGGGATCACAAGTCGTATCCGAACCGGGTCATCTATGGCAGCGAGAACAGCCGAGGCCCGGATGCCTGGAGCCCGGTCGCCCGGAACGACTGGGTCGGCGGGCAATTCCTGTGGACAGGGATCGACTACCTCGGCGAGGCGCGCCGGTTCCCGAGTCACGGCTCCGCCGCAGGGCTGCTGGACATAGAAGGCTTCTGGAAACCGGGCGCGTATTTCCGGCAGGCGCTCTGGAGCGGCAGGCCGATGATCTATGCCGCGGCTTGGGGCACGGGCGCCGACGAATCGCGCCTGGCCCAGTGGCCGAAGAACCTGGGCCGCATTCCGCTCGTGGAGCGCTGGGATTGGACCGGAGATTCCCGCAAGAACATCCCGATCGAGATCTACACCAACTGCGATTCGGTTGAGGTCTTCCTGAACGGCAAATCGATTGGCGAGAAGCCGGTAGTCGACCGTCTT